>Ga0099364_10009954_pt1 | contig 13146 bp, 8 predicted proteins | sample TergutTh196P3_FD_73070 | JGI IMG/M metagenome (GOLD analysis project Ga0099364, IMG submission 73070) | Microcerotermes parvus P3 segment gut microbial communities from Pointe-Noire, Republic of the Congo - Th196 P3 | ecosystem: Host-associated > Arthropoda: Insects > Digestive system > Gut ...
TGGGGGTTTCAGAAAGATTAAGCACACCAAACCAAACCAAGTTTCTTTCATCCTTTTTTCCCCCCCCCCCCCCATATATAGCGTAGTTTGCCCCCAAAAGGCTGTTTTTTACTCAAAGTACACCATATATAGCGTACCATCTCGCCATCACGAACAATCAAAGGAGAGTTAAAGATGAAAAAGATTTTAGTAGTTTTGGTGGTAATTTTCGGTCTGGCGTTCGTCGCCTGCGATAACGGAACGACGAGCGGCGGTGAAACCGACCCGTGGCGTAACCTTACCGGTCCTTCCGGCGTTAGTTTTTGGGCGGTCGGAGCCGGCGGAAATTTGCCTGGAGTTCAAATGTTGGCGTTCTATACGACGCCGTCTGGAACTCGTTATCTTCAAATTTGGAACAATAGAAACGATGATTATTCTATGGTGATATTTGATATTACCGATGAAACGATGACGAGGCATAGTAGCGATAATCGTAAAGAAGTAACTATAGTTACGCAGGGATATCATATATCTAGACATGGAAACCAACGCGGCCTTGACTTAGAACCGGTTATTCATGGCTTAATTTATGGTGGAACGTGGTTCGAAATTGAAGCGCCGGAGTGGTGGCGACCGCGTGGTGAAAATGGTCAACCATACGACCATGCTTGGTAAATTAAAAAAGAGGCTTCGGCCTCTTTTTTTATCATTTTTTAGAGCGAACTAGATGATTATTGTGAAGCAGGGCAGGCAGTGCTTTAAAGGCTCCTGATTTCAATCTGCGCCTGGCGGCGTGTCCTGGGCGGCTTGTTGTCGGCGGAAAGGATCGTAAGCAGACGTATGCCGGCGTGGCTTAGGGGCGGGCCGGAGAAACGGCAGAGGGCTCCGACGGCGGCGGCGATGGCGGTAAGGACGGTTTCGTCAACCTGGGTAAAGGGAAAGACGGCGCTTTCAAATGCACGCAGGGCAAGGCCTTCCGGGTCAACGCCGATTCTCCCGATGGCCTCGGCGGCGGCGGCCTTGACTATGGGTTCCGGGTCCCGGCGGAAAAGATTAGCCAGAAATGGAATTGTTTCCCTGGAGCCGATGTAGGCCAGAAGCCTTGCGGCTTCCATGCGATGCTGGGTATGAACCGGCGGCCGGACAAGGTTCCGGGGGGGCGCCGAAAGGCTGCCGGCGGTCTCCATGAGCCAGGCGGCGTACTCCGTTTCCAAAGAGCCCACGGCGCCTGCGCTTATTGCCCGGCGTATTTCGCTAAAGCGAAGCTCCAGCTCAGTCTCGCTGAACCTAAAGTGAAAGTTTGCCCAGGAAGAAGGGCCTGGATCCCCCATGCCGTATGTGCCCTCCGCCGCCTCTCCGTAAAGCAGGCGCTGCCTGGCCATGACCTGTTCTTCCAGGCGGTAGGCGTAGAGGATCCAGTCGCTGCCGCCGGAATAGAGGATCCCGTCGTCCCCAAAGGAAGGCGCGGCGGCGGCGCCCCTGAGCCGGACTATCCAGAGCCGCCTGCCCTCAAAATCAAAAGCTGTGGCGCCGCTTCTTGAAAGTACGTAAACACCTCGCTCATCGTAGAAAAAATCCAGCTCCTCTCCCATACCACCGGCCCTGCCGGAAAATTCCCCTGCGCTGACGTGACTTTGCGCAGTCCAGAGGATCTCGCGGCTTCCAAGTGAAAGCAGGGCGACCCTGCCATCCCGAAGCAGAACCGCCGCCTGGTCCCTTTCAGCCCCGCCCCTTGGGCCTGCGGCAGCCAGCGGCGCGGCGGGAAGGTCGAGGATCCCTCGAAGTGTTTCTCCGTAGGCAGAATTCTCGTAAACCAGCTCCATGTGCCGATCCCCATGTAACAGAAGTATGCTGGGGCCACGGCCTTCTATATCCAAAGAAGCAGCCGCGACCGGAACAGAGCCGGAAATTCCGCCAACGTAACGATAGGAGACAGTGCCGCCAAAGGGGTCGATGCTCAGGACTTCCCCGTCTTCCTGTACCAAAATGAGTCCGCCTCTAATGTCCATTACCGGAGTCAGAACTGTTCTGTTTTCCAAAGTCCGCGACCAAAGGACAAAGCCTGCCGCGGTCATGCAGGTGATCTTTCCTTCGGTAAAGATGAAGAGCCTGCCGTCCCAGCCTATCATTACCGGGTAGATCAGGGGGGCTCCAAGGTTCTGCTGCCAAAGTTCACGGCCGCTGCGGTTTACGGCGATGAGTATGCCGTTTGTTCTGCAGATGTAACTTGTCCCCTCGCGGGATCTGCTTACAAAGGGGAGCAGCCTGCCGCGGGCATAGTAGTTCCAAAGGGCTCTTCCCTGTCTGGAGTAACTTCCCAAATTGCCGCCGTCGGTTATCAGCACCACCGATTCCTGCTGGGCAACGGGGCGGCCGATGACAGCCCCGCCCAGGGCCTGACGCCAGAAGGGATGATCCGTATAATCATCGGCCTGGGCAATTAAGGCAGGGGGAAACAGGCAGAGGAGCAGACAGAAGGCAAAAAACCTCATCTTTTAAATATATTGCATGAACGATAAAAAGGGGAGTATGATAGACTATGGATTCAGGTGATTGGACAGCAATGGATGACGGGACGGAGTTGTACCTGCGGCGCTGGAAGACGGATAAACGGCCCAAGGCCGTATTGCATATAGTTCACGGGATGGCCGAACATTCCCTGCGTTACGCAAGGCTTGCCGGACGGCTTGAGCAGGAAGGAATTGAAGTCTGGGCCGCCGATCAAAGGGGCCACGGGGAATCTTCCAACAACAAGCAGAACAGGCCGAGCCGGGGCGGGCTTCAGGGCCACTGCGCCGACGGGGACGGTTTTTCCAGGGTGGTAAGGGATATAGATACAATCAACAGGAAAATAATTGAGGAGAGGGCGGGAGTTCCGCTTTTCCTTATGGGGCATTCCTGGGGCTCTTTCCTTGTCCAATCTTACATTGAGAATTTTGAAGGGGCATCGGCCCAGGGGGAAAAGCCCGTAACGCTTGCCGGCTGCATACTCTCCGGGAGCAGGGGGCCAGACGGGATAAAAATCGCCATGGGCGCACCGGCCATGGCTGTACTGGCCCTTCTTATCGGCCAGAGGAAGAAATCCCGTATCGCCAAGTCCGCGGCGGACGGGCCTTACAACAAGTTTTTCCGGCCAAACCGGACTGACTTTGACTGGCTTTCCAGGGACGAAAAGGAAGTTGACGCCTATGCGGCGGATCCCCTTTGCGGTTTTATCTGCTCGGTGGGCTTTTACCGGGATATGGCCAGGGCCTTAAAGCGCATTCACCTGCCGCCGGAAATGGAGAAAATCCGGAAAGAGCTTCCCATCTACGTCATTTCCGGAAGCGCCGATCCTGTTGGAGACATGGGGGCAAGTCCTACGGCCCTGGTTCTTGCCTACAAGCACCTGGAAATAAAGGACCTGGAAACGGTCCTTTACCCCGATGCCCGCCATGAAGTCCTGAATGAGACAAACCGGGAAGAGGTACAGGAGAGTCTTCTTTCCTGGCTTTTAAGGCATTGTTGATCGAATAATATCTGGAGGCGTATTTGCGATTTCGCTATTCGACAGAAGAGAACGGCAGGCTGGTTAAGAAGGCGGCGGTTTACACCCAGGACGAGCATAAGATCAATTCTCTTGATGTGGATTCCCAGGCGGTATACATCATCGAGCGGCTCCAGGCAAATGGGTTTGAAACTTATATCGTAGGCGGCGCGGTCCGCGACCTCTTATTGGGGAAAAAACCAAAGGATTTTGATATTGTTACCGCCGCCAATCCAGCGAAAATAAAAAAAATATTCAGGAACGCCCGTATCATAGGCCGCCGCTTCCGCCTGGTTCATGTTTTTTTCGGTTCAAAAATTTTCGAAGTTTCAACCTTCCGTTCCATGAAGGACGGCCCAACGAGCAATACCTTTGGCACCATAGAAGAGGATGTAAAGCGGCGGGACTTTAGTCTGAACGCCCTTTTTTACGATCCCCTAAAGCATCTGGTGGTTGATTATGTGGGCGGCATGAGGGACATTAAAAAACGCCAGATACGTCCAATCATCGGCCTTAAGCACATTTTTACCGACGACCCTGTCCGCATGATCCGCGCGGTTAAATACGCGGCGGTGGCGGATTTCAGGATGCCCTTTTTCCTTCGCCGGCAGATAAAGAAAGAATCGCCTCTGCTGACAGCCGTTTCCCCCTCGCGCCTCACCGAGGAGATATTCAAAATCATCCATTCGCCGCGGGCCCTGGAAATCGTCATTGGCCTTGACGCTTTAAATATTTACCGTTATCTACAGCCCCAGGCTGCGGAGCTTTTTAAAAGCAAAGCCGGTTTCAAAACAAGGTACCTGAAAAGCATAGGCGCATTGAGCGATGGCCATAGTCCGGCACAGGCGCTTTCGGCCCTTGTCAGGGATTACCTGGAAGATAATGCCGTCTGGGACATAAGCCTTTACAAGGAGACATTTGCCATGGCCAGGCAATTCGTATTGCCCATGAATCCTCCCCGCGTGGATCTGGATGGCGCTGTCAGGCTTTTGTTCTTCGAGCATGGGGTGAACATAAAGAAGATACGAACAGGCGAGCGGGTCAAGCGGGCTTTTAGGGGAAGGGAAACGCCGCGTATTTCGGACGATAGGGAAAAACCAGCGCCGGTAAAACGGCGGCGGAAAAGACGGAAGAAAGTGAGGAATGAAGAGTGAGCAGTGAATGCCGCTTACTGCATCTGTCTTAACATTTCCAAAAGCCGTGCCTGGTACCTTGCCGGGTCTATGGCCGCGGCCCTTACCAGAAAAGCCGTGGCGTCCTCTGTCCGTCCGCCGGCCAGGGCGTTGATCCCAAGGGCGTAGTTGACAAGGGCCTCATCGGCTCCCGTTTCCAGGCTGGCAATAAAGTACCGTTCCGCAAGGTAATGGTATTCCTGGTCATGGGAGATAAGGCCCATAAAATAATATGGGGCATAGGCCAGTGGGTACTGTTCCATGGCCGTCAAAAAGTTAATGCTCGCATTATGCAAATCTCCCTGGGAATAGGCCATCTGCCCGTCTTCCATAAGTTTATGTAAGGTCTGCGTTGAATCCATGTAGCTTTTAAAATGGCTGTCCATAGTGTCAAAATCGTTCCACAGTGCAAAACGCCTTAATACCGCCTCTGTGTTTTCTGCGGTACTGGCAGAAGGGGATAGAAGCAGGAAGGAATCGTTAAGGGTTCTGAAGTAATACCCGCCGTCCAACTCAAAGCCGTGCCGCAGAAATGAGACCAGGGCCCAGGACGCAATCTGAAAGTCTCTGTGGGAAAGCTCCGGTATCTCGTCCGACATAATCCTTTCAGTGGAGGGGAGGGCCAGGCCCTTTGCCGCTCCCAGCCAAAGCAGATCCTCGCTAAAGTAAATGGCGAATCCCTCAAGCATCCAGGGCGGCGGATTTGGAACAAAGGCCCTGAAGAACTGAACAAAGGCCTGGTGGTCAAGCATAAATACCGCTTCTTCGTTTAGCGCGCTAATATCAATCAGCAGTTGGCGGCGCTCGATCTCATCGTAGTGGAGGTAGGCCGCTCCCGCCCTGATCTCTTCCAAATGCTCGTTTAGGTAATGCTCGTAGGCCTCTGTCTCGCTGAAAACCCTTACATTAAGCGGGGCGTCAAGCAGGTCGGGGTCAAAGCGAAAAAGCCGGTTAAATACTTCAAAGCGGCTTTCCAGTTCCCGCCTGATAACTTGAACCTGAGCCCCGGTATCGGCGCTAATCGAGTAAAGGTCATTAGCGGCAAGCTCTATCTCTGTTTCCTGCGCCAATACAGTTAACAGGGAACAGGTAACAATTAACAAAATCAACCCCAATCTTTTCATAATATCGCTCCTCCTTTCTAACTGTTAATTGCTAACTGTTACTGTATTATCTTGTCTATGATTATATTTACTTCTTCAATAAGAATACCGGTATAACGCTCAATATTGTCAATAATGTACTGCTGGAGCTCGTGTATATTCCCCCCAAGCTGGATGCCGTAGGGAACGTCAATCGTAATCACAAGCCTGTATCCCAGCTCATCATCTTTGACTACGATTTTTTTGATCCGGATCTTTGGGTTGTATTCGTCCACACAATGGATGACCATCTGGCTAAGGGCGGCTTCGGAGATAATCACCTTTCCTCGTTTGGAATACTCAGGCCGCACCACGGATTTTTCGTGGACGCTGGGGGTAGCGCCAAGGCCGGCCGGTCCGCCTTTGCGTCTGAAAATTTTCACGGCATTGTAGAAAATATTCGGGTAGCTCCGCTTGACCTCAATGGAAGGCACCGGGATCACGTGTTTCCCCTCGATGCGCCGGGTTTGTATGGCCCGCTCGATATCATCATGGGAAGCCACGTCCTCGATTCTTAAGACCTTTACCGGCGGGGGGAGCTGGAGCCGGGCGGCTATCTTGTTTACCATCTTCTCCGAGGTCCCAAGGATAAGTATCTTTCTGGTTTTCTCCCCCTGGAGTTTCTTGGCCACCTCGTCCCGGTGGGCCTTTTGGTCAAAAAGCGCCACTTTTACCGCGGCCATAAAGGTCTTTTCCTTCTTGGCCGAATGTCCGGCAAGGATGCGGTTGTCCCGGATCAAAAGGCCATCGTCGATAATGTACTCAATCTCGTACTTCTGGGCCACCAGCTTGGCCCGGAAGCTTTTGCCCGTCCCGCTGTCACCCACAAGGGCAAAGACCTTTATTCTTTTGAAATGAAAGAGAAAATCCAGAAACATATTTCTATTATAGTTTAGATGAGCTTGTATTGCTAATCCCCCCTTTAACAGGATAACAATTAACTTCCCTGACAGTTACCTCCAATTAACTTGATCGCTGACCACATTAGTGGTAAAATTATCTTTATACTTTTCTTGGGGGTAATGAAGGGTGTTTGTTGGGGTTATGGCGGTAGTTCTTGCCCTTGCGCTATTGCTTGCCGGCTTTGCCTTTATTAAACTGAGAAAAGCTTTGTATTCCGTCAGTGTCCTGACATCCTGTATGCAGAAAGTATCTGACGGTGAACTGGCCTTGCTTAATGACATGGCGGGTTCCCTTCTCCCCCTTCATCCTGATTGTTCACTGGATAACGAAGTTGTCAGCAAAGAAAATAAAAAAAGCATAATTGACTCCTTGCGTCAGACTTTTATCGCCATGCTGCGCAAGATGAACAGCGATTTTTATGTTTTGGAAAAGCACACGGAAGAGCGGACACAGGAGCTGCTAAAGCTTAACAATTACCTGAAACTGCTTATGGAAAACGAGTCAGATATGTTCATTTTGTTTGACCGCGAAATGAATGTCGTCTACTGCAATAGCAGCGTTTTGGAGCGGCTAAAATATAAAGATTCAGGCGAGATTATTGGAAAATCGCATGAGGTTCTGCATAATAGGCTTCCGGATCAGGATTTCGCCGAAAGAAGCGAATTCCGATTTTTTCGCATTGCCAATGGAGAGGCCTCGCTTACTGAAGATGACATTATCAAGTGGCCGGATATCGGGAAACGCTCCTACCGGATAAGCTACCGGAGAGTTATTGACGGAAACGGAGAGCTTGGCGGTGTGATCCTCATTTTGCGCGATCTTACCGATCTGCGCTTTGAGGAAGTAAAGCGGCGTATGAATGATATGCTGCACTCAACCCTGCTGCCATGCCTTGTATGGGATGAAAACGGTATTGTAGTTGCCAACAATACCGAATTCTCCCGGATTTTTGATCTCCCGATAAATCTGCCTATCGATGATTTCAATAAGATCGCCTCAAAAATACAGCCGGAATACCAGAGCGATGGCAGGCAAACCAAAGAAATATGGGATGAAATCCTTCGCGATACCCTGTACAGAGGCTTCGCCCGCTTTAACGTGGAACTTCTGGATAGTGAAGGCTCAATCGTGCATTTTGCCGTTTCCGCAGCCCGTATTTCCTGGCAGTTTGGCTGCCGTCTGGTTGTTTACTTTCACGACCTTTCCGAAATAAAAGCCATGGAGGCTGCGGCAAAGGAAGCAGAAGAACGGGCCAGGGTTATGCTGGATGGCGCTCCAATGATCTGCACCCTGCGGGATTTTGATCTAAATGTCATTGACTGTAATCAAAGAGCCGTAGAATTGCTTGGCGCGCCGAGCAAGGAATATTTGATTAAAAACTTTTACGATTTCTTCCCCGAATACCAGCCGGATGGTATTAAGAGCATGGAAAAATCCAGAAAAAAAATAAGCCGTCTTTTTGAAGAGGGCCGTGTAGATGATGCTGAGTGGATTTTTAGGACTATTGACGGCGAGTTTCTGCCGGTGGAAACCACATTGGTTAGAATTCCATGGCAGAACAGCTACCGTTGTCTGTCATATTCCCGTGACCTGCGTGAAACCAAGGACAACGAGCGAAGAATGCTGGAGAGCATGGAACAAAGGCGCATACTGGAAATACAGAAAGAGACAGCCCAGGCCGCGTCCGAAGCCAAAAGCCAGTTCCTGGCCCATATGAGCCACGAGATCCGCACCCCCATGAACGCGATTATTGGAATATCGGAATTGCTGCTTTCCGAAGATCTAAGCGGCCAGCAGTTTATTTATGTTGGAGACATAAAAACCTCCGCCATGAACCTTTTGGATATTATCAATGATATTCTTGATATTTCTAAAATACAGACAGGCAAGCTGACCCTTTTGCCGGTACACTACGATTTTTCCGCCATGGTGGAAAATATAGGTTCCATGGCGCAATTTTTGGCCCAAAACAAGGAGCTGTCTTTTCGACTTCGCATTCACGGGGAAGCACCCAAGTGCCTTTACGGGGATGATGTCAGGCTCCGGCAGGTGCTTTTGAATTTATTGAGCAACGCGATAAAGTTCACCCAAATAGGTTATGTTCAGTTGATCATTGACATCACAGACAAGGAAGTCATTTTCGCTATCAGCGATACGGGGGTAGGCATACCGGAAGATGAGATTTCAAAGCTCTTTGTTGCTTTTGAACAGGTAGACGTATTGAAAAACCGCAATCAAAAAGGAACCGGCCTTGGGCTTTCCATCAGCAAAGCTCTGGTTGAACTTATGGAAGGACAGATAAACGTGGAAAGCCTTTACGGCCACGGTTCGATATTCTCTGTTGTAATCCCAAAAATCATTGGGGATGAAACACAGATAAAGAACGAGTTCTTAAACGAAAGAATAGTATACGCGCCTGATGCAAAAATACTGGTAGTGGATGACAACACAATAAATTTGAATGTAGTCTGCGGGCTATTGCAGCTCTGTAAAATAAACGCAGATGCGATCGAATCCGGGCGGGAAGCTATTGAGCGCATAAAAGAGAATCAATACGATTTGGTCTTCATGGATCATATGATGCCTGAAATGGACGGCATCCAGGCCACGAAGCTTATTCGTGAAATGGGCGTTGATGTGCCGATTATCGCCCTGACAGCCAATGCCATAATCGGCGCAAGGGAAATGCTTTTGGACGCCGGGATGAACGATTTTCTTTCAAAGCCCATAATAATTTCATCGCTGCATCAGGTTTTAAGACAATGGCTACCACAGGAGAAGCTTATGGAACCGCCAGAGGAAAGTTTATTGCCGAAAAAGAACAAAGCCAATACGCAGAAAAGCGTTTTGAGCAAGATTCAAAAGATCGAAGGGCTTTCTGTCCAGACCGGACTGGAAAGGGTTTCCGGTCAGATTGAAGTTTACGAAGCTTCGCTTAAGTTATTGATAAAGGAAATCGAGAAAGGCGTTCCTGCCCTGACAGAATTCCTGGCTGCCGGGGATCTAAACAATTTTAATATACTGGTACACAGCATGAAGAGTTCCCTAGCTAATCTTGGCGTTATGGAACTTTCCGAGAAGGCAAAGGAACTTGAGTTTAAGTCCCGTGACGGGGACAGGGAATATTGCGAGCAAAATCTGCCGTCTTTCCTGGAAGAACTTTTAAAGCTTGGGGAAGCGGTTAAAGAAGCGTATCATGATGCCGGTAAGAGCCAGGGCCCCGTTGAAATTCCTGAAGAGCTGCGGAAGATCTTCGTGAATATGAACGAGGCTTTTGGCGAGATGGATATTCTTGCGATAAACAAAGAGCTGGAAAGCCTGGAAAGTCTTGATTTAAGCGCGGCGCTTGAAAATGAAATCGAACCATTAAAAGACGCTATTTTGATGATGGACTACGATGCCGCCCTGGAAGCCATAAAGAACATATTGAGTCATGAGGCTAAAGATTAAAGTAAAGCTTAAAAGCTGTACAGGAAACCAGAGCCTGCGAGTAAGGAACCTAACGAATCGGTGCCGAGTTCTACGGTATACATTAAGCCGGCTATAAGGTTAAAGCGGCTGGCAAGAGGGAGAACTGCACTGGCAGCCAACTGCAAGCCAATTTCCTCACGGTTGCTGTCAAGATTCAAGATCGTAGCGGCATTGAAAGTAAAGGTGGCAATATCCAGGGGGATTCTTGCTTCAATCATGCCTTCCACAACCATAAGGTCTTCATTACCGGTTCTGCTGGCTATTTGATGAAAGGGAGCGCGATCATTTGTAATTGCCCAAAATCCAAATTCAGGGTTGCTGTATAAGCCGGCGTTAACACGGATGTTTGCAGGGCCAACATTCCCAAAATTAACAAAGACATTACCCATAAATGGGAAAACACTCCCCCCATCCGCATCCTTTGCGGGTATGGCGGAAAAAGCAAGACCGGCAGAACCTGTTCCAAAAAGGGGCATGTCATAACCGGCAAAGAAACCGGGGAAAGGGGCGTCGGCAACCGTTCTTCTATTATTGCCCGCTTCGCTTAGGCCGGTATAAAACCCCATGGTTCTGAAATAGATATACGCGTTAGCCTCAGTGGCGGTGGCGCCAATGCCCCAGGCACTATCGTTCCAAATCCAAATTCTGCTGGGGCGAAAAAAGGGAAGTTCCTGATAACCTACCGAAACGGAAAGAAGCCCAAGGTCCGCACTTGCATCTGCGCGGAATGAATTATTAAACCTGTACCTGACCCAGGCGTTTACCTGCTCAGTTCTGGCATTGGCCTGAATGTACGTAGCGAGGTTCAGGGTGTTAAATCTCCACTGGGTATGGTCTGCATCGGGGTTATCCAGGTCAAGCAATACCCCCAAAACTGTATGTACCTGGCCGGAGACAAAAACATCGGCAAATACACCGGTTGCCGCAAACAGGATTAAGATAAAAACAAGCAGAGCTTTCTTCATTTGAGCATACTCCTGAAATTTGCAGCCATTGTCAAGTATTAAAATTTCGTTAGAAAAACCCTTTTCAATTTCCATAAACCATGCGAAAATAAAGAGAAAGGAGGTTTTTGTGCGGAGAATCTGTTGCACTTTGGGCCTTTTCTTTTGCACTCTTATACTGATTAGCTTTTCCGCCTGCGGTAAAGCTTTCGAACCCGCGGCTTCAAGAAGCCGGCCTGATCTGCCAATATGGCAGCTATCCTTTCGGGATATTCCCGGAGTTACCGCCGAAGAAATTCTTGCCATTGAGGAATTACAGAAACAAGGGGCATCTTATACGGTAAGCGTACCGTACAGCACCGAATTGTTCATTGATGTCAACGGGGAAGCCGGCGGTTATACGCCACTGTTATGCCAGTGGCTGTCCGCGCTCTTTGAGATCCCATTTCAGCCCCAGATTGAGCAGCTGGGCATTATCGCGCAAAAACTGAATGCCGGAGATGCCGGTTTCTCCAGCCAGGCTATTACCGTAGAACGCCAGGCAAGATATTTTTTATCCGATCCAGTCGCCCAGCGCTCAATCAGAATCATGCGCCTTAGAGACAGCCAGAGTATCAGCGTAATCACACAGTCCAGGCCGCCGCGCTATGTTTTCCTGGAAGGCGCCATGATGATAGATATGTTTGCCGACACACCAGGAGCCAGGCTTGTTGCGGCCGATTATGAAACTGCGTACCGGATTTTATTAAACGGGGAAGCCGATGCCTTTCTTGGAAACAATACCATGGAAGTTGCCTTTGATTCTTTAGGCGGCGTGGTTACCGAAGATTTTTTCCCCTTGACTTTTATTCCCATTGCCCTGGCGACAGGAAACCAGGATCTGGCACCTATTATCTCTGTTCTCACCAAAGCCTTGCGGGGCGGCGCTTACAGCCATCTGACTGAATTGTACAGACAGGGGTATCGGGAATACAGAAGATACAGGTTTTTTAGGCTCCTGACCGAAGAAGAAAGGGAATATATACGGGATAACCCTGTAATACCCTTTGCTACCCAATATCAGTCCTATCCTATCAGCTTTTATAATAGACATGAGATGCAATGGGAAGGGGTTGTCTTTGATGTCTTAGACGAAATGGAAGGGCTTACCGGGTTTGCCTTTGAACTGGTCAATGGCCCTGATGCAGAGCTGCCTGAACTTTTGCGCTTACTGGAAAACGGAACGGCGTATTTTATTCCAAACCTGGTTCAAAGCGATGAACGAAGAGAGCGCTTCATTTGGCCAGATACCATGTATATACATGACAGATATGCCCTCTTATCCAAGCGGAATTTCCCCAATGTCGATCTAAACGACATACCCTTTGCCAGGGTGGGATTACACAGGGGTTCCGCCTTTACCGATATGTTCCGAAGCTGGTTTCCCAATGCCGTTAACGCTGTGGAGTATCCCAGTTCCGCCTTATCTTTCCAGGCCCTCGATCATGACGAAGTTGACCTTGTTATGTCAACCCAATCAAGGCTTGCCGCCATGACCAATTTATACGAACTTTCGAATTACAAGGTCAATTTCCTGTTTAGCGCCCCTTTTTACGCATCATTTGGGATAAACAGAGACCAGGTAGTTTTGGCTTCCATTGTTGACAAAGCGCTTATACTGATAGACACCGAAAGAATTATGGAACAATGGCAGAGTATTACTTACGATTATCAGGCAAGGTTGATGAGAGAACAGCGGCGCTGGCTGATTGGCTTATCCATTTTAGCTATGTGTGTATTGGCTTTGGTATCCGTTTTGCTGAAAATAAGCCGCAGTAGCGGGAAAAAACTGGAAACACTTGTCAAAGAGAGAACAAATGAACTTGAGCTGCGAACAGAGGAGGCCAACGCCGCTTCACAATCCAAGACCTCCTTCCTTGCAAATATGAGCCACGAGATCCGCACCCCCATGAACGCGATTATTGGAATAACGGAACTTTTGCTATCGGAAGATCTAAGCGGCCAGCAGT
>Ga0099364_10009955_pt1 | contig 13142 bp, 11 predicted proteins | sample TergutTh196P3_FD_73070 | JGI IMG/M metagenome (GOLD analysis project Ga0099364, IMG submission 73070) | Microcerotermes parvus P3 segment gut microbial communities from Pointe-Noire, Republic of the Congo - Th196 P3 | ecosystem: Host-associated > Arthropoda: Insects > Digestive system > Gut ...
GAGATTTTTGGCGCGGTCAAAGATGGGGTGATTGTACCGACCGTTGGCCCTCATATTACCTGCCAATGTTTGCGTGTCCCGGTTCTTGACGGACATATGGCGGCCGTGTTTGTGAGATTCAAAAACAAGCCAACAAAGGAAGAACTAATTGAGAAAATTATGGCCTACAAAGGTTTGCCCCAAGAGCTTAATTTGCCGAGCGCGCCGAGCCAGTTCATGGTTTATCGTGAGGAAGATGATCGCCCGCAGGTAAAGCTTGATGTGGATTATGAAAATGGAATGGGGATTACGGTGGGGCGGCTGCGCGAGGACCATTATTTTGACTTTAAGTTTGTTGCGCTTTCGCATAATACGATTAGGGGGGCGGCCGGAGGGGCGGTGCTTTCGGCGGAGCTGCTTAAAGCGAAAGGGTATATTACTAAGAGATAAGGCTGCTTGCCCCTTGTGCAAGTATGACGGATAAAAAAGCACCTGCGATTGGAAATTATATCTAGGTGCAAACATAATGGACAAAATACATAATAAAGTAGGAGCAGCTATATGGATGATTCATGCCAAATTAAGGCCGAGTACGCCCAGCTAAAGAGCAATGAAAAGATGTACCGTCTTATTTGTGATACATCTGACCGGGCTTATGTCTACCAAAACCTGCTTGAAAATACCATCAGTACAGTTAGCAATTGGCAGTACTTTTTTGATTTTGAAGTAAGAAAAGAAAAAGACCTGGCGGGAATTTTTAATGCAGTTGAACCTGATTCGAAAAATGTTTTGCGTGAGATACTTAGCCTTGAAAAGAAAGGGATGGAAAATGACAGCGCGATTATAAAGCTTCGTGACGGCAAAACATGGATTGAGTTAAGCGCAACCGTCATTTATGACAAGAAGAGGAGGCCCACCGACAAAATACTTTGTTTTAACGATATTACCAAGGTCAAAAACGCCCATGACGAACTTACCTACATGGCTTATTATGATATTTTAACCGGGCTTTATAACCGCAATTATTTTGTCCGCCTGCTGGCCGGATTTATCCGTGATGCGGAAAAAGAAAACAATATCGTGACGGTCATGTTCATTAATATTGACGACTTCCGTAAAATTAATGATGCCTTTGGCATGGTCATTGGTGATGAGGTGGTTCAGCAACTTGGCCAGTTCCTTGCCGATTTCAAAAGTGACAATGTTGTCGTTTCTCATTTTAATGCTGATTCTTATTGCATTGCCGTAAATAATCCGATTGGCCACCGGAGCATTGATATTATCACGGAGACAATCTATGACCGCTTGAAATGGCCATTTTATATGAGCAACCAGCAGGAAATCGTCCTTTCGGTCAGCATTGGGATTGCCGAGTACCCCGAAGCCTCAACCTCACCGCTTGAACTGATTAACTGCGCTGAAATTGTCATGTTTAAAGCCAAAACCTTGGGGACAAATAAAGTCCAGTTTTTTGATGCGCCAATCCTTAGTGATTATCTGCAAAATATTTCGATTGAAAACAAATTAAAAGCGGCTGTTTTCAGCCAGAATTTTACCCTTGATTTCCAGCCCCAATACAGCATCCAAGGGAAAAAATTGCGCGGGGTTGAAACCTTAATCCGCTGGCGCGATTATGACGGCAAAATGATTAGCCCGATCAAATTCATCCCCATTGCCGAGAAAAACGGGACCATCGTCCCCATCGGGGCATGGGTAATGGAAGAAAGCCTAAGGACCTATGCCGAGTGGCGCAAAATATACAATTATCCGATGATTCTTTCACTTAATATTTCGGCGATCCAATATGCCCAGGATGATTTTATCAAACAGGTTATTGAGGCAATCGACCGCTATGGGATAAATTATGAAGAAATCGAATTAGAAATAACGGAAAGCGTTTTAATTAACGACTTTAAAGATATAACTGACAAGCTCCATATCCTAAGGCAATATGGAATCCGCATTTCCCTTGATGATTTTGGGACTGGTTATTCTTCTTTATCCTATTTAAAGGGCCTTCCGATTACGACCTTGAAAATCGACAAAAGCTTTATTGACACAGTTTTATCTGACGAAAATACAAAGGTCATTACCGAATCGATTATTTATATGGTCAAAAAACTTGGCTTTGAAACAATTGCCGAGGGTGTTGAGACCGAAGAGCAGTATACATACCTAGAGTCAATTGGCTGTGATGGGATTCAAGGCTATTACCTTAACCAGCCCATGCCGGCCCAGGATATTGAGAAGAAAGTATTATGCCATCTGTAACCAGGATTAAGGAACTAAAATACCTTAATACATATTATGAACGTAAAGGCAGCCAGATCATTGTCATGTACGGCGCAAAGGGCGTAGGGAAACAGGCAATTCTTGCGGACTTTCTTTTGGGCAAGCCATCATATTACTTTAAGGCCCGCCCGGCTTCGGAAAGGGAGCAGCTTTATCAATGGGGCAAAGAATTAGCTGATCGGGCGAAAATGCCAAAATATCCGGGCTTTGATGACATTTTTACCGCCCTTGCCAATCAGGAAAAGTCAAAAAAAGTCTTGATTATTGACGACTTTCAATTTATTATCAAAAATAGCGCGGCTTTTATCCCCGGACTGGTTGAGCTTATCCATGGCCAATGGAACAAAGCGCAGGTGCTTGTCATTTTGCTTAGCTCACAGGCTGGCTGGGTTGAAAACTGCCTTGTTAAAAGAATCGGCGAACAAGCCTATGAGCTGTCCGGCTTTTTGAAAATTAAGGAACTGGATTTTTATGACATCGCCAGTTTTTATCCCAAATTCAAACTAAAAGCGGCTGTTGAAGCTTATGCAATCCTTGGCGGAAATCCGGGAATGTGGCAGTATTTTGATGAGGGGCTTACCATCGAAAAAAATATCTGCCAGCATATCCTAAATCCGCAAGCATTCCTTCATTTAAATGCCGAGCGGATTGTGGCGGACGAACTAAGGGAAACAGGCATTTACAATACCATCCTCGCCGCCATTGCCGAGGGCAACCACAAGCTAAATGACTTATATCTCCATACTGGTTTTTCGCGGGCCAAAATTAGCGTCTATTTAAAGAACCTGATGGAACTGGGGCTGGTTGAGAAAGTTTTTTCCTTTAGCTATGAGACCGGAAAAGACCATGCCGGAAAGGGTTATTACCGGATCAGTAACCATTTTGTCCATTTCCACTTTACTTATCTTTATCCTCATCAAAGTGACGTTAAGCGTTTAACGGCGAAAGAGTTTTACTCAAAGCATATCAGCCCGACCTTTAAAAGCTATGTTGCGAACTATTACAAATTAGCCTGTATTTCCAAGCTGGAGCGGTGGAATAATAATGGAAAGCTTCCTTTTAAGTTCACTAGCTGCGGGGAATGGGCGGGGAAAGCCGGGACGATTGACATTGTTGCCAGTGATGGCGGGAAAACCTTGGTTGGCTTATGTAACTGGGAAAAACCGCTGATGACCCATGATGATTATGAATTTTTGCTTTTTTGTGCTGGCAAGGCCGGCATAGTCGTGGATTATGTTTATTTGTTTTCGATCGGGCATTTTGACGAAAAACTGAACCTCGAAGCAAAAGTAAAACAAAATATTTACCTGATCGGAGCAGATGATTTAACGTGTTAAAGAAACTATATATTGCAGAAAAACCTAGCGTTGCGCGGGAATTTGCCCGCGTCATGAACTTTAGGACAAAAAATAATGACGGTTACATCGAGTCAGAAGAAGCAATTTTTACATGGTGTGTCGGGCATTTAGTCACAATGAGTTATCCTGACGCATATGACGCAATTTACAAACGCTGGTCGCTTGAGACGATTCCTTTCCTGCCAGCCGAGTTTAAATACGAAGTAATTGAAAATGTCAAAAAGCAATTTAATATTGTTAAGCTGCTTCTAAACCGCGATGACGTTGGCACGATCTATGTTTGCACTGACTCCGGGCGTGAGGGCGAATATATCTACCGCCTGGTTGAAAGCCAGTCCGGCATTGACAAAAACAACAATTACCGGGATAAAAAACGCCGCCGAGTCTGGATTGATTCCCAGACCGAGGACGAAATAAAGCGGGGCATCAGCGAAGCAAAAGACCTAAAGGATTACGACAATTTGAGCGCGGCGGCTTATCTTCGCGCCAAGGAAGATTATTTGATGGGCATCAATTTTTCCCGCGCTTTGACCCTCAAATACAGCAGTACGATTAAGTCATACCTAAAAGCTGACAAGGCTGTCATATCCGTGGGGCGGGTCATGACCTGCGTCCTGGGCATGGTCGTAAGGCGCGAGCGGGAGATTAGGGCTTTTGTGAAAACGCCGTTTTACCGGGTGCTTGCCCAGACCGAAATCGGGGGCAAAAATATCGAAGCGGAATGGAAAGCAGCCGAGGGAAGCCGTTATTTTGGCTCGCCGCTTTTATATAAAGAAAATGGCTTCAAAACCGAAGAGGCGGCCACAGAGCTGATTGATTTTTTAAAGGAGGATCCAAACGAAGTCATTCTAACGGCGGTTGAAAAGAAAAAAGAGCAAAAGAATGCTCCCCTGTTATACAATTTGGCTGAACTGCAAAATGACTGCGCCAAATTTTTCAAAATCAGCCCTGATGAAACCCTAAGGATTGCCCAGGAATTATATGAGAAAAAATTGGTCACTTACCCAAGGACCGATGCCCGCGTCCTGTCATCGGCGGTTGGAAAAGAAATTGAGAAAAATCTAAACGGCTTAACCGGGTATCAGCTTTTTTCCGATTTTGCCAAGGAAATTTTAGCCGGTGGCTCATACAAAAAAATAAATAACACTCGTTATGTTAATGACAAGCAGATTACGGACCACTATGCCATTATCCCAACCGGGCAGGGGCTTAGGGCCCTAGAGAGCTTAAATCCGGTCGCGCTTAAAATATATGAAATAATTACCCGCCGCTTTCTTAGCATTTTTTATCCGGCCGCGGTTTACCAAAAGATCAGCTTGGTCTTTACGCAAAAAACAGAAAGCTTTTTTGCCAATTTTAAGATATTGGTTACCGAAGGATATCTAAAGGTTTTTGCTCATTCATATAGTGGAAAAGGCAAAAATAAAAGCCGGGGCGAAAGCGAAGATGAAAGCGAAAACGAAGGCGAAAGCAAAGAGCAGGAAAGTTATGATTTGGCTTTTTTTGAAACCTTAACAGCCCTAAAGCCGGGGCAAGCGGTTTGCGTTAACGGCTTCGAAATAAAAGAAGGTGAAACAACCCCGCCGAAGCGTTATAATTCCGGGACTTTGATTTTGGCGATGGAAAATGCCGGGCAGTTCATCGAAGACGAGGAACTAAGGGCGCAGATTAAGGGAAGCGGAATCGGCACTTCGGCCACGCGGGCGGAGATTTTAAAAAAGCTTGTCACAATTAAATATCTTAACTTGAACAAAAAAACACAAATCATCACCCCGGCTTTGTTGGGTGAGATGATATACGATGTTGTTAATAATTCGATTCGCGCTTTGCTAGACCCAGCCCTGACTGCCAGCTGGGAAAAAGGGCTTGAAATGGTCGCCAGGGGGACGATCACCGAAGCGGAATATATGATAAAACTAAATGACTTTATCAGCCGCCGGACCAACCAAGTAAAAGAAGCGCAGAACATGAAGACAATGTACCGCTTTTATGAGGAGGCTGCGGCTAATTACGGGGCTAAAGGCAAAGGCTAAAAAAAATACTATTTCTTAAATAAATAGTATTTAAATAAAATAGTGTTTAATAATAGGAGAGAAACAATGAAACAATTAAAAATTCCCCAGCTTTACAATTTGAACGAAACCATTCTTAGCGAGTATATCAAAACATATGAATACCCTTGGCAAGTGCTTCCGCATATTGGGGAATATATTATTAAAGTGGGCGCGACTTTGTCACCGGATGTTTTTGACCATGTCGGTCAATTTATCTGGATTGCCAAATCGGCAAACGTTGCACCCTCGGCGCTGATTGATGGCCCTTGCATTATTGATGAAAGCGCGGAAATCCGCCACTCGGCTTTTATCCGCGGCAATGCAATGATTGGCAAGTTCGCCGTTGTCGGCAACTCAACCGAAATCAAAAACGCCATTCTCTTTAATTGGGTGCAAGTGCCGCATTACAATTATGTCGGCGACAGCATTTTGGGCCATAAAGCCCATTTAGGCGCAGGGGCAATTACCTCAAATGTCAAAGCGGACGGCACGCTCGTAAATATCAAGGCTGAAAAGGTAATTGAATCGGGCCTTAAAAAAGTCGGCGCGATGGTGGGCGACAATGTTGAGGTTGGCTGCAATTCGGTCCTTAATCCCGGGACAGTTATTGGCCGCAACAGCGTTGTTTACCCGATGTCAATGGTCCGCGGTTTTGTCCCGGCCGACAGCATTTACAAAAAGCAGGGTGAAATAGCCGGCCGGATTATGGCGCACTAAAAATAAGGCGTTGAAAATAAGTCGGTTTTATTGTATCATAAATAATAGCAACAAACGAAAGGAGCATTAAATGATTTATTCACATGAAATTGAGCAGATGTGCAAAGTGGCACAAGGCGTATGCCACGGATGCGCCCCAGTCCCGGCCGAGGGGAAATGGGTAAATGCCAAAGAAGTAAAAGACATTTCCGGCCTTACCCACGGTGTTGGCTGGTGTGCCCCCCAGCAGGGAGCGTGTAAGCTGACCCTCAATATCAAAGAGGGGATCGTGCAGGAAGCCCTGATCGAAACAATCGGCTGTTCCGGAATGACCCATTCAGCAGCGATGGCCGCGGAAATAATGCCAGGCCTTACGGTCCTTGAAGCAATGAACACCGACCTTGTCTGTGACGCAATCAATGTCGCAATGCGCGAGCTGTTTTTGCAAATCGTTTACGGGCGGACGCAAAGCGCTTTTTCCGAAGGCGGCCTTCCGATTGGCGCAGGCCTTGAAGATCTAGGCAAAGGGCTTAGAAGCCAAGTCGGCACGATGTATGGCACTTTAGCCAAGGGGCCCCGCTATCTTGAAATGGCAGAGGGTTATGTGACCGGGATTGCCCTTTCGGCCGACGATGAAATCATTGGTTATCAGTTTGTCAGCTTAGGCCGGATGACTGATTTTATTGCCAAAGGCGATGATCCAAATACTGCTTGGGAAAAAGCAAAAGGCCAGTATGGGCGAGTTGCCGACGCAGCAAAGATTATCGATCCCAGACATGAATAAGGAGGAAAAAATGGCACCGAAATTTGAATCATATGAAAGACGTATCAAACAAATAAATGCGGTTTTAAATAGCTACGGCATTTCTTCCCTCGAAGAAGCCGAACAAATCACAAAGGATGCCGGGCTTTCAGTTTATCAGCAGGTCGAGGCAATCCAGCCGATCTGCTTTGAAAATGCAAAATGGGCGTATGTTGTCGGCGCGGCCATTGCCATCAAAAAAGACTGCCGGAAAGCGGCTTTGGCAGCTGCGGCGATCGGCGAGGGGATCCAAGCCTTTTGCATTCCCGGCTCGGTTGCTGACCAGCGGAAAGTCGGGCTTGGCCACGGAAACCTTGGCAAAATGCTGCTCGAAGAAGAAACCGAATGTTTTGCTTTCCTTGCCGGGCATGAATCATTTGCCGCCGCCGAGGGAGCGATTGGAATCGCCGAAAAAGCCAACAAAGTCCGCAAAAAACCGCTCCGCGTCATCTTAAACGGCCTTGGCAAAGATGCCGCCCAGATTATTTCCCGCATCAATGGTTTTACTTATGTTGAAACCGAAATGGACTATGCGACTGGTGATGTCAAAGAAGTTTTCCGCAAATCCTATTCGGACGGTTTACGCTCAAAAGTTAATTGCTACGGCGTAAATGACGTTGTTGAGGGCGTTGCGGTCATGCACCTCGAAAAAGTTGACGTTTCAATCACTGGAAACTCAACCAACCCGACCCGCTTCCAGCACCCGGTGGCAGGGACTTACAAAAAAGAATGCACCGAACAGAATAAAAAATATTTCTCCGTTGCTTCCGGCGGCGGCACTGGGCGGACACTTCACCCTGACAACATGGCAGCCGGCCCGGCTTCTTACGGCATGACTGATACGATGGGGCGGATGCACTCCGATGCCCAGTTTGCCGGGTCATCTAGCGTCCCGGCCCATGTAGAAATGATGGGGTTAATTGGAGCTGGCAACAATCCAATGGTTGGCATGACAGTTGCCGTTGCGGTCAGCTTGGAAGAAGCGGCTAATGCAGGTAACTTTTAATGGCAAAATACAATCATCGGGAAATCGAAAATAAATGGCGCAAAATATGGAAAGAAAACCCCGTTAACGTTGACGATGGCCAAAAACCCAAATACTATTGCCTTGATATGTTTCCATATCCGTCCGGCTCTGGGCTTCACGTTGGCCATTGGCGCGGTTATGTCATCTCGGATGTCTTTAGCCGTTACAAGCTGCTAAACGGTTATTATCTGATCCACCCGATGGGCTGGGATTCCTTTGGTTTGCCAGCCGAAAACTATGCCATCAAAATGGGGACCCACCCCGCCAAGACAACGGCGGAAAACATCGCCAGCATCAAAACCCAGATTCACCAAATCAACGCCCTTTATGATTGGGAGATGGAATTTTCGACGACTGACCCCGATTTTTACAAATGGACGCAATGGATATTCATCAAGATGTTCAAAGAAGGCTTGGCCTACGAAAAGGAAATGCCAATCAACTGGTGTCCTTCCTGCAAAACCGGGCTGGCCAATGAAGAAGTGGTGAACGGCGCGTGTGAACGCTGCGGCGACCCCGTGACGAAGAAAAACCTTAAGCAATGGATGCTCAAAATCACCAAGTACGCCGACCGCTTGTTAAATGACCTTGACAAGCTCGACTGGCCGGAAAAAGTCAAAAAAATGCAAGCCGACTGGATTGGCAAATCATATGGCGCGGAAGTAGATTTCTTAGTTTGTGAACGAGAAGAGAAGATTAAGGTTTTTACCACCCGGCCCGATACCCTTTATGGCGCGACCTTCATGGTCCTTGCCCCTGAGCATGAGCTGGCGGCTTTGCTTGCAACAAGTGAAACAAAAGAAGCGGTTGACAAATATATTTATGAATCATCGCTTAAGTCAAGCGTTGACCGTTTGCAGGACAAAGAAAAAACAGGCATTTTTACCGGGTCATATGCGATAAACCCTTTAAGCGGCGAGAAACTGCCGATCTGGCTTGCTGATTATGTCCTTGCTGATTACGGCACGGGGGCGATTATGTGTGTCCCCGCCCATGATGAACGCGACTTTGAATTTGCCAAGAAATTCGATCTGCCGATTGTCCAAGTCATTGCCAAAGACGGCATCGAAACCCCTGATATGACAGAGCCTTATTGCGAACCCCATGGCTTAGTCATCAATTCGTCAGATTGGAATGGAATGGAATCCGCGCTGCTTAAGGCGGAAGCCCCTTTAATCATCGAAAAGCGCGGACTAGGCAAGAAAACGACCAACTTTAAACTCCGCGACTGGGTTTTTTCGCGCCAGCGTTATTGGGGCGAACCAATCCCGATTGTCCATTGCCCGGCTTGCGGCTGTGTCCCTGTTCCCGAAGAGGAGCTTCCGTTATTGTTGCCGAATGTAGAATCTTATCAGCCGACCGGGACAGGCGAGTCGCCGCTGGCAGCGATTACCGCTTGGGTTAATACGGTTTGCCCAAGCTGCGGGCTAGAAGCGAAACGGGAGACAAATACAATGCCCCAATGGGCAGGGTCTTCTTGGTATTTTCTTCGTTATATTGATAACAAAAATGATGAAGCCTTGGTAGACAAAGAAAAAGCTTCAAAATATCTCCCGGTTGATATGTACATCGGCGGCGTTGAACACGCGGTTCTGCACTTACTGTATTCGCGTTTTTATACCAAATTTCTGTTTGATTTAGGTTATGTTGATTTTGAAGAGCCATTCATCAGGCTTTTTAACCAAGGCATGATAACCGGAAAAAATGGCGTCAAAATGAGCAAATCAAAAGGAAACACTGTTTCGCCGGACGACTTAGTCCGCGACTACGGCTGTGATTCCTTGCGTTTATATGAGCTTTTTGTCGGCCCGCCCGAACTTGATTCAGAATGGGACGACCGGGGGATTGAGGGCGTTTACCGTTTTATTGCCAAGTTTTACAATCTGGTCATGGAAAACAAAGACAAAAATACGAAACCAACCAAAGAAATGCTTAGAATCCGCCATAAAATGATTTACGACATCACCCAGCGGCTCAATAATTTTAGCCTTAATACCGTTGTGTCCGGCTTTATGGAATACAACAACAAGATGATCGCGCTTGCCCGCGATGGCGGAATCGACAAAGAGACTTTAATAACAGGTGTTATTTTATTAGCCCCATTTGCCCCCCATCTTGCCGAAGAGCTTTTTAGGGAGCTTGGGGGCAAAGAATCAGTTTTTTCCTGCCGCTGGCCGGATGCCTGTGAAAATCTGATGGCGGACGATGAAAAAGAAGTTGCCATCCAGTTAAACGGAAAAACCAAAAAGGTCGTCCGCATGGCCGCCGACTTGAGCCAAGCTGATGCAATAAAGCTCGCCAAAGAAGAGCTGGGCGAGCGTCTTATTGGCACGATAATTAAAGAAATATACGTCCCCGGCCGGATCGTGAACCTGGTGGTAAGGGATTGAGGTTCAAGCCGCCTCGGTCGATGAATCGGCAGCTTTCTCCTCACGCGAATTGAGGCCTCCGCGCCGCAATCCCCTACTTCCCAAAACTTTTCATCATTGGGTGGTTCTTAATCATTTCAGGCACATTACCTGTTTTGCGGATATTCATCACCATATTTATTTTTTCCAGTTCGTCCGCGGTTGAATGCTTTTTAAGGACCGTGATAATGGTTTCCATTTCCTCATCGCTAAAAGTCAGCTTCTTTTTTTGCCCGCGCTTCATCACCGCCAGCAAAAAAGGAAGCATTGCGTTTTGGGAAAGATTGCTGCTTTCAAAAACCATCGTTTGCAAAAATTCCAGTTTGTATTTATCAATATCTTTTAAAAGCGGGTCATTCATCCACTCAATTTTATTATTTTCGTTCATGTGTTAGCCCTTTCTTGGTTATGTTTGTGCTGACATCTAAGTGACGATTTTCCTACGGCGGATCATCACTAAACATCTCATACATCTTAATCTGCTCCGGGGTCATCATTCCCATCAGCATATTCATCATCATGTCATCAGGGCCGCTATCGCCGCCCATATGCGAAAGGCCGCCCAAAAGGCTGCTAATATTCCCAAACATTCCCTCGCCGTCAGCCATGTCTGGCATGATATTTTTCATCATTTCCATCATGGGGGCAAGCTGCTTAAACATTTCCATCGTCTTTAGCATCCCGGAAAACTGCTCAAACATCTTGCGGTCTTTTTCCTGTGAATACGGCATGATTGCCTTGATAAGCGACTGGAAATCGCCGTTATTTTCTTTTTCACAGCCATCATGAAAGCAAAATGAACCGCGCCGGGAAAAAGCAATCGTATATTGCAGCTCCAAATACTTGATGTAAACAGCAAGATGTTTCTGCCATTTTTCATCAAGAAAAGACATAAATACTTTTAGCCTTTGGATTTGATTGGTGGTAAATAACGTATCAAAAGCGGCGACACGATTTTGGTCAGAAAAATCCATAAAATACCTTTATTTGCACTTTAGGCTTCCGGCAGATTCTATTATCATATTTATGTGAAAATTAATTAATTATGCCATCATGGGCGACCGATGGCCGCCCACAAATGATTGCATTTTGTTTTAGCAGCAATTATTTCCAAGACTGTTAAAGCCAAAACCGTTACCGCCACCACAGCAGCAAAGAAGAATGATAATCCAGAGAATACCGTCACCGCCGAAACCGTTTCCGCAGCCGTCACGTCCAAAGCCGCCGCAGCAGCTAAGCAGGATAAGAATCCAAATAATTCCACTGCCGTTATTGCCACATCCACAGCCACAGTTTGTTGCTGATAAATCGCTCATTTTAAGCCTCCAAAGGTTTATTCATGGTTTATACTATGTCAAAACGCCGTCATTGTTACCCTAAATTTAAACAAAATTCGCAAAATTCGCGACATTAAAGACTTATGGCTAATTGGCCGATATAAATAATATGGAAACTAAAGCGGCAATAAATGGACACGGAAAATCCGGATTGGCACAATATGAGCCGGAAATGCAGGAACAGATTATTGCTTTCATCAAGAAAAAAGAAAAGCAGCGTAAAATTTTTATCATCATCTGTGCAATTATTGCGCTGGCGAGTTTTACGACCCTTGGAATATATAGCTATTTTGGCGAGCGGACGCAGAAAGAAACGAATGCCCTTGCCCAGCTTGTTGGTGATACCAGATTCTTAAGCCTTGGTGACAGCCAGCAAGTGATGGTCCACCGGACTGCTGACGCGGAGCTTCCTGATATTCTTGAAAAATACCAAACGCTTTACAACCGGAATAAAAGGCTGATTGGCTGGCTTAAAATAGATGGGACCAATATTGATTTCCCGGTCATGCAGACGGTTAATAATGAATATTATCTTGACCGCAATTTTAGCCAGGAATATGATAAAAATGGCAGTATTTTCATGGATTTCCAGTGCCTAGTTTTCCCGCGTTCTGACAATCTGATTATTTACGGCCACAACATGAAATCGGGGCAGATGTTCGGGCAGCTTTCCAAATATGAAAAGAAGTCCCATTTTGAGAAGCACCCGATTATCAAATTTGATACGATTTATGAAGAAGGCACTTACGAAATAATGTTTGTTTTCCGCTCGAAAGTATATAATGAAGATGAAATCGTCTTTAAATATTATCAGTTCATAGACGCTTGGTCCGCGGACGAGTTTTATTCAAATATGCGCGAAATGGCGGCCTTATCCTATTATGACACTGGTGTCACTGCCACGTATGGCGACCAGCTTTTGACCCTGTCAACCTGCGACCAATCCCAAAATGATATGCGCTTTGTCGTTGTGGCGCGGCGGGTGTATTAAGCAGGGCTTGCCCCACCGTCATTGCGGGCTTGACCCGCAATCTGCCGATTCTTGCCCCACTGTCATTGCGGGCTTGACCCGCAATCTGATGTGGTAAACTAAAATTGTAACACCAATGCTGGAAAATATGATAAAATCATAAATGAAAGTGAGGGTTACAAATGCCAAGCAAATCCAAAAATTACAGCAAGGAGTTCA
>Ga0099364_10009956_pt1 | contig 13141 bp, 14 predicted proteins | sample TergutTh196P3_FD_73070 | JGI IMG/M metagenome (GOLD analysis project Ga0099364, IMG submission 73070) | Microcerotermes parvus P3 segment gut microbial communities from Pointe-Noire, Republic of the Congo - Th196 P3 | ecosystem: Host-associated > Arthropoda: Insects > Digestive system > Gut ...
TAGCTTTAAGCTGTGGGCGTTCTACGCTCTTACCTGACACTTTATCTTCAAAAACCTTATCTAACTCAAGGTCAGATAATTGACGCGCTGTATTCTGCTGTAAACTGCTCACACGGATATATCCTACTCTCTGTCCCTTCATAACCTAACACCCCTTCAAAGTATCGTTATTGTTAGTATAGATTCTATAACATATACTATCATTTGTCAATAAATGCGTTTTTAGACTCTATTTCAACGCAAAATGATAGCAATGAGACTGTTAGTTTGAGGTGTACTCTATATCAACAAAGGCTGGTATTGTTTAATATTTTTATTAAATAATTTTGTTCAACACTATTAGTGTCATGACAGGCTTAATAGACTTATTTAATAATTATATTTAACATGATATTTAATAATATGTCTTCTGTGGAGGCCGCGGTGATATCATAATTGCGAATAGTATGCCTAATCCAAGGTGTAAGTTTAACCAAAAATTTCGGAATGACTGCTCAATCTTACAAGCCGCAGTTCTCCTACTTTATCCTCGAAACTTACGCCGTCTATTTTCAAATAAACCAACAGTAGATCCGGTTTGATATGACATTCTCTATTACCGGCCCAATTTCCTGTAAGTGTATGATCACAATATTTGGCCGGTAAAGTCAAATCGGCGGCGAGCATTTCAATCACATCCGGCAATTCGTCACGTATAACGAAACGATACTGCCCACGCTCTTCCCGCTGGAAGTCTTTCTTATAAGGGCGAGATTCTCTAACGAATCGCATTACACCTAGCTCTTATCTCTTCGATAGTAACAATCTCTCCGCCGTCCTCCTCAGCCTCTTTCATCGCCGCTATCGTCTCAGCGTTCGGCGTCATTCCGTATTTTTCGTGCAAGGCGTCTATCTCAGCATGGATTTCTTCGACAGTCATATTTTGATACCGGCGCTCTTCTTCCTCGGCTTTGCGCTCTATATCTTCCTCGTATACGCGCTCTATATACCCTCTTATTCGCTGTATCAAATTGTCTGGAAGCTGCTCAACGAGATAGTGTATATTTTCCCTGTCAGCTTTCAACGTTTGTGCGCTCATTCCCTTAAACCTCCTGTCGTGACGGTCACTCTATTATAAACGCTCCTTATTTTGCTGTTAGCGGGGTCAGCTCACGAAACGGAAATTTTAGCACGTTAAGGCGTAAAGTCTTTAGTCAGAAATTTTTACTAATAATTATTTAACTTAGTAATTCCTTTTTTCTGTTCTCTAGTTCAAAAGTTCTCTTGCTTAACTCCTTTAATTCTCGATTAATTTCTGAAAGCTCCTTTTTGGTTTTCTTTTCTTTTAGGTAGTCAGCTCCATACTTCTTTTCAACGAGACGTTCAATTTCTACCCTAAGAAGCCTAAACCAAGGATTACCATGCATACTACTTTCTCTAAACTGTAATTCACCCGCATTTATCGCGTCTAAGATTTCTTTACGTGAAATCCCATATTCGTTTTCGGCTGATTTATCACTTAACGTTTCGTTCTTTTTTCCCCACAAATTCAAAATATCACTCATAAATTTCTCCTTTACACACGCCGTGTAGCTTAAGAAGCCGGAATCCATCGATAAAGCGTTGGGATGGAAATTCCCAAATTGGCAGCTACTTCCCGTGCTGGGATGCCGCTCGCAAGCAGTTTTTTAGCAGATTCTATCTTACTGTCTGTCATCAGGCGCTTTCTACCACCAGTTCGCCCCATCTCTTTTGCTGCCCGGAGTCCAGCCTGTGTCCTTTCGACAATCAATTCCCGCTCCATTTCAGCAAGGCTGGCCATAATATGGAAGAAGAAACGCCCCGCCGTCGTGCGAGTATCGATACTGTCCGTTAGGCTTCGAAAGTGAACTCCACGCTTTTCCAGTTCTTCGACGAGAACAATAAGTTGCTTTAGACCACGTCCCAAGCGATCCAGTTTCCAGACAACCAGGGTGTCTCCTTCACGAAGAACTTCGAGAGCCACTGTCAATCCTTGACGGTCTGCCTGTTTACCACTTACCGTATCTTCGTAGATTTTTTTGCAGCCTGCTTTTTTTAGTTCACGCCTTTGTAAATCCAGATTCTGCTCCTGAGTCGAAACTCTCGCATACCCGACGAGCATGTTTTACCTTCTTCTGTGGTGTATTATAATTCTCATAACTCATAAATACTATATCATAACGAGAGAAGAGATTCGAGAATGATTTTTGAGAAAGATAAAAGCCGATGATTCCGTTATTGATTTCTCAGATGTAAATGCTTCTTGAAAACCATCCTTTTTGAGAACAAATAATGCCGAGACGTCCCGTACTGACCGACGCCGAAGTGCAGGAATTGCTTGCATTTCCTGAGTCATCGGAGAAAATCGTTCAACACTACACACTGAGTGAAGAGGATATCGTCGTCATTCAACAGCATCGAGGGGCTCCGCAACGCCTGGGATTCGCAATCATGCTCTGTGCCATGCGTTATCCGGGAGTTTTGCTCGATGCTGGAGCGATAGTTCCTGACCCCGTTCTTAAGTACGTGAGCTGGCAACTCGGAATCGAACCGGATGCTTGGTATCAATATGGCAGACGCCAACAGACGCGAAGAAGCCATCTTGTAGAACTTCAGAAGATATATGGTTTCAAATTGTTCAAGAAGGACGACTATAAAAGGTTTTTGGACAACCTTGAAGAACTGGCTATTTTGACGGACAGAGGATTGCCTCTGGGAGAAAAGCTCGTCGAATTGATGTCGGAGCAAAGAATTCTGGCCCCCACTCCAGATATCATCAAATCTATCTGCTCCGAAGCAGTGATTCGAGGAACCAGAGAGATTTATAATCGGCTGCTCGCAGGTTGTGGCGAAGGCCATTTCGACAAACTGGACCAATTGCTAACGACGCGCGCGGAAACTGCTTCCAGTACTTTCGCATGGCTGAACGAGCCCCCGGGGAAACCCACTCCCCGGCACATTTTGAAACATATAGAGCGATTGCAATATATCGATAGCTTAGAACTGCCGAAGGATATCGGAAAACGTATCCACCAGAATCGGTTGCGTAAAATAGCCCGCGAGGGGCGACAAATGTCAGCCCAACACCTGAGAGATTTCGAGAAACGCCGTCGCTATGCAACGCTTGTTGCTGTTTGCGTCGAAACACGGAGTTCCATCATCGACGAATGCATCGATCTTCAAGAACGCCACCTGCGGAAACTTCAGCGGAAGGCAAAACTCAAACACGCAGAACACTTCGTCAACACCGGCAAAAGCATGAACGACGTCGTCCGCGGCTTTTCGAAAGTCATGCAGGCAATTCTTAAAGCCAGGAATGACGGAACAGATATCCAGACAGCGATAGAAAGCGTTACGACATGGGAGGATATCGCTTCCGGAGTCAAGACTGTCGAACAGCTTAATCAGCCGAAGGCCTTTAACCCAACCTCCTATATAGACAGCAGCTATACGAGCATACGACGCTATTTTCCGGCATTACTGGATACGCTGCACCTGAAAGGATCGGTATCTGAGGCTGGTCTCCTGGAAGCCGTAGAGCTTCTGAGGAAAATGAATGCCGAAGGCCTCCGAAAATTGCCACCTGATGCCCCCGTTGATTTTGTCCCTCAAAGCTGGAGTTCTCTTATCTTTACTGCTGAAGGGCTGAATCGCCATTTTTACGAATTCTGTGTTCTCACCGAAGTAAAAAACGCTCTCTATGCCGGAGATTTATGGATCGAAGGCTCACGCCGTTTCCGTGCGTTCGATGACCATCTCCTGCCACTGGAACGCTTTGAGGTTCTGCGGGAAGCACATGAGCTACCTGTTAGCGTCACTACGAATTGCGAAGAATATCTGGACGCACGCATCACCTTCTTAGAAGCGCGACTTGACGCAATAGAAGCTCAAGCGAAAGCAAATCAGCTTCCGGACGCCATTGTCACTGAGGCAGGTATAAAAATATCTCCGTTGGAAAAAGACGTTCCTGACGAAGCCAAAGCCTTACAGACAAAAATCGAGTCGATGCTTCCCCGTATCAAAATCACGGATCTGCTGATTGAAGTGGATCGATGGACGAATTACTCCGAGACCTTCGTCAATCTGAAGAACGGAAACCCTGTTAAGGACTCTCTCCTCCTGTACACCATCCTTCTTGCGGACGGCATCAACCTGGGTTTGAGAAAAATGTCCGAAGCTTGCCCTGGCGCGTCCTACCAGAAACTTTCCTGGATGCAGTCGTGGTACGTCCGAAGTGACACGTATTCTGCGGCGCTGGCTCGACTCATTAACGCCCAACACGCTCTTCCGTTCGCTGCACATTGGGGAGATGGAACAACCTCGTCTTCTGACGGGCAGTTTTTCCCCACTGCCGGACACGCCCGCGTTTCCGGTCAAACCAACATGAAGTATGGCTTCAATCCTGGAAAGACATTCTACACTTTTATCTCCGATCAGCACGGCCCTTTCCATCCTATCCTCATCAACACGATCATCCGGGATTCTACCTATGTTCTGGATGGATTGCTGCACCATGAATCGGAGTTAAAGATTCGCGAGCATTACACAGACACGAGCGGCTTTACCGAACACGTTTTCGCCCTGATGCACTTTCTTGGTTTTCGCTTCGCGCCGCGCCTGAGAAGTCTGAAAGACAACAAACTCTACGCGCCGCCGAATGGGAAATCTTATCCTACTCTTACTCCGTTGATCGCACCCAACCGCCTGAATCTGAAATGTATTCGCCAGCAATGGGATTCCGTTCTGCGGCTCACGGCATCCGTTAAAATGGGAACGGTAACATCGTCTTTAATGTTGCGGGCGCTAGGACATACTCGGCGTCAGGGTGCTTTGGCTGCTGCGTTACGGGAGCTGGGCAGAATCGAGAGAACACTTTTCATGCTCGACTGGTTTCAGAGCGAGGAACTACGTCGCCGCGTACAGATCGGGCTAAACAAAGGAGAAGCGCGTCATTCTCTAGCGCGAGCGATTTTCTTCAATCGTCTAGGAGAGATTCGAGACCGTAGCCTGCACGCTCAGGAACATCGCATGAGCGGGCTGAATTTCCTGACGGCGGCTATTATTCTATGGAATACCGTGTACGTTGAACGTGCTGTTGAGGCTTTGCGCAGTAAAGGCGAACACATCGACGAAAAACTTCTCCAGTATACATCGCCTCTGTCGTGGGAACATTTAGCGCTGACTGGAGATTACCTTTGGAATCTCGAAAGAGTCCCAGGGGAAGGGAAATTCCATGCCTTGAGGACACAAAAAGAATATGATCTGCTTGGCTAGATATATAAATAGCCTTATATCAAGTTTTTACGCCTTAACGTGCTAAAATTTCCGTTTCGTGAGCTGACCCCTTTAACGCGGGGCGCGTATTTTCCCACGCGGTGACAGGCTTTTACCTGATATAATCGCGTCATGATGACTATTTTCGATGAAGCGATGATCGAGGCCGAGGAATGGCGCGACGAAATACGAAGCAGCGGGCATGATTCGGAAATATTAGTTGTGCGTGATGGTAAGGAAAATTTTGACTTTGAAATTCACATTCTGGAAGACGGGCGGCCACATGTAATTATCACACGGGGAAAAGAACCGCCGCCGCCACCGCCGCCAAGACCTCCACGCGACAAATACGGAAGACTCGCCCGCGACCAATACGGCGAGTGAATACCGCCCGACTTGTGGTAGCTCAGGAAAGGGTTTTTGTGGTTGTGGTCGTGGTCGTGGAACGTCGCGCGATCCTAAAGCGAGCTGTCTTTTTCGGAGTGAACAAAGCCGCGCGCCGCCTGGATTCGCAGAGCCGGAAAATTCACCTCGCCCCGGAAGGACAAAAAGACAAAGACCGTTTCAAGCTCCGCCCCCACCCGCGCCACTCCGCCTACCCCATGTCCTATAATCGCGTTTTATGTAGGCGCGCAACAGGCTTGACGGTGCGGCGCGCGGAGGCCTCGGCCCGCAACGCGAACTGTCGCGTTGTAAAAAATCCTTTGTGGGTATTGCGCCGACTGGCTTTACGGGCGCGCAACATAAAAGCAATTATAGTACATGGGGGCCCGCGGCGGGCGGCGCGGACGGGGGCTGTGTTCCGTTTCATTGCGCGGCCGTCCGTGCTTTTCCCTTCGTCCGGACGTTCGCCGGCCGCGCGCTTCGTCCTCGACGTTCCGGAAAGATTGCGCGGCCCGACCTCGGCCACTAACCGGCGTTATGGAGCCGCGCAGAAGATGGCCGCTGTTAGCGCGGCCGCGCGCCGTGCTCGTCGCGCCGGTAGTATCAAGCCTCTCTCGCCGGACGGCGCGCGTCCTACGCGCCGCCGGGTTGGGTGTTACTGTATGGCGTTTTTTGTTGCTCCGGCCCGGACTTACCACGAGCGGATTCAACGATTGTAAATCCGAATTGAGCCGCCAATTTTTGTGTTTTATCTCTCAGCCGTTGGGCTTGTTCCTCTCTTGTCATGTGTTTGGTTTCCTCATATATTTTGTCGCGGATCGCGTCAACCTCCGCTTCAATATTATTTACTTTCGCCATACTCTACCACCTCCGCAGGTACAGTTATTATTATTGGTTTATATCCTTCTCTTGCATTTATCAAGTTCGTCATAGTCTTTGTTTTAACCCGGTTTATATGCTGAAAGTTAAAACTAAAAATATATTGCAAATCGTTTACTGTGGCAATGGATATATGCAGGCTATCTAATTTTTTGCTTGCCGGTATGACGCCTTCATTGATGTATGTGTTTGCCAAATCTTGAGCGTCGTCTGAGTAGTCAAGCACATTTATATTATATTCCCTGATGAGGGCAAGCATATTTTCCCGTTTGATAGAATCCTTTGTTTTTTCCAGTTCGTCAATTACATAGGCCGACGTGTACGCTTCATATTTGCCCGCTTTTACCTCATTGAATAGTGTTACCGTATCAGCGTGCGCGTCTCGTTCTTTGTCAAAGTAGTAGTTAAACATAGTTGTTTCAAGATAAATCTTAGGCTTTCGCATTAGAACACGCTCCCTCAAGCCCTTTTCCGAGATTATACAGTATAGGTGGCTGTCGCATAGCCGCCGCGCTCTGATCCTTCATGATGATTGCCCCTCTGCCCACTTCATTAAAAAAGCGGCGCGCTTTTCCTGCAAGGTTTCCAACGCGGCCCGTGCGCTCTCGATAGTTTTGCCCAAATCCAAACCGGGCAGAAGTTTCGTAAATCCGCGCATACCGTTCAAGCCTAGCTCGTCGATCCTGTTGATGTTCCGCAGCAGTTCCGCGCCGGCGTCGAGTGCTTCCTTACCGCGTTGAATCTCAATCTGTGAGAGCGGGTCGGGTTCTTTTGAAAAGACCGTCTGCAAGAACGTCAACGGGTGGCGCGCTTCTTTGATATATTTTACTAGGACACCAGCGACATATTCCGTTGAACGCTGCCGGTGTAACTCCACGAGATAATCAACTGTTGTTCCGCTCAGTCCGTCCACATCGCGATCAGCGGCAATACACCCCCAGAAAATAGATTCGAGAGCGTCACGAAGCGCCAGCGTTTTTTGAAAGTCTTTTCCGTAGGGAAGAGGTAGTTGTCTTTTAAATACCTCCTCCTCCTCGTGTAGACTGAGAGGGGACACCGGCAATAAAACCTTGAGAAAAGTACCTTCCTTTTGGGGTATCATCGTCAACATACCTGCAACCTCAAGCCGCTTCAATAGCCGATGCAAGAAACTTTTCTCGAATCCAAGTCTTGCGCCGAGCGTCCTTAACGTAATGGTGTTACCGTCAGTTCCTAATACTTCCAGCATTACGTTCCAAAATCCGATTAAATAAAGGTCGATTTTTTGGCTGTGCCAGAAGGTTGAAGGTGTAGACTGCGCGTCTACACGTGTAGACTGCGCGTCTACACGTGTAGACTGTGAGTCTACACCGCGTAGACTACGCGTCCACGGTTGTGGATAAATCGTAGACTGTGAGTCTACACCTACCCCCTTTTGCGTAGACTGTGAGTCTACACCAAGGCCCTTTTGTGTAGACTGTGAGTCTACACCCGTAGACTGTGAGTCTACACGTGTAGACTGAGCGTCTACGGTTTGGGGGGTAGGTGTAGACTGAGCGTCTACGGTTTGGGGGGGTGGTGTAGACTGAGCGTCTACGGGTGTAGACTGTGAGTCTACACCTTCGGGCCTTGCGCCGAATTTCGCCATGAGTGAAGCAAAGCTCGTTATGTCTTGGGGTTCAGGGGTTTTCAGCTTTACTCTTTTAGCCATGCGTTACTCACCCATGCGCTTTAATATTTCCTGTGTGATTTCGCGATATTCTTTATATTCGCGCCGGTCTTTCTCTCCGTCGATTAAAAGTTCTCGATTGTTTGCAATTTTTTGGAAATATGCGCCTCGGTGTATTTCTCCGAGAATGTGCGAACTGAACGCTTCATAAAGTGCCTTTTTATACATTTTGTGTACGCTTTCGCGTTCGGACACGATGTTGATAACCACGCCGAGGAAATCAAGAGCAGGGTTTACATCTTTCATATATTCCAATGTCTGAACGTAGAGCTTCAAGGCGTCGAAGCTCTGAACGTCAGGGGTGCAGGGTACGACAACATGGGTGGCCGCCATAAGCGAGTTTGTGCAAAGCCTGCCGAGGGATGGCGGGCAATCAATGACGATGTAATCATAATCACTGGCCGAGCCCTCAATCCAATAGTGCAGCCGCCGTCCGTCTTCCATCAGGTTTGTAGCCTCGGCCGCCGACAGGTGAATGTGACTCGGCACGGCATCGAGGCCAGGGAAGCGGGAATGTCGAATAATGTTTTTACGATCTCGTATAATGCGCCGTGGGTTTTCCGTGTCGAAAATTGAACTTACAGATTCTTGTGGAGCAATGGCGCTGTCGGAAAAGAAAAAGGCCGTGGCGCTTGCTTGCGGGTCAAAGTCAATGAGCAATACTTTTTTCCCCTTGCGAAGTGTCCAGAGTACACCGGCAAGATTCGAGGCAAAAGTAGTTTTACCAACGCCGCCTTTCTGTATGCCTACTGCGATTATCTTGGGCAAAATATACAACCTCCTTTCTGGCAGGAGTATACCACATAAGCAGGCTGTTTTGCGAACGATTCCCCGACAAGCGAGGACAGGCAAATCATCACAAATTATTTTGCATATCGAAAAACGCTTTTCTCCGTTTACAAAATAAAACGGCCGGCATAAGCAGGCAACCCGCGAGGAACGAGCGGTGTTGATCGCTAAGGGATTGTAAAAAAATAACCTTTACAACTATTAACATGTGGGGCTAATTTTATAGTTCCATTCTCCGCGAAAATCATCTTTTACAATATTGACACAATGCAACTCTTCATCAGATATTTTTATGCCTTTTCGATAAGAATTCGTATCCAGTTCACACAATACTTTTAACCCTGTTTTTGTAGTAGTTGAAGAGATTAGCTGGATAATTACTTCGTGGCTAATAAGGGGTTGTCCACGCCAATTTTGCGATATGAACGAAAATAACCGATGCTCAATCTTGTTCCATTTGCTAGTTCCTGGTGGGAAGTGGCAAACGTGAATCTCGATATTTAACTCAGATGCAAGTACTTGAAGCTCTGTTTTCCATAGCCTTACACGAGAGCCATTGCTGCCACCACCGTCTGCTGTTATTAAAAGTTTTTTGGCGAGAGGATACACTTCTTTGCCTATTTTAAAGTACCAGCGACGAATACTCTCAACAGCAAATTCGGCAGTATCATGGTCGATACCAAGATTGACCCAGCCCACATTATTGCTTATATCGTATACACCATAAGGATTAACCTTTCCAAGCTCCTTATCTGGAAAATCGTAAACATTGACCTCAACAGGGGTTTTCTTAGGGCGATATGCACTGCCATTATTCTTATAATTCCCAACAAGCTCTTTTTTCTTGGTGTCAACAGATATCACTGGTAAGCCTTGCTCTTGAAATGAAATGACCTTTTGACTGATGTGTTCAAATTGCGCGTCCCTATCAATATGATTTAAACCTTCAATAGATTTCTTATTCGACTGCAAGCTATATCCGAGTTCTTCTAATAACGTGCCTACTGTCATATGAGAAACATCGAAACCTTGATTTTGCAATTCATCTGCCAAAATTCGCTGGCTCTTGCATGTCCACTGAAGCGGTCTTTCCGGATTACCAAAAGCCGAAGGTTCAATCAGTGCGGTAAGCGCATCAAGTATATCGGGCTGTTTTACTGTAGTGACTTTACGTCCTCCGCCGCTTTTCCTTACTTTTTCTCCAGTCAACATCTCTCCACTTTTCAATTCTTTGCAGCCCGCAGTTACAGTAACTCGTGACAATCCGGTTGCTTCGCTTGCTAGGGTCACTCCCTTATACCCAAGAGCTAAGGCTTCTGTAGCTGCAAACAATCTTTTTCCTCGTTCATTAAGGTGTGGACTTATCATTTCGTATTTTTCCCTAATTACGTCTATTGCATCTTGTTTTAGTTTAATTGTTTCCTCTTTTTTTCGGTAGGGCATTTGTCTCACTTCTTTCTTTACCTTGGAGACATTTTATACCCAGAACATGCACCCAGTCAATGAAAGTATGTAAAGTTTATTGTTTTACAATGCCTTAAAGTATAGCGACTGTAGAAGTTCCGCCGCGCCGAACTTGATGAGTGTAGCAGAGCAAGCGTAGTCAACGACAAGGACAAAAGTATTTCCAAACGCGATTTGAAAGGCTGATACGGCAAATGTCGGAATCCACAAACTCAGGTCATCGGCAAAGGTTGCGCGATCGTTTTATAAACGGAGAGGAAGGCTCACGTTCCGACGAAGCTCTGCTGGAGCTTCTGCTGACCTACGCCATTCCGCAGAAGGATGTGCAACCGCTGGCAAAACAACTGCTGGCGGCACATGGTGATCTTATCTCCGTTCTGGAAGCGCCGCTGGAAGACCTTTGCCGGACAAAGGGAGTTAAAGCCAACAGTGCGGCTCTTATCAAATTAGTGGACTGGATACGACGCAACGTCGGCCTCAAACCCGCCTCCAAGGCTGTTCCTGAAAAAACGCGGCAGCTTTCTCTTTTCGATTCCGCCCAGCCTGAAACACAGCGGCAAGATATGACTGAGAAACCAGCTCTAAAGCCGAAAATTATTAAGCGTCACCGCACCGCCCTGTTCAGCAAGGCAGTTCTGGCCGAAGCCATAGACATGTTGCCGCGTTTGCCGGACAGCGATTCGCTGAACGAGATACGTGCCTTCCTTCGCGCCAACCTCCATTTCAACGCGGAATCGACCCGTCAGAGGTACACCGGCTATATCATCAGCAGAATGTTTACCGAGGGGTACGCGGACGAGCCGCTGCGAATTTTTGCCAAAGTCTTCCCCAACACCCAAGAACTCCGGGATGTATGTTTTTACCGCTTCATGTGTGCGGAACCGTTGCAGACAGAAATTGTGGAAGGCCTGTTGCTGCCCAACATTGGCGTGGGCAGCGTAACCAGAGAGAGGATTCGTATGCGCCTGAAAGAAAAATTTCCGGAATCGCGCAGTATTAACGACTGCGGCCAAGCGATAGTGGAGGCGTTTACGTCAGGCGGAATCGCCAAGGCAGACGCAAAAAAACTCAGTTTTGCCTATAGAGATATCCCTACGGCCTCTTTTGCCTTCGTCCTGCACAGCGAATTTCCTGAGCCGGGCATGTTCGACGTGAGTAAACTGGAAAATAACCGCCTTGTCCGTGCCATGCTTTGGAACCCTGAACGCGTGCTTTATACTCTATACGAACTCCGCAACCAAGGATTGATCAGCAAAGTTTCGGAGATTGACGGCATTCGCCAATTTACCACCAAGTACTCTCCGGCCGGAGTGGTTGAGCAACTTGTCGCCGGGCGAACGCCGCTCAAAGCGGCCGAATTTTATCCTGACGGAGACAAACGCTTATGAATTCCACAGAAATTATCGAGACCCTGCGCCAAAAAATCGCCGTACCCAGCGGGCGGCATTTATACGGTGTTTTGGGAAGCTACGCCAAACTTGACGCTTTCGCCGAAAAGCTCCGACAAGCCAAGACACAGGACGGCATTCCCTTCCCCAGGCCTGTCAACGTCAATCGCGGTATTCTCGAGGCCATTCCTGACGACGAGTTCAAAAGGCTGGCCGAGAACGAAGCCAAGCACCCGGAACCGACGGCCGCTCATGTGAAGCGGGCTTTCGAGCGTTTTCTGCGAGAAAGCCTTAGCGGCGGCAAGGTCGTGGTTTTGGCCAATCTGGAAATGCTCTTTGCCTACAATATTGACTTGAGCCTGCTCAGGACAATCGCCGCGGATGAAAACAAGGTTTTGCTTATACTGCCCGGCAGGCGGGCAAGCGGCAGAATCGTCATGTTTCACGAAATGACGGAAGGCGACTACACCTTGCCGACCAACCTCATTGCCGACAATCATCTTTGGGAAATCAGAGAATAAATGAGGATGACAGTATGAAAATACGCTCGATGCACCTGGAGCACTACCGTTGCTTTGAAAATTTCGATATTGATTTTGATGATCGCCTCACAGTGCTGATAGGCGCGAATGGGGCTGGGAAAACGGCGACTCTTGACGCCTTGGGTGTTTTTTTGCGATGGGCAGGGCATCCAAATAGTAGAAGTATTTCCCAGTGTCATATACCGGCCACTGATATGGCGCTTGGCAGTAATGCAGAGAATATCGTGTATCGTTTGGATGTGCATTCTTCAGGTGATACAAACGATGCGCTTGAGCAACTTGTATTTATTTTTAAAATAGATAACGCAGGCATTTTGAGGTCCCAAGCTCCAAGTGCGTTTATGCATGTCAAGAAGCTACTGAATATGGAAAATCCTGTTTTCGTAGGCTATATGGCCGCACGTTTCATATCTGAAAAAGAATCCGTTCTGACAAGCAATCTCTACAAGCCTTCAAGCACTGCAGCCTTTGAGAAAACTTTCGAGCGAACCATTGACTATCCCTCCACCTTGTCATGGTTCAACAACGTTGATGCTGACGAAGCCCGCGCCATGCGCGACAGCGGGCAAAAAAACGAACTGCCCGAACTGAAAGCGGTGCGAGAAGCGTTATCCAAAGCTCTGCTGGGGCAATATGAACGGCCGAGGATGCGCGGTTCTCCGCCGGAGCTGATCATTTATGAAAAAGGCACGGGTCGCGAATATAAGGTCAGC
>Ga0099364_10009957_pt1 | contig 13140 bp, 13 predicted proteins | sample TergutTh196P3_FD_73070 | JGI IMG/M metagenome (GOLD analysis project Ga0099364, IMG submission 73070) | Microcerotermes parvus P3 segment gut microbial communities from Pointe-Noire, Republic of the Congo - Th196 P3 | ecosystem: Host-associated > Arthropoda: Insects > Digestive system > Gut ...
CGCACCGCCTGTTTGCGTCTCTCATGCTGTGGTTCGCGCGACAGCCTGCGACCATCTTCTTTGTCCATTTCACTTATGTGGGGATGATGTAAAATTATTCAATACTTAGTAGCCGGGTCTATAATATTGGTCAAGGTTCACTTCCGTGGAAAATCACAAGTTCTGCGTCAGCTAAGTGGCTTTGATGGTGGTCCGTCTCGAGTACAGGTGGGCCACTTGAATGACGAGCTTGCCATAGAAGTCATAGAGTCTTATCACAACAGTGAATTCGTCCACTACTGGGTTTGGAGCGAAGCGGATGGACGCTTTCTACGATTTTCCAAGAGCCAATCGCAAGGTTGTTGATTGTCCGCATGTCGGCGCATATCAGCGCAAGACAGTTCATAGCTCGGTCAGAGGGGCGATATAATGCTCACCTTTTGACAAGCCGGAATGCTCATGGAAGCCGAATATTTGAATCGCATCGAAAACAATCTCTCCGATCTCGCGGCGCGCGCCGCTCAATTACGGAGGTATCTTTGACTACGACCAGAAAAGCGAACGGCTGATTGTCGTCAATCTGGAACTGGAAGACCCGAAAATCTGGGATGATCCCAAACGGGCAGAAGCCCTGGGACGGGAAAAACGCGCCCTGGAAGAGAATGTGCTGACGCTGCAAGGCATTGCGGTCGGACTGAAAGATTCGTGCGAATTGTTCAGCATGGCGCGGGCGGAAAATGACGCAGCGACCATGACGGGCGTTGAGGAAGACGTAGCCGGTATCGAGGCGGAAGTCGCAAAACTGGAATTTCGCCGGATGTTCAATCATCCGCAAGACCCCAATCCTTGCTTTTTGGAAATTCAGGCGGGCGCGGGCGGAACCGAAGCCCAGGATTGGGCTGCCATGCTATTACGTATGTATCTCAAATACGGCGAGAAAAAAGGCTTTCAGGTGGAACTCCTGGAAGAGTCGGAAGGCGATGTTGCGGGTATTAAGGGCGCTACGGTCAAGCTCACCGGCGATTATGCCTACGGCACATTACGCACTGAAACCGGCATTCATCGTCTGGTCAGAAAATCCCCCTTCGATTCCAACGCGCGGCGGCACACCAGTTTTTCTTCCGTGTTTGTGTACCCGGAAGTGGATGAATCCATCGAAATCGAGATCAATCCGGCGGATGTGCGGGTGGATACCTTCCGCGCTTCCGGCGCGGGCGGCCAGCACATCAACAAGACCGATTCGGCGGTGCGGATAACCCATACCCCAACCGGTATCGTAGTGCAGTGCCAGAATGACCGCTCGCAGCACAAAAACCGTGACGAAGCTTGGCGAATGTTGCGGGCAAGGCTCTATGAGCATGAGCTTAGGAAACAGCAGGCGGAACAGCAAAAGCTGGAGGACGCCAAATCGGATATTGGCTGGGGGCATCAGATTCGTTCTTATGTGCTTGACCAGTCAAGGATCAAGGACTTGCGTACCGGGCATGAAACCGGCAATACCCAGGCGGTGCTGGACGGCGACCTGGACCCGTTCATCGAAGCCAGCTTAAAACAGGGAGTTTGATTGTGAAAGCCATTGAAGCGGATACAAAGGCTGTCCCGCAGGAAGAGGATCACGCGGAGCATGAGAATCACATTATTGCCGAACGCCGGGAAAAACTTGCCGAATGGCGGCGGAGTGGACGCGCTTATCCCAACGATTTTCAGCGCGCCAATACGGCGGGCAAATTGCAGGAACTTTACGGCGACAAGGAAGCGGAAGCGCTGGAAGACATGCCGATTGAAGTTAGCGTTGCCGGACGTATCATGCTGAAACGCCTTATGGGCAAGGCTTCCTTTGTCACCTTGCAGGATTTGTCGGGGCGTATCCAGCTCTATATCAGCCGGGACGCGGTGGGCGAGGCGGTTTATGCCGAGTTTAAGCATTGGGACATCGGCGACATTGTGGGGGTTACGGGGAGCCTGATGAAAACCCGGACGGGCGAACTTTCCGTCAAGGTCGGCGAAATTCGCCTGCTTTCCAAGTCAATACGCCCCCTGCCGGACAAATTTCATGGCCTGACTGATGTGGAATTGAGATACCGCCAGCGTTATGTTGATCTCGTCATGAACGAGGAAACACGATTTGTATTCGCGCGAAGAAGCAGCATCCTTCAGAGTATGCGCGGCTATATGTGCGAGCATGGATTCATGGAAGTGGAAACCCCCATGCTGCAACCGATTCCCGGCGGCGCGGCGGCTAAGCCTTTTGTAACGCGCCACAATGCGCTGGACATGGATATGTATCTGCGTATCGCGCCGGAGCTTTATCTGAAACGGCTTGTGGTCGGCGGCTATGAAAAGGTATTTGAGGTCAATCGTAATTTCCGTAACGAGGGACTCTCTCCCCGCCACAACCCGGAATTTACGATGATGGAGTTTTATGAGGCTTACGCGAATTACAAAAGCCTCATGAACTTTACCGAAGGGCTGCTGCGCCATGCGGCGCGTAAGGCGCTAAACACGGAAACTTTTCTCTATCAGGGGCGGGAAATGGATTTTTCCCGGCCTTTTTCGCGGCTTACGATTCTGGAGGCGATCAAGAAGTTTCATCCTGAATTTACCGACCAACAACTGCGCAATCCCGAATGGATCAGGACGCAAATAGAGGCGTTTGGAGAAACGGTAAAGCCGGGGGGCATAGGCTCTCTGCAATTGCAGCTTTTTGAAGCCTGCGCCGAGAGCCGCTTGTGGGAACCGACTTTCATTATGGATTATCCGGTCGAAGTCTCGCCTCTGGCGCGCGCATCTGATGCCAACCCGGAAATTACCGAACGTTTTGAGTTGTTCATTGCCGGACGCGAAATCGCCAACGGGTTTTCTGAATTGAACGATCCTGAAGATCAGGCGGAACGCTTCATGGCGCAGGTAAAAGCAAAAGAAGCCGGGGAAGAGGAGGCCATGTATTTTGACGCCGATTACATCCGCGCCCTCGAATACGGATTGCCGCCGACCGGCGGCTGCGGGATTGGCATTGACCGGTTGGTTATGCTGCTGACCGACAGACCCGCCATCCGCGATGTGATTCTGTTCCCGCAAATGCGCTCTGAATAAAGTGGCGCGGGACGGGCAGGACGCGCCCGCGCCTCTGGGTTAGAATGAAAGGATATTGCCGATTTTGCCCCGTTGCTTTTATTTTCAAGGGAGATGCCTATGTCCATACGCCATCGCTTTTTACCTCTTTCCATGGTTATGCCTGATATGGTTTTGGCAAGGCCGATCATGCTCACGGAGCGGGGAAGGGTTGTCCTGAATCTTCCGGCGGAACACATCCTGACCAGAAACAATCTGGCGCAGTTGCGGGCGCATCACGCCCAGTATGTGTGCGTGCAGGAAGAAGATTATCGCGGGCGATTGGCGCGGGAGCGTTTTGAAATGGATCAGATCGAGCGATTGCAAACCATTTTCTGCCACGCTGATTTGGGCGACCCGGAGACGCGAGCCTTTTTTGAAGCTGTTCTGGCTTATCGCGCCGCCTGAAAGGGGAGATAAAAATGACAGTCTTGATTACGCCGCAAAGGGTCAAACAGGAAGTTTCCCGTCTACCCGCTTTTCCTCTGGTCATCAACGAGCTTTTGCATGTTCTGGATGACGATACTTCCAGCATGATGGTGCTGGCGCAGCATGTCGAACGCGATCCGGTACTTACGGGGCGCATTCTTTCGGCGGCAAACCGGCTCCTTAGAGCAGAGGGCTGGCAGGAAGTACGGGATGTCTATACCGCCGCTTCCCTGATTGGTTTTTCCCGGATTCGGGAAATAGTGCTGACGACCTGCATTGCCAACCTGAACGGCAATTTCGCCAGTCAACATTTTCACTGGGGACACTGCCTGGCGGCAGGCGTTGCCGCCCAGGAACTGGCTTTAAGGGCAAAAGGCAACCAGAATGGGGCGCTGGTTGCCGGGCTGTTGCATGACATCGGCCAGCTCTGGCTGGCTTACTTTTATCCTCTCGAATTCCAGCAGGTGCGTCTCCAGGTGGAAGTGCATGACATGGAGATTTGCGAGGCGGAGCGCGTCATGTTCGGCATGGATCACAGTGAAATCGGCGGCATCGTCGCGGAGTACTGGCAATTGCCCAAAGACATTACTAATGCCATTGTCAACCATCATGATCCTGATGACAAGGCCGCCAGAAACCCCACCGTCGCTGCGGTTCACCTGGCGGAGGCGATCATTCAGGCGCTGGACCTGCCCTACCGGGATTTGAACTATGTCTTTCGCGTTTCCAGCGCCGCCTGTCGCACCCTGGGCGTTCATTGGGGCGAGGAGAGCTTTGCCCTTTTGGGCGTGATTGACGCCCGCTATCAGTATGCGTTATCCGTATTTCCCTGAATTGTATAGTGATTCACACAATTTCGGGGACATCGCCCCCGGGAGCGCCGGGCACTAGCCCGGCATCCTCGGCCAATCTGCTGCGTCGCTTGGCCGCGCTGGTGCGCGGCGCTCCCAGAGTTCGCTGAAGTATCATTTTTCCAACAGTCTCTTTATATGCGCGAATCACTATATTGAGTCACCCTGGCCTTGAGGTTTGGGTGACTCAACAATCTTCTGCCTGAGGCCGGGGCGACTCAGGTTTTCAGGGACGTTCCGGCTCGGTTATGTCGGTGGTGCTCTTCAGGCGCAGGTCGTTTTCGGCCTTTGCCGGATCAGGCAGTTCGGGCGTATCGGTCGCGCCGGTTGTATCTGGTTTTTTGGGTTGGATGATCGCTATCACACGCCTGGGAGGGGCGGAATCCTGCGCGGGGCTGGATGAATGGGCATTGTCGGCGCTGGAGGATGCCTTATAGCGTTCGGAAATGCCATCGTACCAGATGTAATCACCGCGTAGCTGATCGCCGCCGCTTTGTATCCAGGCGCGATTAAATAATTCGGCAATTTCATGGTGGGTATCGTATTCGATACGTTCCGCTTCGCCCTCAATAAATTCCTCGCGCCCTTCCCGCTTCTGCCGGAAACGCGCAAGTCCGTCGGGGCCGGAGTAGGCGACGCCGCGCTGAAAACCATGCGCGTCTTCCGTTACCACAATTTTGTCGGAATGAATGACCAATGTGCCCTGGGTCAGCACGACATTACCTTCAAATACCTGAGTCCGCTTCAAATCATCAATGATGATGCGATCCGCTTCCAGGGTGATGGGTTTGTCCCGATCCGCCAGTTCCGCGTGGGCAGGCAGGATAAAGGCCAGGATGAAAACGAAGCAAAAAAGACGGGTCATGGTTTTTTAGCGGAAGGAGCTTGCACATATTCGCCGCGCGCTTTGCGGCGAAGGGTAAAGGTTCCCAGGTCGTGGTCCGCCAGGAGGCCGATGCCGTTCAACCAGGTAGCGCCCTGGGTAATTGCAACCGGCTTGTCGTTGAACGCTTTGCCTTCTTCGGGCAGAACGGTCAATTCCGGCGTGCGGGCGACGAGTGCCGCTCTACCCGCATACGCAGCTCTGGTCAGTACCACGTCATCGCGCAAAAGCACCCGTTCCCCTTTTTCCGTGACGAAGGCGGATTGCGCGGTCAGCGTGACATCCGGCAGTTTGGGGCGGTAATGGATCAGCCTGGGGGTGAGGATAAGGCTATTGTCGTCGCTCGGATAGTGTTCCATACGGCTTGCGGTCATGCGATAGCGCAGCGTGCCGTTCATGTCGTAGCGATAGAGGGTCAGATTTTCCACGATGGCGTCCGGCGTATCCAGTTTTTTTCCTTCCTCTGCCTGGAAGGGCATGGTTATGGCTTCTTTCAACCAGAAGGCGAGCGCCGCAAGCCCGGAGAGGACAAGGAGAGGGAAGAGCGTTGCCGCCATGTTTTGCGCGCGCATTCGCTATGCCTTTCCGTCCGATAACCAAGGTTTGAGTATGCTCTCGAATTTGCCCTGCGCGGTGAGGATGAGGTCGGAAACTTCCCGCGCCGCGCCTTCTCCGCCCCGCGCCCTGGCGACGAACATGGCATGTTTCTTAACCAGTGGATGCGCGTTAGCCGGCGCGGCAGCAAAGGCGCACAGGCGCATGACCGGCAGGTCGACCACATCGTCGCCCATGTAACCGGCTTCTGCGGCAGAGAGTTTGAGATGATCGAGGAGCGCAACAAGGCAGGCGCGTTTGTCAGCAACTCCTTGAAAGAGATGCCGGATTTCGAGATTGGCCGCCCGTGCCGCTACCGCGCCGGAAGTTCTGCCGGTGATGATGGCAAGCTCAATGCCTGCCTGTTGCAGAAAGCGTAAGCCTTGTCCGTCCAGGGTGTTGAAGGCTTTGCATTCCTGCCCGTCTTCGCCGTAGTAGAGACGGCCATCGGTCAACACCCCGTCAACGTCGAACGCCATAAGTTTCAGGCGGGCGGCGGCGCAGCGGATTTTGACAGTGGACATCAGATTACCCTGGCGGCAAAAAGGTCGTGCATGTTGAGCGCCCCGATGAGGCGATCCGCCGCGTCCACGACCAGCAACTGGTTGATGCGGCGCCGCTCCATGATCTCCACGGCCTCAACCGCCAGACGATTGGGCGCGATCCGGTAGGGTTCAGGGCGCATCAGACGCTTGATGGGAAGCGCCAGAAAATCCTCGTTCCCGTGTGTCTTTCTATTTTCCAGGGCGCGGCGCAGGTCGCCGTCGGTGAAGATGCCGAGGATTTTGTTTTCAGGATCGGTGATTGCGGTCATGCCGAGTCCGCCCCGGCTGATGGTCAGGATGGCTTCGGAAAGGGTGGCGTCGGGGCGAACGGTAGGCACTTGTTCGGCCTTGCGCATTACGTCTTCAACATGGGTCAGGAGCCGCCGCCCCAAACTGCCGCCTGGATGGGAGAGGGCGAAGTCTTCTGTCTTGAAGCCACGCGCGTCGAGCAGAGCGACCGCGAGCGCGTCGCCCAGCGCGAGCGCGGCGGTTGTGCTGGCGGTAGGGGCAAGATTCAGGGGGCAGGCTTCCTGCGCGACGCTAACGTCAAGCTGGATATCCGCTTCGCGGGCGAGAGTGGAAGCGGAATTGCCGGTCATGGCGATGAGTTTCGCGCCTTGTCTCCTCACGGCGGGCAGGATACGGAGAATTTCCTCGGTTTCGCCGGAATTGGAAAGGGCAAGGAAAACATCAACGCTTTGCACCATGCCCAGGTCGCCGTGACTGGCTTCGCCGGGATGAACAAAGTAGGCTGGAGTGCCGGTGGAAGAAAGGGTTGCGGCGATTTTGCGGGCGATATGCCCGGATTTTCCCATGCCGCTTATGATGACCCGCCCCTTGCTTTGCAGGATCAGTTCCACCGCCTCGGCAAAGCGCGCGTCAATTCGGGAGATCAACGCCTGAATGGCCTCAGCCTCAATGGCAAGGGCGCGTATTGCCAGTTCAATTGGGCGCGAGGGGCTGGAAGGCATGTTCATGGAAAAAAGGTGAATGGATAATGGTTGACGGTAGAAAACGCGGCTGTGCGTGGAACAAGGGAAAATATCCCTTCCTGATACAATTGGATTATAGCAACACTTTCATACGCGCCTGCATGTAGTGTTCAGGGTTGTTGCCGCAAAGGCACACTGCTGGCCGGAATAAAAAATCGTGGTTGCCCTGTAAGCGTTGCTGTACAAGGGCAAAAAGAGTTCTCTCGTGAGAGTCAACTTGCAGATTGGCTTTAGCTCCTTTTTTAAAGATAGGGGCTGGACATGGGAGCGCAGGCGGGAATGAGGGATGGATTAAGCGTCGGGGCGCAACTGTCTTCGTAGGGGCGCGATTTATCGCGCCCAGCCCAACAAACTCCGGCGGCCTTGTAGATGGCAAGTCTTGCAGACGGCGATGTACGGGCGCGATAAATCGCGCCCGTACATGAAATCACTTGCGCGAAATCAATCTGTTTAGCATGAAAAAACATTCCGGCCAGTAGTGCGCAAAGGCGGGAATCCAGCCTGTGTCTTAAAACGCTTAAACATGGGCGTGGCGCCGGAAAACGCGCACGCGGGGCGCAATTTTGTCCTTCAGGTTGCGCATAGCCATGCGCATGTCGAACTCGGTTTGCAGATTCATCCAAAAGCGCGGGTCCATGCCGAAGAACAGCCCCAAACGCAAGGCGGTATCCGCAGTAATCGGGCGTGCGCCGTGTGCAAGCTCGCTAATGCGGCTTGGGGAAACGTCAATGTCGGCTGCAAGCTGGCGAGCCGTGATACCCATTGGTTTCATGAAGTCTTCCAGCAGAATTTCGCCGGGGTGAATTTCATCGAGGAATTCAGGCATGTTTGTCCTTTTTTAGTGGTAGTCCACGACTTCGACCATGTACGCACCGTCCTCTCGCCAGAGAAAGCAAACTCGCCACTGATCGTTGATACGGATGCTGTATTGTCCTTTGCGGTTGCCCTTCAGGGCTTCAAGCCGGTTGCCGGGGGGAATCATCAAACTGAGCAACTCGGTTGCTGCGTGTAGTTGTAGCAGCTTACGTCGCGCTACCCGCTCAATGTTCTTGAATCTGGGTACCGCTTGGCTATGAAAAAGCGCTTCGCTATCGGGACAGGTAAATGAATGAATCATGCCTTATCATATTCCTCGTCACGGAACCCGTCAAGCGGATGCACAAGGGCGGTAACACGAATTGATTGCCCCTTGGTCGAGCAACCTAAAGGCAATTACTCGGATACATCGTTTCTTTTGAGCTTCGCTTACAGGTCGTAAAAAGTGGGCAAAAGGGTTACTTTTTATCAAAAGTCAGGTTGTTTAAAAGGCAGGTTATTCAGAACAGACCAAATCCAGCTTGTATCTGAAGTTGGTTTTCTAGGGGGGCAAAAATTGTTTTTCCAATTTTTACTATTATCATGGTTTGGCCTATATATATCTCGCCATGGGATTGTCCCCCAAGTATGACCTAAACCATGCTCAAAGACATAGCCGATCCGTTCCGCGATTACTTCCTGCGTTTGCAGATCAATAATTTGCAGGCGGCTCCTGGCAACCCAGTAATGCCTATCTTCGCGCGTGGATAAATCATCCCAGGTAAAGCCGTAACGACTTTGTATGCTTTCAGTGGGTTCGCACCTGTACCATTTTCGACTGCGTGGGCATGTGTCACTCGGATTCTGGTCATCTGTAGGGTAATAACGCCACAATCGGTCTGGGTCATCCAAATCATGGGTTTCGACAAAGGAAAACAGCGGAAGTTCGTTGTCATCGGCGGCTTTTATTACCTTATCACCAAGAAATCCCGACAATTCCGGCATGTCATAAGTGTGTGCGCCTGCATACGGATCACCCATCCAAAACTGGTCTTTCATTTCCTTGGATGTTGCAGCCCTTCGGGGTTTCATCATGTACACGCTCTCCTGAGGTTCCGTCACTGTCTTGTATATGAAGTATCCGCTGTCCTCGGAGCATTTCTTGTGGAAGTATACCCAGGCTTCCTCCCTGTAAGCACTGTGCTCCGCTAATGCAGCTTCCTTCTTTTTTTTCACTTGGTAGGTTTGGTAGACCGGTAAGCCAATCAGACCACCCGCAAGCAGCAATATCAAAACAATGCGCACCTGCCATTGCCATCTTTCGAGCGTAACGATGAGAGCAGCCAGCGGAAGCAATGCCATTAACATCAAGATTACGAAGTTGCGTAAGGAATATTGGTAAAGGTAAATCATCACGCCCCAGAACATATGAAAGCACATAAACGGTAGCAGCAACATAGCGCGTACCTGCCACAACCATCTTTTGCGTGTAGCGATGAAAATCATCAGCAGAGGCAACAACACCAACCATGCGGTGTACACGAGTGTAGCGATCAACCAGATGTCCATATTTTCTTTCCTCTTATCGAACGCCGTGAGAGATAACGGCGCTAATGCAGCTTAACCAGCCCGACAGGGGTGAGCGTAGCAAACCTCAACATGCTGAGTTGGTTTTATTAGCACACGGTTTTGATGGGCAAATATTGTACAGTCTCAATCTATAGGCTTGGCTGTCTGAGCCAGTCTTCTGAGTATAGAATCAGGGTGAATCAGTCTGTTTCCTTTACCCGGATAAAGCAATATGGAACTTCAGAGCGTCGTCCTGGCACTGCGTGAGACTTTGCGCGAGGGGCGCAAGCGTCTGGCAGCGGATTATCGGCAGGCATTGAGCCAGGACGCGCCTGGAGTTTTACACGCGCATACGGAACTGGTAGATGATGTATTGCGCAGCATCTGGCAGGCGGCGGAATTCCCTCAATCATTGGCATTGGTTGCGGTGGGCGGCTATGGGCGCGGCGAGCTTTATCCCGGTTCCGATGTTGATCTGTTGATCCTGCTGCCAAATGATGCGGATGAAGCCTTGCGGGAAAAACTCTCCCTTCTGGTCGGGATTTTTTGGGACATCGGCCTGGAAACAGGTCACAGCGTGCGCACGGTCAGGGAATGCGCCAGCGAAGCGGCAGGCGATATAACCATCCAGACAGCGCTCCTGGACAGCCGCCTGTTGACAGGCAATACCGCTCTGTTCGAGATTTTTCGCGCAACATTTTCGGCTAATCTCGACAAAGTTGCCTTTTGCGCCGCCAGGCAACTGGAGCAGGAAGCGCGTTATCAGCGTTTTCAGGAAACGTCCTACAGCCTGGAGCCCAACTGCAAGGAAAGCCCCGGCGGTCTGCGCGATTTACAGAATATCCTCTGGATTGCCAAAGGATGTGGTTATGGCAATGGCTGGCGGAATTTGCGCCAATGCGATTTTTTATCACTGGAAATCATAAAGCAGGCGATAGAGTGCGAACGCTATCTGCAACACCTGCGTATCCTCCTGCACCTCATAACCAGGCGACGGGAAGATCGTCTGCTCTTCGACCATCAGGAAAGCCTGGCAAAAGAAATGGGAATAGAAGCCGCCGAAAACCGCCGCGCTTCCGAAGTTTTGATGCAGCGTTATTACCGCAACGCGCAACTTGTCACACAAATCAATACTATTTTATTGCGAGGCATTGCGGCGGAAATATTGCCTGTGGAGCATCCGCTGCCGGTATTGCTTAACCCGCGCTTTCAGAAAGTCGGGGATTTTCTGGACATAACGGATGAAGAAGTTTTCCGGCGGCATCCGCCTGCCTTGCTGGAGGGCTGCGCCCTGATAGAACAATATCCCGAATTGCGCGGCATGACTGCCCGTACCCTGCACGCCCTCTGGCGAGCGCAAGACCTGATTGATGACGATTTTCGCGCCGCGCCGGAAAACCGTCGCCGTTTTCTTTCCCTTTTTCAGGGTGAGCATGGCATTATTAGTGTTTTTTCCCAAATGTGCCGATTCGGCATTATGGGGCGTTATCTGCCTGCCTTCGGCAAAATTGTCGGCCAGATGCAGCATGACCTTTTCCATGTCTATACGGTCGACCAGCATATTTTGCAGGTGCTGCGTAATCTTCGCCGTTTCGCTCTGGAAGAGTACGCGCATGAATACCCCGAATGCAGCCGTTTGCACAATGCCTTTGCCCGCCCCTGGACGCTCTATGTTGCCGCTCTGTTCCACGACATAGGCAAAGGGCGCGGCGGCGACCATTCCCTGCTCGGCATGGAGGATGCCCGCGCCTTTTGCGAATCGCACGAAGTAGACGCGGAGGATAGCGAGCTGATCGTCTGGCTGGTCGGCCAGCATCTCCTGATGTCGCAGGTCGCGCAGAAAGAGGATATTTATGACCCGGAGGTCATTGCAGCTTTTGCCACAGAGGTGCGGGATACGCGCCATCTGACGGCGCTTTATCTGCTGACGGTTGCCGATATTCGCGGTACCAGCCCGAAAATCTGGAACAACTGGAAAGCCAGACTGCTGGAAGACCTCTATCGCCTGACCCTGCAATATCTGGAAAGCAGTGAGCCTGCCGAGCCGCAAGGCATTATTGAGGAGCGGCAGGCCGAAGCGTTGCGGCTGCTGCGCTATTTTGCCCTTCAGGACACGGTGCACGAGCGGCTGTGGAGCCAGTTCGACACTGTTTACTTCCTGCGTCATTCCGCCGAGGAAATTGCCTGGCATACCCGTTCCCTCCATTACCGCATCCAGATTGATAAACCAATTGTCAAGGCGCGGGCGCATTCCGGCGGCGGGTTGCAAGTCATGGTATACACTCTTGATGAACCCCGGCTTTTCCTCAGGATTTCCGCTTTTTTTGCCCGCGCGGGCTATAACATCGTCGAGGCAAAAATCCATACGACCCGACATGCCTACGCGCTGGACAGCTTTATCCTGCTGGATGTCGGCGACAACGCCCAGGACAGGGACATGATAGCCTTCATCGAAACTGAGCTTGCCCGTACTCTGGCAGAACATCTCCCCATTTCCGAGCCTGCTTTAGTCCGTCTTTCCCGGCAGGCGCGGCATTTTCCGATCATCCCGGAAGTCCATATCGCGCCCGACGAGCGCGGCGAACAACATGTTCTCTCCGTTATTGCAGCCGACCGTCCCGGCCTTTTGTATCACATCGCGGCCACCCTTGCCCGGCATCAGCTTACCTTGCATACGGCGCGTATCGCTACCCTTGGCGAACGGGCGGAAGATGTCTTCCTGATTAGCGGTTCCGCTCTCGACAGGGATGCAAAACGCCTAAAGTTGGAGCAGGATTTACTGGAAGTGTTGCAGGTGCGGGGAGATTTTGCAGATGGCAAATAACGAACTCCAACATCATTCCTCGACAGCCAAAATGTTGGGGTTCACGTTCCGCTCACCTCAAGCTGCCACGCTATTGTGGGGGTTTAGAAGTCGATATTGTTCACGTCAAACCAGCTATTGAATCGGCAATTAAGGTTTGACTTTTCAAGAGACGCTCCATATGGGTCGGAATGGCAAATATGAGGCAACTCTTAATTGCCTGGTGAATAATTACACTACACAGGTCGAGATAGCCGATCAGTTGGGCAGTGTCCAGAGCTTCCGTGTCTGGTAATAATGAACGGTCATAGTAGGCGTCTGCGAAGTCACCGAGTACCGTCCACAACTCAATCTTGTACTTCATGACGGTTGCACCACTGGTCAAAGTGATGTACTTATTCTAATTCGCATTATAGACCCGGCTACTAAGTATTGAATAATTTTACATCATCCCCATATAAATGAAATGGACAAAGAAGATGGTCGCAGGCTGTCGCGCGAAGCACAGCATGAGAGACGCAAACAGGCAGTGCGGCTGCATCGGCAGGGCATAACGATGATGGCCATCGCTGCCACGTTGGGCGTTGCC
>Ga0099364_10009958_pt1 | contig 13140 bp, 13 predicted proteins | sample TergutTh196P3_FD_73070 | JGI IMG/M metagenome (GOLD analysis project Ga0099364, IMG submission 73070) | Microcerotermes parvus P3 segment gut microbial communities from Pointe-Noire, Republic of the Congo - Th196 P3 | ecosystem: Host-associated > Arthropoda: Insects > Digestive system > Gut ...
GGCTTTTTTATGCACGCAGGGGAACCGATGCGGAGGCGGTTTTGGAAACGGATATTCGCTCGCCTTTGTATAAAACTATTTATAATAAATTTTATTTTGATGAAATTTATTATGCTTTCACGCGAAATTTTTTAATTAAGGGCGTTGCCGGTTTCTTTAAGGCAGTTGACCATTATGTTATAGATGCGCTGGGCGATTTTATAGCAAGCGTTTTGCAGTGGCTGGGCAGAATGGTGCGTTTGTTGCAAAACGGTTTTTATGCTACTTACGCTGTGCTGTTCGTAGCAGGACTTGTGTTTGGAATGCTTGTGCTTGTGCGGGTGTTTTAAGATTTTAAGAAACGAGAGTGTTGCATTACTCTGCCAGCAAATATGCCTTCACAAATTGCTTGATGTCCCCGTTCAGCACCGCTTCCGTGTTTGAGGTTTCGTGCCCTGTTCGGGTATCTTTTACTCGCCTGTCATCCAGCACGTAAGAGCGAATTTGGCTGCCCCATTCTATTTTGCGTTTTTCTGCCGCGCGTTCGTTTCGCTTTGCCTCTTCCTCTTCTTTGTAATGCTGAACAAGCAAAGCTTTCAGCATTTTCATGGCAGTTTCGCGATTCTGAATTTGACTGCGCTCGGTTTGGCAGCTAACTACTATGTTTGTTGGAATGTGGGTTATGCGTATCGCAGAATCAGTTTTGTTTACGTATTGGCCGCCCGCTCCGCTTGAACGATAAGTGTCCACTCGCAAATCTGCAGTATTGATTTCCACCTCAGCGTCTTCGTAAATAGGGGTCATGTAAACAGCGGCAAAGCTTGTGTGGCGGCGAGCGTTTGAATCAAAAGGGCTTATGCGCACCAAGCGGTGAACGCCGATTTCTGAGCGGAGCATTCCATAGCTGTAAGGCTCGGGCAGTTCCAATATGCAACCTTTTATGCCAGCAGTGTCGCCCTCTTGAACATCCAAAACTTTGAAAGGTATTTTTTCTTGCTCAAAATACATAGTGTACATTCTAAGCAGCATTTGAGTCCAATCCTGGGATTCCGTTCCGCCTGCGCCAGAATTTATGGAAAACAAGGCCGGAGCAGCATCGTCCGGGCCTTTTAGCATTTTTCTAAGCTCCATTTCGGATAGTTTTGCATCCAGCGCAGAAATGTCTTTTTCTATGCTTGCAGAAAGCTCGTTGTCATCTTCCGATTTTGAAAGCTCATAAAGCTCGCCTAAATCATCGCATTGCTTTGAAACGCTTTCCCAATTTGAAATCAAATCCCGAATAGAGGCAGCTCTTTTCAGCAAAGACTGCGCTTTGCCTGCATCGTTCCATAAATCCGGATCGCTTGTCTGCTTCTCTAAAACGGCAAGTTCTTCTGCCCGAACATCCAAGTCAAAGATACCCCCGGAGCCTGTCTATCCGCTCACGGATTAAATTTAAACCAACATGCGTAGTTTGCATATTACTTTCCAATTGCCTCCGGCGGGGTGTAATCTTTGTTTAGATATTGAACCTTGTAGGTTTGAGCCAGCTGGTTCAGGTAATTTACGGTGGATAATTGCCGATTGCGTTCAGCTTCAAGCCTTAGAATATAGTCTATTTCATGATCGTAGCTTTCATATTTGCCATCGTTTTTTTCGGTCATCATGAATATTGCAACCTTGTTGCCGTCTTGCACAAAAGGCTCGCTGATTTCGCCGACTTTCAAATTTTTAACTGCATTTTCAAATTCTTTTCCTTGAGAGTTTGGCAAAAATTTCTTCATAATTCCGCCGTCTCTTTTTGCATTCGGGTCTTCGCTAACTCTGGCGGCTGTCAGCGCAAATTGCTCCATAAGCACAACAAGACTTGCTTTTGCCATGCGGGCTTGCGCAGCATAGCCTTTTAACAGGTCTTTTTTATTCTGGATTGCTTGAGCATTTTCTCCTTTTGCAATGTTCAAAATAATTCTAATGCCTCCTATGGTATCGCTTATAATGGCTTCGTGCTTATGCTTTTCCCAATAATCCTTTTTCTGTTTGTCTGTGGGGTCTTTTGGGTCTGGAATAACTTTTTCCAAAAGCATGTCTGCTAAAAGCTGGTTCTCTACATGTTTTTTAAAATCCGCTTCTGTGGAGCCGCTTTTTTGCAACTCTTGCCTGAATGCGGCATCGTTTGGAAATTGTTTTTTGAGCGTGGCAACGAGGCTATCTACTCTTTTTTCATTAACTTTTAATCCCTGTTTTGCAATTTCTGCCTTCACAAGCTCTTGCCCAACAAGCTGATTTACAACAAGCCAGCGAAGCTGGGTCATAGCTTCTGGAGGAACATTTTGCCCTTGCCCCTGAGCTATAGCAAGCTGCCTTACCAGGCTATCCACCTTTCCTTGGCTAATGCCAACGTTATTAACCTTAATCACATCAAAATTTCCACCCGAAAGAAGCTGGGCAGAGGCGGAAAAGGCCAGTAAAAAAACTAAAGAGATTATTTTCATGGACGTAATGTAGAAAAATTTCTAAATTAATACCCATGAATACATCCAACAATGTTCCTCAATCCTATAGAATTCTCACTTTTGTCATAATTGTGATAGTTATAGGTTCAATTTTTGTTTCCGGTTCTTTTTATACCGTTAGAGCCGGCGAAAAAGCCCTTGTTTTCACATGGGGCAAAATAACATCGGTAACCAGCGAAGGTTTGCATTTCAAAATTCCGGTTATGCAAGCGGTGCAAAAAGTGGATATTCGCACGCGAAAAGCAGAAGCGCCTGCAGCGGCGGCTTCCAAGAATATGCAGAATGTCTCTACTATCGTCACTCTGAATTATTATTTGGACCCTCAAAGGCTGGATGTGCTTTATTCAACCGTGGGTTTGGAAGTTGAAAATAAGATAATAGCCGCCCGTATTCAAGAAACGGTTAAGGCTGTGGTTGCCCGCTATACCGCAGAAGAACTTTTGTCTTTGCGCGAGCAGGTTAGAAACGAAATATCGGAGAGCCTGACCCGGCAGCTTTTGGAGTATAATATAGTTGTAGGCGCTGGCGGCGTTCAAATAACAAGTTTTGAGTTTAGCCGCTCTTTTAACGAAGCCATTGAAGACAAGCAAGTAGCTGAGCAAAGAGCGCTCACAGCAAGAAACAATCTTGAGAGGGTAAAGGTTGAGGCAGAGCAAAAAGTAGCTCAGGCTAAAGGCGAGGCAGAATCAATTCGCATTCAGGCGGATGCTATACGTTCACAAGGCGGCAAAGAATATGTGAACTTGAAAGCCATTGAAAAGTGGGACGGCAAACTGCCTGTTTACACCGGTGGAGGCGGCCCGTTGCCTTTCATAGAGATTAAGTAGTGCCCAAAGCTTTTTCTTTGTTTTTTCGCGTTGCGGCTATAATACTCATAACTTATGTTGCTTTGGCATTTTACATATACATGCGCAAGGAGAATGTTTTAGCTTTTGCAAGGCAAGAGGTTGAAATTAAACAGGGCGATACGCTTTTGGTAATTGGCTACAGGCTTGGCAGCGCAAGAGCCAAGGAATATGCAGACAGTCTTGCAAAAGAAAATATTCCAAACAAACTGCAGCTTACAGAGCCTATCTACGATGAAAAAGAGTATTTGCATAAAAGGTACGGAATTTTTTATCCAAGGTTTTGAAAATCCTTTCATCTTGAGTATCTAGGTTCAGGCAGCGACAGTATAGCTCGTTTTTCGCCCAAAACCCTTGTGTAAAACAAAATATATTCCTTTTCGCCTTTTGGGGCTAGGCGGCGGATTTCTGCTTCTGGCACCACTTCAACGCCGCGTTTTTTTATTGTTATTTTGCCTGCGTTATGTTTTTTCAGCATAGCCTTAACATTATTTGTAGAAAGCGAGCTTTGCTCAACAACTCTGTAGGCCGTAAATCCGCTATGCTTGGGCGGCAGATTTTCGCAGGATACGTAAGCTAGAGTTGAGTCTATTTGCCAAAAGCCAAGTTTTTTTGCCTCGTTCAAAAACAAGTGGCTGCGAACAAGGACTGGGTATGGCTCTAGAATAAAAGCGCCTGTTTTTTTGGCTTCTAGGCTTATGTTTTGCAATTCTTTTTTTTCGCATTGCCATTCAAAAATTTCATTTTTGCAAATTGCGGCAGCCCGCGTTGCTCCATTTCCAAGCACCCCGCTTAACATAAGGCATTCGCGGCAATCGCTTGCGTTTCCCAAATAGAGCGCATCGCTTTCTTTTGGGATTTCGTTTTCTGGAAACGCTGGAGAAAGTTTTGCCATGCCTCCGCAGAACTTTTTGGAAAGTTCCAATACGCTCTCAAAACTAGGTTCCAATTTCTCCCGCCTTGCAGGATCTATGCAAAAAAAATCACCGCCCCTTGCTTCCAAAGCATCTTGCAAAACCGCCCTGTGAGGCAAATCCAAACGCTTCATATTTTCATTGAACATAAAAACCTTTTCTGGCGCTATATCCACGCCGCTTGCAGAAATACCCGCAGGCAGCCAAAAACTATCTCCGCCCATACCGCAGCACAAATCTGCAATTTTCGCATCGCCTGGCCACAATTTTGCCTTATATTCCGAAATATCCCTAGCCGTTGCCTGCTCATAAGCAAGCCTGTCGCAAATTAAATTCGCATTTGCAGGCAGGCAAAATTTTTCCCTTATTTTCGGCAAAATTTCAAGATAATGCATTAGTGCGCTCCGCTCTTGCAAATTAAATTTTTTGGAAAGCTTTTCAGATAATTTTAAGGGATCTTTCAGCAGAGGCAAATAATCTGCGATGGAGCGTATTTCCAAGCGGCTCAAAAACTCCAGAGCTTCCAGCGGAAGGGTAAGGCATCGCTGGCTGTTATTTTTAGGCATGTGCGAAAGGTAGAAATTTCTATCTTACCCCCATGAATTTACTTGGCAAAAAAATACTGCTCGGTATAACTGGCGGCATCGCAGCATACAAAGCCTGTGAATTGCTTAGGCTTTTGCAAAAAAGACATGCGCTGGTTCGCGTGGCAATGACCGATGAAGCTGCTAAATTTGTTGGACCAACAACTTTTGCAGCACTTTCCAACTTTCCTGTTTATGCAAAAAATACCGCATCAAGTTCTATTCAGCATATAGACTATGCTCAGTGGGCAGATGTTTATATAATAGCTCCATGTTCCGCTACCAGTTTGGCGCGTTTGGTTTCTGGCACTGGCGAAGAACCCATGTCTCTTTGTTTTTTGGCTATGCCTGGAGAAAAATGGGTTGTTCCGGCTATGAATTCCGTTATGTATAGTTCACCGGCGGTGCAGAGAAATTTGCAAACGCTTCGCTCTTGGGGCGTTAAGGTTATAGAACCCGCAATTGGACGTTTGGCTTGCGGCGCAGAAGGTCCCGGCAAATTTCCCGAACCCGAAGATATTGCTGATGAGCTTGAATTTGGCGGGGCAAATGCAAAAAAAACATTGCTCATAACTTTGGGACGCACGCAAGAGGCAATAGACCCTGTTCGCTATATATCAAACCATTCCAGCGGAAAAACCGGCGAAGCGATAGCAAAGGAATTTTTGCGTGAAGGTTGGCGAGTGCTTGCGGTTTGCGGGCCAATGGAAGCGAAGCTTCCAAAGCAATGCGAAAAAATAGAAGTAAGGGATGCAGAGAGCATGAACAAAGCCGTGCTTAAAATGCAGCCAAAAGCCGATATTATTGTGCATTGCGCTGCTGTTGCGGATTACCGCCCAAAACAAGCTGCTTCGCAAAAAATAAAAAACAGCAGGGCAGTGCAAAAATTAGAATTGGAAGAAACTCCGAATATTTTAAGCAATACAATAAAAAATAAAAAGAAAGGGCAAAAAATAATTTCTTTTGCGCTGGAAACAGAAAACGCTTTGGAAAATGCCAAAAAGAAATTCAAGAATGGCGGCATTGATATTTTGATTGTAAATACGCCCGCAAACGGCAATGGCGGTTTTGGAAAAGATTTTGTTGAATATGGAATTTTAGCAAAAAACAATAGCAAAGAAATTGCCTTTGGAAGCAAAGAAGGGCTTGCTCAGCAACTTTTTGAATACGCAAAATGATTAAATTCCTTTTATTGCTTGCTATGCTGCTTGTTTTTTCTTGCAAAAAAGACAGTATTTTCAATGATGATTTTGTTCTTGCTTACGCAAAGCTTCGCATTGCGGAGCGTGAGCACGGAATAACGGACGAAGGCAGAGCAGTTCGTTTGCAGATTTTGCAAAAACATGAGCTTTCTGCAGAGGCTTTTGAAGAAAAAATAGAAGAAATAAAAAAAGCGCCAAACGAATGGAAAAATTTTCAAAGCAAACTCATAATAATTTTGGATTCCATTGGAAATAACAGCGAAGAGGAACCTTGAAAGCATTGTTTTATATTTTGATTGTTATTGGTTTGGCATTTGCAAACAAACCTGTTTTAGTTGAATTTTATGCCAAGTGGTGCATTCCCTGCCTTGAAATGGAAAAAACAGTTTTCAAAGACCCCGCTGTGAAAAAAGAACTCAAAAATAATTTTAATTTTGTTCGCCTTGATACCGACAAAAACGAGGAAATTTTTTGCGAAGGCGAAACCCTGCCCATTACAGACTGCATGGCGCTTTGGGATTTAGATGGGATTCCTGCTTTTGCAATTTTAGATAAAGAAGGAAAATTAAGCCATATTACCATTGGCGAATTTGACAAAGATAGTTTTTTGCTTTTTTTAAAAGCGGTAAAGGCGGCATTGAACAGATGACAATTTTAATTGCAAAAATCATCTTCTCGCTAAGCCTGATTCTGCTAGCCCAAGTCTATATCCTTTATCCGCTATCCTTACGTTTTCTTTCATTATTTAAGAAAAATAAATCGGTAAATCAAGAGTATCAGGGCTTAGACGTTGTTTCCATCATTATTGCCGCATACAACGAAGAAGATGTTATTGAAGAAAAAATAAAAAACACTCTTGCTTTGGATTATCCAAAAGATAAAATGGAAATTTTGATAGGCGATGATGGTTCAAGCGACAGGACAGCGGAAATAGCGGCAAAGTTCAGCGAAGTTCGTTTAATAAAAAAGGAAAAAAATGAGGGCAAGGCAGCGATGCTAAATGATTTGCGCAAAGCGGCAACCGGCAAGCTTTTGCTGTTCAGCGATGCAAATACAGCGTTGGAGAGTTCCGCTTTGAAACATTTAGCGGCTGAGTTTGCTGATGAGCGAGTTGGCTGCGTATGCGGGCAGCTCTCGCTAAAAAGCGAAAGCGGTTCTAGTTTAAGCAAAATAGAAAGCGTTTATTGGAAAGGCGAGTCTAGTTTAAAAGCGCTGGAAAGCAATTTTGGAGCGGTAATGGGCAGCAACGGTGCCTTGTATGCAATTCGCTCGGAGCTATATCCCAAACTTCCAACGCATAAAACCGTTATGGATGATTTTTATGTGACAGCAAAAATTTTGATGAAAAATTATTTGTGCATATTTTGCAAAGAAGCACTAGCTTTTGAGAACGCATCTGCATCAAAATACGGCGAATTTAAACGCAAAGTTCGCATTGGCAGGGCTAATTTTAATTTTCTTTTCAGTTTTTTGCCCTTGCTAAATCCGCTTTATCCAATGAAAGCATATATGTTTTTATCACACAAATTGCTGAGATGGCTAAGCCCATTTTTGCTTTTAGCAGTATTTTTGTGCAGCATAATGTTAATGCAAGAACATATTTTTTACAAAGCGTTTTTTGCTGTTGAATTATTGTTTGTATTAGCAACGTTGCTGGGCGTGCGTGTGTGCAATTATTTTTTGAGCATGAACTTTGCCTTGTTTTTGGGATTTTGCAAGTCGTTTTTTAGAGAAAAGGGCGGTGCGTGGGAGCGGGTTGAGCGTGGATGATTAAAACCTAAATCCCAATTCTGCATTAATTCCCTTATTCAATAAGGGCTGCATAACAAAATAAGCAGGGCTGTCAAAATTGTGGAGCATTGCGTCAACGGCGGCATCAGCCATTGAATATATGTAGAACAGGGCTATTGCCCAAACATACTGGTTGCGCTTTTTTCTGAAGAACATAACATCTTCATTTGCAGCGAAAATAGCTTCTGAATCTTCTTCTGCTTTTGCTCGCCTCAAATTTTCCAAATGATATTCCACCATTTTTTGCCTTGAATGATAACTAACGGCGCTCCCCAGCAAACCCATATAAAGCATGCCAGCTTTGCCGTATTCATGGTTGTAGATTTGCCCCCAGCCCGGGATTAAAATCGCGCGCCAAAGCGCTGAAACTGCTTGATGTGTTTCTGTGCTGTGACTTTGGTTGTTTTTCCAAATTCCGTAAGCGTCAAATAATCCATAAATATGCAAACCGGCAAGCCATGCAACTTCTGAATTCCACAAATCCCTAGAAGCCTTTTTATTAGCCTGTTCTTTTCGCAAAATTCTTTCGTGCATTTTTTGGTTCATTTTCCAAATAGATGTATCAGGAGAATTACGAATAGATGTATCGGTAGAATTTAGCAGATTTTTGTAAAAAGAAACGGAGTCTCTGTAAAATCTTATGTTTTCATTGAACTCCTTGTTTTGCCGAACCTTGTTAAAGCCGGTTTCATAAATCAAAGCGCCTTCAAAGGCAAATAAAAATCCGCCTCTAACATAATGCCCGGTGTAAAATTGCCCGCCGCCCGGAAAGACTAGCGAGGTTAAAAGCACCAGCGACAGCGAGTTATTTTCCGTTTCAACATCCCAGTCAAATCTCTTTAAAGTGTCTATAGCCAAAACTCCTGTATTGCTTTGCGAAAATGCAAGCGAGGCTAGGAATAGGAGAAATACAAAACGCATTAAAGCAACTCTTCTATTTTGTTGCACAAATTTTCTGCTTCTGCTGCTGTGGGAGCTTCGGCTATCACCCTAACTACCGGTTCTGTGTTGGAAGCTCTTAAATGCACAAAACTCTTATCTTTGCCAAGCCACAAACCATCTCTTTTATCTACTTTCCAGCCTGCAAATGCTTTCTCCGCTTTTTCCATTGCAAGAGCAATTGGATTTTTAATTTCAAATTTCTTTTTGAGCATTGCATAGCTTGGGTGGCTTTTAACCCAATCGGAAACTTTTATATTGCGTCTAGCAAGCAAATCCAAAATCAAAGCGGCAGAAACCAGAGAATCTCGCCCGTAATGCAGTGCCGGCAAAATAACTCCGCCATTGCCCTCGCCGCCAGCAACGCAGCCATGTTCCATCATATCCAAGCTAACATTAATTTCGCCAACGGCGGCTCGGTAGCATTTAACGCCGAATTTTTCCGCCAAGTCTTCGCACATTCTGGATGTAGACAAATTTATGGAAAGCGGCTTTGCCTCTCGCTCCAAAACCGTTTCTGCGGCTATGGCAAGCGTATATTCTTCGCCTATTGCGTTTCCGTTTTCATCTGCTATAGCGCAGCGGTCTGCATCAGGATCCAAAGCGAATCCTATATCGCATTTGTTTTCCCTAACCGCTTTGCCCAAATCTCCCAGATTTTCTTGCAAAGGCTCTGCTCCTCTTGGGAAAATTCCATTTGGTTCGCAATGAATTTTAACAACTTCGCAGCCAAGAGCTTCCAGCATTTTTGGCAAAGCAAAAGAACCCGCTCCATTCACCGCATCTACGGCAACCTTGAATTTGCGTTCTTTTATTTTTTGCGTATCTACAAAGGGCAAAGCGAGCGTTGCTTTTATGTGCATTTCATCGCCGCTTGCTATGCTTTCTTTTTTTCCGATTTTAGAATAATCCGGCCAAGAAAATTCCGCAGCATCTGCCTTTGCAAAAAGCTCTTTGGCTTCTTGCGGCCCAAGGAACATTCCTTTGCTGTTCAAAAATTTCAGCGCATTCCATTCAATTGGGTTATGGCTTGCGGTTATTATTATTCCGCCGCTTGCCTCAAGCTGTTCAACCAAAAGCTCCACCGTTGGCGTTGTAGCTAGCCCCGAATCCACAACCTCCACGCCAGACAAGCTGCAAACGCTGCAAACCAATTCTGCTATGGTGCTTCCTGTTGGGCGGGAGTCTCTGCCTATAACTATTTTTTTTGCATTCATCAAATCCAAAAAAGCTTTTGTATGGCTCATTATAACTTGCGGAGTCAAGGTTTCCCCAACAACCCCGCGAATACCCGAAATTGAACGCATTAGTTGCATGGCTTGTAATGTAGAAAAGTATTTTCTATAGTAATTGCTGATTAATTCAAACGTAAGCCTTTAGCTTTCCCTTCACTTCCACAGAATCGCCTTTTTGCCCGATTATGCCTATGCCGTAAGCGCTTGCTCTGGCTACAACTTCATCGCTGAAAGAAAAGCCTGCTATGCCAAGGTATGCTGTGTAGTTTTTGAATCTAGGAAAATACTTTCTGAATTTCTTTATTCTGTTTTCCGCAAAATCATTTACAAAACTAGGATGTATTCTGTTTTTCACTTCTATTAAAGCTATGCTGTTGCCGTTTAGCAAAACAACATCGAATTCTATTTCGTCTTTGCCGTCTTTGTAGCGCAAATTGCCTATCATTTCATCATATTTAACATGGCCGAATTTCAGTTTTTCACGAAACGCGCTTTGGAAGAATTGCTCGGCGTGATGGCCAGCGTTGTCGCTTAGGCCGAAATCGTCCATTCTTTTGGTTACGTCCTTTACCGTTTTAATCAAGTCTTCCATACTACGTTCTGTTTTCTCGTGCAGCGCATCCAATTTCTTGCGGTCCTCTGCCCAAGCCTTGCGGTCTAAGGCTAAACTTGCAACTAAATCTTTTAGTTCCTTATCTGTCATAAAAAAATTCCTCGCTTATAAATATAGTAATTTTCCAATGCCCTTTTGTTCTGGCAATGCGTTCTTTATTCATCGTCTTGAAGCTTGTCGAAAAAAGTTTTGAATTCCACCGTTTGGCTTTCTGTTTTGGGCAGGGTAATCATAGGGAGTCAATGTAGAAAATTTCTACATTAACCTCATGCCATCTAAAGCAGAAAGCTCGACAATAGAATTCAAAAAATCTTTCAACGAAGATGTTATTGAAACTTTATCTGCTTTTGCAAATACCAAAGGCGGCAAAGTACTGGTCGGCGCTGCCGATAGCGGCTTGCCTGTTAAAAATTTTGCAATCGGAGTAGAGAGCATTCAGCAATGGCTAAATGAGATTAAAAATAAAACGCAGCCTTCCATTATTCCAAACGCAGAAATAATCAAATATAAAAGTGGCAAAGCAGTAGAGTTTTCTGTGCAGGAATTTCCCGTAAAACCAGTTGCTTTTCGCGGGCGATATTTTAAACGAGTAAAAAATTCTAATCATCGATTATCTCCTATTGAAATTTCAGATATGAGCATGCAAACGCTCCAGATTTCATGGGATTCATATCCAGCTCCAAATGCTTCCATCAAAGATATAGATTTGAGAAAAGTCCGTAATTTTATAAAAAGAGTCAATGAGAAAGGCAGATTTCATTTATCGGGGAAACCCGAAGATGATTTGAAGAAGCTCAAATTGATAAATAACGGAAAAATATCCAATGCAGCTTTGCTGCTTTTTGCAAAAGAAGATGTTATATACAATGTTCATTTAGGCAGGTTTAAAACGCCCTCCAAAATAATTGATGATCGCATGCTGCGCCTGCCTTTATTCGAGGCTGTGGAAGAAACAATGAAATATATTGTATCTCAAATAAAATTTGCTTTTGAAATTAGGGGAATGCCTACGCAACGCACGGAAATACCGGAATATCCGCTGGATGCGTTGCGTGAGCTGGTGTTGAATGCCATTATTCACAGAGATTATTTAAGCCCGGCAGATATTCAAATAAAAATATTTGACAACTATATTGCATTTTACAATCCAGGCGGATTGCACCAAAATTTAAGCGTTGATGATTTAAAGACAAATTCCTATCAAGCTTATGCAAGAAACAAACTGATAGCGGAAGCTTTTTATTTGACTGGCGATATAGAGAAGTATGGCAGCGGTTTTTTGCGCATTAGAGAAGCTATATCTTTGTACCCTACCATGAAGATAGATTTTAAAGAAAATAGCGGCGGATTTGTGGCAACGGTATCTTATACCGAACAAAAGATTAGTGCAAATGTTACTGAAAATGTCCCTGAAAATGTCCCCGAAAACACTTTGGAAACTGAAAATGTCCCTGAAAATGTCCCCGAAAATAGAGATTCTGTAATATTAGAAATGATTATAGAGGATAACTTTGTATCTGCGCAAAGTATGGCAAATGCTTTGAAAGTAAGTATCAAGACTATAAAAAGAGATATAGAAAAACTCAAAGCTAAAGGGCTAATTGAGCGGATTGGCGCAGCCAAAGGCGGTTATTGGAGGGTGTTATCACATTAAAAGTATCGAGTATAAGGAATATTCAACTTATCCAAATACTCTGCAAGCGTTTTTGAGAAAATATTCATTTTATCGGATATTTTATTGCGATCTAAAAATGTATCAATATTTATATCCACTGCCATCGGTTGAATTTCCTCGGCAATTTTTATAAATCCCATTAAATCGGATTCGCTTATATTAGAATCAAGAACAATATATTTGAGATAAATATTGCCGCCTTGTTGTTTATATAATCGTAAATTATTCAATGTTTTTCCAAAATTATCTCTATTTTTTATCTTCATATAAGTCTCAGGAGTTCCTGCATCAAGCGAAACAAAAAGATAATTGCGAGGTTTTGCGATTAATTGCGCAATTTGTTCATCATAAATAAAGCAATTGGAAGCAATAATAACCGCCATATCATTTATTGCTTTAAGTATTTGTATTTTTTGCGGATGAACGGTGATTTCTCCTGTTCCAATAAAAATTTCAGTAACTCTTTCATCATAAAGCTGTAAATTTTTAAATTCTTCAAAAAAATCAATATGATTAAACTCATCCTGCCATCTCATAATTGAACGACTCATTCTTTCTCCACGCTCACTTATTTTGCGAGCGCAATAAACGCAATCAGAATTGCAAATATGGCCAATGCCATATCCAAATTGACGCAATTTAATTTTTTTAGGAATCCATTGCTTTATGTAGTGCGAACAACCATAACAGAAATTTCTTTTATTTTCTCGCAAATTATCGCATAATTGATTTACATAATCGATATAAGCATCTAATGTTTCTTTATGTGTATTCAAATATGTTAACGAATAATCAAAAATACGAGTTTCTGTGCAAGGCATTAAATTTTTTGAATATATAGTTAAGAATGTTTTTGTACAGAAACAACAAT
>Ga0099364_10009960_pt1 | contig 13138 bp, 14 predicted proteins | sample TergutTh196P3_FD_73070 | JGI IMG/M metagenome (GOLD analysis project Ga0099364, IMG submission 73070) | Microcerotermes parvus P3 segment gut microbial communities from Pointe-Noire, Republic of the Congo - Th196 P3 | ecosystem: Host-associated > Arthropoda: Insects > Digestive system > Gut ...
AAAGCCATAGTTTCTTCGGTTTTTAAACCCAAATAATCCAGGGCAATCCCAAGACCTATGCCCTTGGAGACTCCAGGACTTAAAATCTCAAGATAATGGCTTGTTGTTCTTACAGCATAAACATCCTTGCCAAGGCTTTGTTCTGCAAAAGGGGTAAAATCATCAAGCACTTCTGGTTCTGCGATAAACATTCCCTTGACAGAGCCTTTTATATCAGACCTGCCAAGATACTCTTTAACATCACATATTTGCGCAAGAACCTGAGTGTTTTTATAATAAAGATCCCGCATGGGATTTTCTTTAGCTGTAAAAAGCGGATAAGTTGTATGTTTTGGGTTTAAAGGCTCTATATAATACTGAAAATAAATGTCTTTTTTTTCTGAAATTTCAAGACAGGATGCAGTAATATCCCTTGGTAGTAAGGTAGTATTTAAAACTTTATTTTCCGGCATTAAAGCAGTGACAGCTCCGTTAAAGTAAACCATGGGACCTGAAACCCCTATACTTGAACGGAATGGTTCAGCAGCATCCACTGCCCTGCCTGTGGAGATGATAACTTTAAGGCCTTTTTCCATACAGGCTTTAACTGCACTTATTGTTCTTTGTGTAAGTACAGCCTGAGCTCCAAGTAAAGTCCCGTCAAGATCAAAGGCAAGAACCTTTATATTACTGGTAGAAATATCAGAATTTTTAGAATTATGCATAAGAATATTATATATAAAAATGCCGCTGCCGATAAGGAGGAAAACGACAGCGGCAGGAAGGGGATTATATTTGGAGGATTGTCAGGATATGAATCGCAAAAGCGAATTTACTTATCTCTGCCCTTCTATGCCGTATAACAATGAATAATACAAAAGGTTACATTGCTCTACCAGCCGGTCATCCATAAATAACGAATACCCATAGATAATCTAAAGCTTGCAGCCAGATCAGAAGCAAGATCCATACCTGTATTACTGGAATAAGACTGCCAGGCTGTTTCCATAAAAAATGAAATGCTGCCAGTATAGAAAGGTATTGGCCTTAATGCTGTGGATACACCAAATTCACCAAGCAGGGCAAAACCTGGTTCATAGGCTTTTTGGCTGCCAGAAATAAGTACAGGATTGCCAAAAGTAAATGCAGGGCCAGCAAATAATTGCAATGTATCTGTTCCCACAGATAGGGTAAGCGCTACCCTGCCTGTGCCAAGGAATCTGTCCCATTGGGGACGCAGTTCTAAAGCAGTCTGGAAAGAATTGCTTAAAATGCCTTTATACCCGACTTTTGCCTGTGCTCCAATGCCCCGGAAAACATTGCCGTCTCCCATGCTGCCAAAGTTTGGGCTTATGGCAAATCCAGTAAAAAAGCCCCGTGATCTTGACCAGTCAGGAAAGTTTTGGGAATTTATATCCCTGGAACTTACGCTGCGTGGATTAGTATTTCCATAATTTATATTATCATCCCAGGGAAGGGCGCGGCCTGCGCCGGCAAAGGTTCTGGCCCAATAGGAATCAGAAAGACTGTCGTAGGTAACCCCTGTAATATTTCCTTCAGATGGGGCATGTATAAACCTGCCTCCCCCTGTGTAAATGCCCACATGGGAAATGCCGCGCCCGTCAGTAATAAAGAAAACAAGGTCTCCTGGCTTTAGTTCTTCCCTGGGTATAGTCTTTGTCCAGGAAAAAAGCTGTGCAGAAGTACGCGGTACAGATATATTAAGGCTGTCCATAAAACTGACATAAACAAGGCCAGAACAGTCAAGGCCTCTGGAATCAAGACCAGCATAACGGTAGGGTGTTCCAAGGTAGGTCTGTGCAGCAGCAATAAGTCTTTGCCTGGCAATGGTTGGAGACATATTACCAAGGCTTGACCTTTCTAAAGGGATTGCGGAAAAAAGACTTATTCCAGCTGTAAAAAACAAGGCTAAAAGCAAATATTTTCGATTATTCATAATTATTATAATTATCGGTGTGTTATATAATATAGGACTTGTAAAAAAAAAGTTTTAGCTAGGATTTGGGTCTTTTTCCAAGAGCCATGACCAAAGCATTTAAATCAGCTTCTTGCAAAAGCCCCCTGGGCGCCAATTCTTCAGCACATATTTCGAGTTTAAAAGGTCTTCTGGCAATATGTTCAGGATAATGGGCATCAGAAGAGGTAATTAAGGGATAACCAAGTGTATCAAATGGATTATTATTAACCATTGGAGGCAGACGTGTACATTCTACTGCTGACCAGGGACCGTGTATCATTACCCCAAGCTGGCTGGTCATGGAAAAGGCAAATCTGTCTGCATGAGCTGGTATTACAATGCCATTGTATTCAATAACTTTTGCACCAATATTATCAATAGAAATATCTAAAGGGCTTATAAGATAATACTCCACCTCGCCTTCTATATTGTCATATTCATCAACATAGACCTGATCCCCTGTTTTTTCCGGATCATTGGGAAAAGGAAAAATAATACTATAAGCGTACTCACTAAAACTCATACATGCATCAAGCGAGGTAAAAAGGCATAAAACATGAATTTCTTCCTGGGTAGTAGCTTCAATGCCAAATATGGGGATTATTCCTTTTTTATAACAGGATTTGGCAAAGGCAGGACAATTAAGGCCAGAATTATGATCAGTAAGAGCCAGAACCCTGATCCCCCTGCGATAAGCCAGTTCTGCGATAAAGCTTGGGGAAAGTTCAAGGGAACCGCAGGGAGAAAGGCAGGAATGAGTATGAAAGTCTGCTAAAAGTGCCATCAATCATCCTGTAATAAGCTGTACAGTTTTCCAGATACAGTAAATTGGTTTTCTTTTGTCAGGAGTATGGCAATGCCCTCGTCTTTTGCAGATTCAAGCATATCTTCCGGAAGCGGCCGGTTATTGCAGATAATTATACAGGAGACATTAACAAGGGTTGCAACAGCCACTGTGTTTTTATGCGCCTGTATTGTGACTAATACGCCGCCTTCTTTGGCATAGGCCATTACATCAGAAAGTAAATCAGAAGTATAGGCACCCTGTATATCTGTGTCTTCAAAATCATCCTGGCGTATTTCTGCACCAAGCTTTTGCGCAATCTCTTTAATGGTCATCAGGAATCCCCCTCATTATGAATCACCTCTCGATGAATGAAGAAAAATAACCGAGCGTACAGTTGTTCCGGTTCCAATGGTTGATTCAATAAAAAACTCATCCGATATACGCTTGGTATTGGGTAGACCCATGCCCGCACCAAAGCCAAAAGAGCGTATCCATTCATCCGCAGTTGACCAGCCCTCCTGTAAAACCAAGTTGATGTCAGCAATACCAGGGCCTGTATCAGATGCAACAATTACGACTTTATCAGGATGAATGGAACAGGTGATGGTGCCTCCGTTGGCATGAATAACAAGGTTTATTTCAAGTTCATAACTGGCAATGGCAACACGGCGTATTATTTTGGGGTCAATGTCTCTGGCTTTAAGCGCCTTTTTTATGTCAGTAGAAGCCCGGCCTGCAAGTTCAAAATTATGTTTTAAAACACTAAACTCCATTTTTGCGTATTTCTCCGGAGGTCTCTCGCTTTTAAGATGAAGTTTTTCAAGGCGCAGAACCTCGCGGTTCATTTCCACAAGCAGGGTGCGGATAACATCTTTTGGAGAAAGAATCCCTACAAGCTCCATTTTTTTGTTTACAACAGGGAAGCGCCCAAAATGGTATTTATTAAGGTAAGAGATGGCAAAAGACAAGGGCATATCAGCTTCAAGAACCGTGACATCACGGCTCATTTTTTCTTCAGCTAATGCATCTATATTATCTTCATCAAGGGCTTTTATGATATCCTCAATGGAAATAATTCCAAGGAGCTTGCGATCTTCTTCTATGGGAAGGCCGGAGATATAATTTTCCTTCATCAATGCGCGTATATGCCTCATTGTATCTGTTTTTTTTGCAGTGATCATATTTGGATTCATAACATCCTTGATCTTAAGCTGGTATATAAGTTCCAGCACCACAGAAGGCGAATCAATTGTACTGATTGGGATCTGATCACTTACAGGCGGATTTTCTTCATCTTTAAGTTCTTCTATTTTTTCATTTTTTGACATTTTTTAATCCTTGGCAAATACATATTTATCAATAATACCGGCAAGCTCTGCATCATCATTTGAGCAGTTGTCTATATTTAGAGTTTCGTCCTGGTTTAATCCAAGTGTATCGGCAATTTTGGTTACTGCTGCCTTTTTACTTGTTTGTAAGGGAAGTATCTCTATAACATACTTGCTCTTGTTATTGATTGAAATCTCATTTTCCATATAGGTTTTTAAAAGGATTTCAAGCGGTTCCAGAAGCATGGGGTCTCCTGGAATCAGAAGCTGGTAACAACCCTGGTTTAGCATATCCCGAAAATTTCCTACCACAATCTGACGCATACCAATAAGTCTGTATGTCAGTTTATGGGTCAATTTATCTGCAAAAGCAGCAAATTCATTATCCCTTGAGACATACATTATATTGTCTTCATAAAGCTGAAGGGGAAAGCCTTCAGCATCAACAAGGTCAAAGACAGCCTGGGCTAACTTGGGCTCGATCTTTACATCATGGATAATTTTACCTGTATTGCTCTCAAGTATAAGCGCGCCGTTATTGCTTATAAGATAACCAGGCTTTTTATGAAGCCCCAAAACCCTTGCAAACTTCTCCATGACCAAAGGCACACGGCTTGAGGCAAGCGCTATATAAAGCCCTCTGGAATCAATACGTTTTATGATCTTTTTTGTTCTTAAGGATATGGTTTGATCTGAACGCAGCATGGTATCATCCAAATCCAAAGCCAAAAGACGTACGGGAATCATTTATATAGAATAACCCTGCCTTAAAGCCTTTGCAATACCTTTAAACCAAACACATCAGCAATAGCTATTCAGCCAAGTGCCACATCAAGCACCATCATAACAATAAACCCGGCCATTACACTCAATGTACCAATATGAGAATGTTCCCCCAGATGTGCTTCTGGAATAAGTTCTTCTACAACCACATACAACATTGCACCTGCTGCAATAGACAAAAGCCAGGGCATGGCAGGAGCTATCCAAACAGCCAGAATAACAGTCAAAATGCCAAAAACCGGCTCCACTACTCCTGATAAACAGGCAAAACCAAATGCTTTTAAGGATGAAGCTCCTTCCTGCCGCATGGGAAGCGAAATTGCTGCTCCTTCTGGAAAATTCTGTATGCCTATACCAAGTGCCAAAGCTATGGCAGATGCATAAAGGGCAGGATCATTTTGCTGGACTGCCAGGGCAAAGGAAAGCCCTACAGCCATGCCTTCCGGTATATTGTGAAGTGTGACAGCGGAAAACAGCAATGTTGTGCGTTTAAAAGAGGAAGACGGGCCTTCAAGTTCGTTTGTTGAAGGGTGAAGATGAGGGATAATATTATCCAAAACCATAAGGAATAAAACACCAATTATCAAGCCAAAAGTTGCCGGTATCCACCCTATCTGCCCCCTCTCTTCTGCTGCCTCAATTGCAGGGATCAATAAACTCCATATAGAAGCTGCAATCATAACCCCTGCTGCAAAGCCAAGAAATATTTTCTGAAACTTGCCTGGTAAAGATTTACGAAAGAAAAAAACCGTGGATGCACCCAGACAGGTCATCAGAAATATAAAACCCAGTCCTCCAAATGTAATCAACTGCACAATTTACCCACTATACTTCTGTTTTCCATAAACCATGCAGATTACAGTAAGCATAAACAGCAACAGGTTTATCATCTATAAATGTAAAATTAAGTTCAGGAGCATCTCCTGTTTTAAGGTTTTTCCGCTGTCCGCCTTTTTGGCTTTCCACATACACAAACGCAATATGATGCCCGTCTTCCATGGGGTGCGGAACACTGCCTATTTTGACATTAAGGTTTGAGCCTGATAAAGCTGCTACAGGAATGTGTTTTTCTGTGCTTGCTTCAACAGTGTTGGGGACAAGTTCTGTCATGGTATCGCCGCAGCACATCATGGGTACGCCGCTGTTGATAATCAGACCGGCAAAATTGCCGCAATGTTCACATACAAAAAAATTCATGGTTTACCCTCTCTTTTAGCCGCTTTAGCGGCGATGTAAATCGAAGTTTCCGCAAAGCGGAAACAAGACCTCTTTTTTTAATAATTGACAGATCGAAGCTCAAAGTAACTTTGAGGATGCACACATACAGGACAACTATGAGGTGCATTTTCATTGTCTTCGATATGGCCGCAGTTACGGCATATCCATACGGATTTTGATTTTTTGGCAAACACAGCCTTGTCTTCGATATTTTTAAGAAGTTTGAGGTAACGTTCCTCATGTTCTTTTTCGATCTTGCCAACCAAATCAAATAGTCTTGATATGTCATTAAAACCTTCTTCTTTGGCTTCGTTTGCCATGCGCTTGTACATTTCTGTCCATTCTTCATGTTCACCTGCAGCAGCAGCCTTGAGATTTTCGGTTGTTGAATGCAGTTCTCCGCCGCAAAGAAGTTTAAACCAGATCTTTGCATGTTCTTTTTCATTGCCTGCGGTTTCTTCAAAGATGGCCGCGATCTGCTCGTAGCCTTCTTTTTTGGCTTTGGAAGCAAAGTAAGTGTACTTGTTCCTTGCCTGACTTTCACCGGCAAATGCTTCCATAAGGTTTTTTTCTGTTTTTGTTCCTTTTATGTCTGCCATTATACATAACTCCTTTTTTTAATTTTTTCCTGATAAACATTATAACACAGGTACTGGATATGATCGAGCTTATTTTACAGGATCTTATTTAAGCGGGATGTTAATGGTAAATTTTGTACCCTCAAAATCATGGCCGGGAGTTGCCTGCACATTGGTTCCTTTGCCAACTGACACAGAGATGGACCAGCCATGGTAATCAATAACCCACTTGACCACAGCAAGACCAAGTCCCATACCCTGCTCCCTTCTGGAAGTACTGCCCCTGTAAAACATATCAAACACATACGGCAGAGCTTCCCTGTCTATACCAGGACCATTGTCGCTTATAACAAGCTCTATACAACTATCCATTACAGAAGCAGAAAAACCTACGCATGATCCATGGGGTGTATGACGAATCGCATTGCTTATAAGGTTTTCAAAAGCCCGCTGCACTAGTTTTTCATCCATGCGTATAAAAATTCCAGGAAGCAAATTAATATCTGATACAAACTTGTGATGCAATAACACAAGGTCTGTACTCCATGCCTTTGCCATATCATTAAAGAATGCACTAATATCTATCTCTTTAAGCTGCTCCCTCCATTCTCCTGTTTCCATACGAACAAAACTTATAAGATCATTTATCATACCTTCAAGCTGATCTGCTTTGGCAGTAATTATCTCGGCAGCATTGTCTTTTATAACACCGTCTTCAATTGCTTCTGCGTATCCCTTGATCAATGCCAAAGGAGTTTTTAGATCATGGCTTATGCCCATGATAAAACGGGAACGCCTTAATTCTTCTTCTTTTAGGGCATTGCGCATCTTGTTAAGCGATTTAACCAAAGAGGTGATCTCATTGCTGCCTTTAATGTCAAGCTGAAGATCAAGCTCCCCTTCTGCTATGCGGCGTGTTGAATTTTCCAGAACCTGTACAGAGCGTGTAATGGTACGGGTAATTACTATGGACATGCAGATCGCAAACAGAACAAGCAGGGTAATAAAACCAAAAATAATATATAATGGGAAAAACCAGGGAGGTATTCTTGTCCTTGTTGGAGGCTGCCTAAGCTGTGAATTTATTTGATAAGCGTTTCTGTATAATACAAATACACGGCTCTCGCTCAAATAATGCGGTACAAAACTGTATATAGACTGTTCATGACCTGAATCAAGCAATGACAGAATATCATCCCGGTTTGCAATATCTCCCTGTTCAAGTTCAGGAATTGTAGAATAGATAATATAATAATCATCCCTAAAAACAGTAAATTGACTGCGGTTTCTTGTACGGGTAATTATTCGGGTAAGGGATTCAATGTCCTGAACATCAACATGATCCTCCAGCATTGCAGTAATCTCATCGTATACGCTCATATCAGGCTCATTATTATCCCTGAAAAACTGCTGGTATGTTGCAAAAATTATAAAAACCAAAAGCGGCGGAAGGACAATGCCAGCTACAAGAAGCCTGGCCTGGGTTTGAATTTTCATACATTAAACCTGTAACCCATGCCATGTACTGTTTCTATAAAGACCGGATTTGCAGGATCATCTTCTATTTTTTTTCTAAGTCTTTGTATGTAAACCGCAACTGTAGTAAGATCACCGTAATTATTCTTCCAGACCCCTGAATAAATTGTTTCCACATCCATGGGTTTACCTGGATGCTGTACAAGCCAGGCAAGACAACCGTATTCTTTTGCAGAAAGGGGAATCCTGTCTTTGCCTTTTTTTAATATGCATGAATCATAGTCAAGAACATAAGGTCCAAACCTAAACACATTCTCCTGGTTTTGCTCGTTTAATGATAAGCCAGTTTCAGTAAAATCACGAAACCTCCTAAACATTGCCCTTACACGTGCAACAAGAACCTTGGGAGAAAAAGGCTTTGTTATATATTCATCAGCGCCTATTCCAAGACCGCTTATCTGATCCTCATCACTGTCCCTTGCAGAAACAATAAGTACAGGAGTATTGCTTAAACGCCTGAACTTTTGCAAAAACTCAAAACCATCCATGCCAGGCAGGTTAATGTCAAGGATAACAAGCTCCGGCTTCCATGATTCAATTACAATCAAGCCCTGTTCTGCGCTTTCTGCAGCACGCACTTCAAAGCCTTCGCGTGAGAGATAAAGCGTTACAAGCTCTGCCAGTTCCTTTACATCTTCTATTACTAAAATATTTCCCTGCATTGATTACCTTAATTTCAAGTATATTTTAGTGATTTTTTTTGAGCAAGTTAATAAGCAAAATATAACAAAAAATTATTTTTTTTATACTAAAAATAATGTAATTAATCATGATTTTGGGTTATTTTATGATTATGGCAAGTATTTTTAAAAGAAATGAAAGTAAATACCTTATTTCAAAAGAGCAATGCACAGTATTTCAGAGCATTATTTCAAAGCACATGGAGCAGGAGCATTATGGTGAATATCTGGTACAAAACATCTATTTTGATACTGAAAACTGGGATATTATCCGCACTTCAATAGAAAAACCCCTTTACAAGGAAAAAATGCGGCTCCGCTGTTATGGTATACCAAGTAATGAGAGTAATTTTTTTCTTGAGCTTAAAAAGAAATATAATGGGATTGTTTATAAATACAGGATACCAATTCCTCATAATGATTTTTTTGATTTATCACATATACACGACATGAACATTGCCGCAACAGATGATTTACAGGTTTACAGGGAAATGAAACATTTCATGGAAAAATATAATGTGTCCGGGAAAATTTATATTTGTTACAGGCGTATTGCCTATACTGGGGATATAAATCTCCAGCCTTATGCACAAAGTGAGCTGCGCGTTACATTTGATTCTGATATTCGTTTTAGGCTGGAGAAACTGCATTTTCTAAATCCTTTTGAAAGCAGCATAATACTTCCAAAAGACAAGATTGTGATGGAAATAAAAACCCCCGGCATCATACCTTTATGGATGGCACGTGCTCTGTCAGAACTTGAAATTTTCCCCATGCCATTTTCAAAATACGGGAAGTGTTATACTGGTTATCTTGTAAAGAAACCAGAAATAAATATAAAGGAGTTATTAAGTGCTTGAAAAAATAAGCGGCAGTATATTAAATCACATGACACCCATAAATAGTTTCCTGTTTTGTGCTTTGTGTTCAATATTATTTGGTTTTGCTGTAGCTGCTGTATATATGTTCAAAAACAAGTACAGTAAAAATATGGCGATAACCCTTGTCCTGCTTCCATTGACAGTACAGGCTATAATAACAGTTGTAAGCGGGAATATAGGAGCTGGTATAGCTGTTGCAGGAGCATTCAGTCTTGTCAGGTTTCGCTCCATACAGGGTAATGCCAGGGATATAGGCAGCTTATTCCTTGCCATGGCACTGGGTCTTGTTACAGGCATGGGATATATATTTTATGCATTTATATTCCTGTTGCTGTTTGGTATAACAAGCCTTATATTGGTACATATCCAGTTTGGCAAAGGGCAGGCAAACGCACGCTTTTTGAAGATCATCATCCCAGAGAATCTTGATTACGACAATCTGTTTGACGACATTTTTTTAAAATACACACATAGCTTCGAACTGAGCATGGTCAAGACTACAAGCATGGGAAGCTTATACGAGTTAAACTATCTTATCCAGTTAAAATCAGAGTCTGTTCCAAAGGAATTTTTGGATGAAATCCGCTGCCGTAATGGAAATCTGAATATTCAAATAAACCGTGAACACAACGACGGGAAGGAGTTGTAATAATGAAACATATAAAACTTTTTTGGATTATAATTGTGGTTTTGTATTCCGGATGCGCTAAACCTGCACACTTGTACGCCACAGACACAACGATAGTATTCGAAAACACCACAGCCAGGATTAATGGCCAGGGTGCTGATTTTTCCAATGGAATACTCACCATAAACCAGGCAGGAACATATATACTTTCCGGCAGACTTGATAACGGGCGTATACTTACCAATATCGCCAGGACTGATACGGTTCAACTTGTTTTAAACAATGTTTCCCTGCACAGTGATTCAGGCCCTGCGATTTATTCACCAAGATCCAGGGAAATAATTATAATTCTCCAAGACAACACACAAAACACCATCTCTGACGGAACCCGTTCAAGGAATGATGACCAGAACTCGGCAATTTTTGTTCAGCACAGTTTAATTATTCAAGGTAATGGAACGCTTAATGTTAATGGTAATTTCCATCATGGTATACGAGCCCAGGATTTTCTTACCATAAACAGCGGTACAATAAATGTTACAGCATTGGGAGATGCCCTTAGGGGACGTGACGGGGTCATTATCAATAACGGCAGGTTTACACTTAACGCAGGGGGTGATGGGATTCAGTCTAACAACCCAAACAGCAGTGATGTCGGTTATGTAACAATTACGGGCGGCATCTTTTATATAAATGCCGGAAATGACGGCATACAGGCAGAAAGTACTCTGACAATTACAGGCGGAACTTTTAATATAGTATGCGGAGGCGGAAGTGCCAATGCAGCTCCGCGGCCAGCATCTTTTAACAGGGGCGGCCGGGGCTGGCAACCGCCACAGGTACAGACCTCAGAGTCAGACAGCATGAAAGCACTAAAAGCAAGGGTGCTTGTAAACATCCAGGGAGGAAACTTTACAATAGATGCTGCAGATGACGGCATACACTCTGACAGGGATATTCACATTTCAGGCGGAGTATTTACAATCAAAACCGGGGATGATGGAATACATGCTGATAACAATGTATTAATTTCAGGCGGCAATATAAATATTATAGAAAGCTATGAAGGCATAGAGGGAATGACAGTTACAATCACCGGAGGAAATATCAGGGTCTTTGCAAGGGATGATGGTATAAATGCAGCAGGCGGGCGAACAAGAAATGATATGTATATCAGGATTACCGGGGGAACCATTGATGTTCATGTGCCTGGTTCAGGTGATACTGACGGCTTTGATTCCAACGGTAATATATTCCTTGAAGGCGGCACTCTAAGGATATCAGGAGGCTCGCAAATCATGTCCGGTGCTATTGATCTTGACGGTCAATTTTTGATCACCGGAGGGCAGCTTATAACAGCAGGTGCAATTCAAAGTGTTACGCCAAACTCAACTCAGCCGGTTATATTATTATCTTATACCACTTTGCAGCCTCAAGGCAGTGTTCTCGCATTAAGAGATCAGAATGGAAATACCTTGTTGGAATACACAAGCCTGACTGCATTTACTATTTCAGGATTTACATCCCCGCAATTAAGGATTGGAGAGACATACTCGTTATATATAAATAATCAAAGACGTGTCGATATCAGACTGAACAACATGATTACAAGGATTGGTGATAATGGCGGTGCATACAACGAAGGCAGAAGGGGACGCTGGTAAACCAATTATAACAAAATATTATTTCTTTTTAATGGCCGATAAATGTAATTTATCTTTACTTCGGGTTATTTTACATATATGAAAACAAATGCTTTTACAAAGATGGCTTTTATAGTTTTGGCTGTCATTTTTTCCAGCTCATGTATTGGAAGAAATACAGGGCCAGCTTCCTACGAATTTACCAATATAAGCCGCGGTACAATTGAACGAACCATTTCATCCTCAGGAACCATCAATCCGGTTTCAACAGTTAGGGTACTGCCCCAGATGAGCGGCAAGGTTGAAAGGGTTTATGTTGACTTCAATGATTATGTACGCAGAGGCGAGATACTTGCTGAGCTTAATACTGATATGCTCAGGTTAAGGCGTGAACAGCAGTACGCCACGGTTGTAAAAGCGCGCGCAAATTACGAATTACAGGAACTTAATTACCAGAATCAGCTTTTGCTTGCAGAAAGAAATTTTATCTCTGCTTTTGAGCTTAAAACCAGCGAGACCACACTGAACAACCTGGCCGCAGACCTTGCTGTTGCAGAGGCAAATCTCCGGTCCATTGATACAGAGATTAATCAGTTTGCATTTATAACTTCCCCCATTGACGGTATTGTACTTGACCGCAGGATCAATGCAGGCGACACAGTTGCTGACAGTTCAAGCTCAAGTTCAACAAATATTTTTACCCTGGCGGAAAACTTAAGTGAAATGCAGATTGAAGCCATGGTAGGAGAGCTTGATATTGCATGGATGCACAGGGGCCAGGCTGTACGCTTTACCATGGAAAGCATGCCGGGACGTATATTTCTGGGTGAAGTAGAAACCCTGCGTATGGTACCGGTTGTATCAAATAACGTTGTTTCATATACTGTTATTGTCAAGGTTGAAAACACTGATGGGTCTCTGCTTCCGGGAATGACCTGTGCTGTTGACTTTATAGTAGAGTATTCAAGAAATGTGCTTATGGTTCCCAATGCAGCACTGCGTTATCAGCCGACAAGTCTTGATGAAGAAACAATTACAGAAATGGTTTTTATTGCAAGTCTTGAAAACATGAGCAGCGAACAGCAGCAGCTTGCAATACAGGCAAGGGAAGTAAGTGTG
>Ga0099364_10009961_pt1 | contig 13137 bp, 9 predicted proteins | sample TergutTh196P3_FD_73070 | JGI IMG/M metagenome (GOLD analysis project Ga0099364, IMG submission 73070) | Microcerotermes parvus P3 segment gut microbial communities from Pointe-Noire, Republic of the Congo - Th196 P3 | ecosystem: Host-associated > Arthropoda: Insects > Digestive system > Gut ...
AGAAATGCACGGTGAAACAGTGAAAAAAGAAAAAATGATAAAGCACACTTGTGTTCCGATAATGTAAAAGAAAAAGGGAAAATTAGGTTTTTCAGGCAGGCAGCTTTAATATTGTAGTAAGTATTTGGACATGGAACGGTGAAAATGACGTCAGGCTTTTGTATTGTGACTTGGAAAGTCCTGTTACCCATTTGTTCGTTGTAATCTGCCGGATAAATGTGAGCAAGCAAATGATACAGATGACGAAACTAAGTGAAATAAATCCGAACCCCAGCTTCAAATGACAAATTAATCTGCGAATTTATTCTCTTCTTCTCAGTGTCTTTAATATTGCATGACTTGAAATTCCCAAGAGCCAATAAGCAAATTTTTTCACACCGTGCTCCTTCCACATGGCCAGTCCGTTTTCCACTAATTGTAGTCTCTGATACCTACCCTGCATGGTACGAGCTCTGTGGCAGTTATTGTAACGACATACACACGAAACGATCTTACCAATCCCCACCTTCCCCATACAAGATACATTCTGGTCATAAAGAGTTAATAAAGCGCCTAGGATAATGAATATGCAGCTTAATTTATTATGGTGGCAGCAGTGTTACGCATAAAGTAGAAGTAGAGGATGTAGTGCTAACACTGTTAAGTAAAATGCTACTCACGTGAGCTAGTTAATCTGATCTGAACATGGTTGTTTTTTCTTTAATCCGCAAGACCTATTTAACACATAATTTCTCAAGATGAACACAATATAATTGTCATTCACTTGGCAATAGTTAGAGCAAGGTAATATTCCACGATATACTCCCTTTTCTTTTATCTTTTATCTCTTACCTTTTACCTCTTCTACCTTAATAACACTCCTGCCACAGAAGGTATGGATATAAAACTCCCCGCCACGCTCCCTATGGATGATAGGAAAAAAACCAGAAGAGCGCGGGTTATGCGGTTTTTATAGATACCTTTGAGGCTCCCCACGTCATCGATTATTTTTTGGGCATCCCCTACCCTGGGCTTCCTGAGGCTCACTTGGGTAATTCCGGTAATAATGCCCACCCCAATAAACGGATTAAGGGAAGTTAAGGGAGCGCCCAAAAAAGAAAAGAGTATAGCCAGGGGATGCCCCAGGGCGATAATGGTTCCCAGGGCGGCCAGCGATCCGTTCCAGAGTATCCAGCGGAGAATCATGGACAGGCTTGCCTGGGCCCCGGCTTGAAAAAAGCCCAGAATAATCAAGCCGATAATTATGGCCGGGATAAGGAAGCGGATTGCCTTGGAAAAAAATGAAGGGGGAGGAATACGATCAAGGTCGGAAAGATCAAGGGATTTACCTTCGGAAATTCCCTTGGAATTACCCGCGGAATGTTCTCCCTGGGCGATTTTTTCCATGCAGGACTTGATTCCTTGCATATGCCCTGCGCCCACCACGGCAATGATTTTTTTTCGGGAATTATCGCCGGTATTTAATGCAGCGGCGGCGCTCCATATTTTCGTGGCCAGGTAACGATCCCGCTCGTCAATAAGAGTTTCTTTAACAGAAGGCAGGTAGTCGGCCAATTCCGCCATCATATTATCCAGTTCATTCTTGCGTTTTAGGTCTTCAATTTCCTCGGCGCTTAACTTCTCTGTGCTTACGGCGCCTGAAAGAAGGGAGGCCAGGAGTTTGGATTTACTCCAGAGGCCGCAACGAGCCCAGGCCCGGCGAAGGGTGATCTGCACTTCTCTGTCGCAGAGGCTATGCGGAATCCCCATTTCAGCCGCAGTATCCAGGGCTACCTTCATTTCTTCCCCAGGCTTTACCCCCAGTTCCGCCCCCATTCGGCGTTGGAACCCGGAAAGCGCCAGGTTGGCCATCATGAGGAAGCCCTTGCCTTCCTTGAAAACTTTCGCCATGTCCAGGTTTTCCCAATGATCCTGCCGGGAAATGGCGGAATAGCGGCCCGCATCCAGTTCCACGCATACCTGCTGGGGCTTTTCTTCTAGGATAGCGTTGCGCACTTCATCAACGCTTTCCTGGGAAACATGGGCGGTTCCAATTAAAATAATTTCAATATTCCCCAGGACTATGGTCTCTCTGGTGTCTTTCAACATTTACTCCGCAGAACTTTAGTTAAAATGGCGGCTCTATGCCCCGATCCGAGAGGATCCATTCATTGAGCCGCCATTCAGGAAGGTAACGCTGATTCATATCCCTAACCTGCTGGTAAAACCTATTCGCCGTGTTTGTAAGGCCCCGAATATCATTATAAAGGCCCATAAAGAAGGTCATCCGGGATCTGGTCGCCTGATCAGTTTCCCTCTCTATTCTGGCAAGCATATTATCTTCCCCGTTAAAACTCCGGTTAGTCGCTTCATGAAAAAGTCGAAGCATTAAAAATTCTATTGATTCCTGTCTTGATATATCCCGTCTTACCATATTGGTCATGGCCTGGTTCAGAAATTGCCTGGGCCCTGCTATATTGTGCCGCATATAGCTTGCGGCAGTCAAAAGGGCATATAAGTATTCATCAGGGGCCCGGATATAAGCTTCCGCAAAAGCGTCCCGGGCTTCCAGCCATTGACCCTTTCTCATTTTATGCAGGCCTAGGCCTTCGAAGGCATAGAAATAAGCGGGATTAAGAGTGGTCACAATCTCGTAAGCCCTTTCCGCTCCATCAAGGTCTCCCAGGATATCCTTTATCCCTGCGATAAAGACATAGGCCCTGAAATCAGAAGGCCACAGGACAGCGGCCCTTTCAAAATCCTCCAGAGCTTCTTCCCTCCGGAAAAGATCATTAAGGGTGAGCCCCCTGTCCAGGGCGATATCGTAATCGTTAATATCCAGCTCTTTTGCCCTGTCCAGATCCTCCAAGGCCTGAACCAAAAAGCCAGCCCCCCTATAAAGCTGGGCCCGTTCACGAAAGGGGGCAGCCTGGTTAGGGTGGAGGCTCACCGCACTATTAAGGAGGATTTCCGCAGCATAGGGATCACGGTGCAGCCGGTGGATCTCGGCCCGTCCCAAAAGGGCGTTCAAATTGCCCGGATCTATTTCCAGAACTTGATCATAATAGGTAATGGAATTGTCTATTGACCTAGTGTAAAAATGAAGGGAGGCCAGCTCTAAAAGGGCATTGATATTCTGTGGATCCGAGGCGACTATTCTTTCCAATACAGCTTGACGTTCCCTTGTTCTTCCTGAAGCCGCCTCTATGGTAGAGAGTATGAAAAGAGCGTCCAGATTGCCCGGCTCTGAACGGGAAACTTCTTCTACAATGATCCGGGCTTCTCCGGTTTTTCCCGCCGAAATAAGTACCGAAGCCTTGTGGAGCCGGTTTCGGGAATTTGCGGCCTCTTGAGGATCCATGGTATCAAAGAGGGCAATTGCCTCATCAAATTGAAAATTACCAAGAAGAAAGGTGATTTCCTCCAGAATAACATTGGCAGGACGAGCTGAAGGAGCTTCCGCAGCCGCTAAAACACCTGAAAAAAAGAGGAAAAGACCCAGAGCTAAGGCAAATAGCGTAAAATTGTTCTTCATTCCATAATTATCGGCGAAAAAAACTTTCCGTAATTTGTCATTCATAGCCGTTAATAGTATAAGATAATCTATAAAATGGCAAGGAGATTGTAACTTGAGCAAACAAAAAATATTACAAAGGACCTTGCTCCTCTGTTTGCTCTATGGGATGATATTCACCTTAATAGTTATGATCCAATTCGCAAAGCAAGGGGGCTTTACCTGGAATATAGGCCCCTTGACAGTTAGTGGATATTTGCGGACCGCCGGAAATGACGACCAGGCGTTGAAACTTAATGAACATTTCCTCTTGGGGGATACAAGCGTCCTTTATGGGGGAATGGAATTCCGCATAGGCGCCCTAAATGATGATGAAGTCCTTAGGATTTCCAGAAACGGCATGGAATGGGAAGCTCTCCTGGCAAACCGGATATTTATTGAGGATGAATCGATTTCGTTTCTGTTCCCCAGAGGAGAAGAGCTTCAATTTGTAAGCCGGCAAATTGGAAATATTCAGGAATTGCATATTTCCTTTGATACCCCCGAAGAGACGGGTGAATTACTCCTTCCCTTTAGGCCCCAGGGAAGAACCACCATAGTGAATTCCGGAGGCGGATCATTTGTTGCCATAAACGGCGGCGCTAGTTTCAGATTTGTCAATTTAATACCCGAAGGCCGCCTCCTGACCCTTAGAGCCGGTGAAGCCCTGCGTTATAGGGCCATTCCGGATAATACGGCTTTTAATCTGGGGGATTTCCTTCTTCCCCAGGCCAGAACAAGAAATGACTTTGATGCGGCGCTCAACGCCTGGCAGAGGGGAAATTTCTCCCTTTGGAGAGAGGCGCTGGACGATGAGGAAACGGTCCTTGCATTTTTAGGAGAAGCCCTTAGGAACTCAAGCTACAGAGCCGCAGTCTCGGCAATCCCCCCGGAATTTGTTAACGCCCTGCAGCGAACCCATGCGTCTTCAGCGTATCTGGGTCGGCTTGATTCGGCTTTACCGTCCCTGGCAAATTCAGAACGGGAAACTTTGAGCCGTCTTTCCCAGTTAATTAATGAAAATTCCTTAAGTCTTTTACTTGAACCCCATGTTATTGACCATTTCGCCATCAGGGGCCTTGGGAATTATATAGCTCAAGGGGCTGAACTTATCCGTTCCATGGATTCCACGGCCCTTGATCTGGAAATTATCCCCGGGATTTTCCAAGGATATACAGACTGGAGAAGCCAACGCGGCAGTGAGAGGGACAATCCCTTTGTGGACCTTATTGACGAGGCTTGCTATGTCATTTCCGAAGCTTTAAGGACAAACTTGGAAAATAACAAAGTTTTTGCCTTCCAAAATAACTGGGCGGATACGGAGTTCAACCTGCGTTTGGGCAAGGCCCTTTTGGACTGGGCTGAATCCCAGCAGAACCAAATCTGGGCAGCCTTGGGACGAAGCCTCATCCTTTCGGCGCTTTCCATGGGAGACGATTCCGGTTCCGTCAGCGCAAGGCTCTTTCTCTCTTATGAGGGGGAAATTATTGAAGACTCCGCCTCTCCAAGACTTTCGAGCGCCCGGCTTTATCACATTCTTTATCCCGGCGAGTACAGCCCCCGGGCAGTAGCTATGGTAGTAAACACGGCAACGGATTTTTCGACAGACAATATCTGGGCTTGGACGGCCGCTGGGGCAATAAGCGCCAGCTTGGAAAACAATGTGTTGAATATAAGCGTCAGTTTCCCCGAAGGAGAGACTCATTATATGATCCTCCGGGGAATCCGGCCCTTTACTAGAATACAACTTTACAATATGGATTGGCCCTCGGACCCCCAGTTTGAGATTTACGACTCGTCTGGATGGGTCTATGTCCCGGCGGAACAGAGCTTATTGCTAAAAATGAGGCACCGCGCCTCAGTAGAAAACATCGGGATCTTTTTCTAACACATCTTACTTGTATGCGTTTAAACTTGCATCTATTTTTTCATTAAAAAGTCTAGAAGTGGTGTTTCCCATGTTTTGCTTTCTTGATCAAGGAAACGCCGGTAAAGGCCAATAATGTGCTTACGTATGGTTTCGGCATCCTCTCTCGAAATATCATCGGCGTTAATAAAGAGGTCCTGGGCAAAAGCCTCTGCTTCTTCAAGGGGGAAGTTATGGTCAAAACGGCTCATGGCGTACATGGCTGCAGAAATGCAATTTATACTGTGCTGCTTGATATAAAGCACTGCCTCGGTAATGGCCAAGGCGCCCCGGCGCAGTTCTTCGATTTGGGCTGCACAGCCGTCTTTCTCTCCCAGCATTGAGAGTATGTCCCGGAAACATGTGTAGGCCCGGATGACCACCATTACGTGGAGGCTGGGTATGCACATAAGATGGGGATCAAAGGCATGAATCACCAGGAACTTGAAGCGCCTTAAATATCGGGGCCGCCGGGTGGTGGAAAAATTCCTGATATAGACCTCCGCAGCTTTTTCGTAAAGGACCCCTATGGATTCCAGGGTGCTTTTTACTTCCCCCCTGGCCCGATCCCCGAAACGGCGATGTAAAAATGCCAGAGCCCGAACAAAAAAATGCAGGAACTCTGCGTATATTTCCACCTTTTCGGGCCTAAAGGGAATCTTTTCGTCCAGGGGATGATCCACCTGGGACACAGGATAACGCCTTAAAAGAGCCGCCTTGTACTGTAAAAAGAAAAAATTCTTAAAAATAGAACCTGTAGCTGTCCAGGCCGCAGACCGAAAATAGGGGCTGCAAAAAAAAGCAAAGAGAGCCCGGGCAGTAGAAACCTGAGCCGGACTCTCAGGGCATTTAGCTGCCATGCATTACTTGATTTTTATCCCCATCTTGTCCAAGGCGGCCTTCAGTATAGTTTCACTGGACGCCGAAATGGGGCCCATGGGCAGGCGGCAGGGGCCCGCAGGGAGGCCGGCCCAGTTCATCGCCAGCTTAATGGGCGCGGGGTTGGTTTCCACAAAGGCGGCCTTCATCAGGGGGAGGAGTTCAAAGTGGATTTTCCGCCCTTCTTCAAAATTTCCGGCTAAACAGGCTTTGGCCAGGGCTTTTACCCGGCCGGGGACCAGGTTGGAAATAACCGAAATAACGCCGTCCCCCCCCAGGGCCATAAGGGGCAGGGTAAACCCGTCGTCCCCGGAAACTACCCAAAAGGGATTGGCCGTGTTTTTCCTCGGCCCGGAAATTAAGCTGATATTGTCCCCCATCTGGGCCAGGTCGCCGGAGGCTTCCTTGACCCCCACAATATTGGGCATTTGGGCTATCTTTTCCATCAAGGCCTGGGGAATATTCCGGCCCGTGCGGGAGGCTATGTTGTAAACCACAATTGGAATGTCCACAGCGGCGGCAGCCTCAAAATGGCGGAGCAGGCCCTCGTCATTGGGCTTGTTATAGTAGGGGGTTACCACCATGGCCGCATCGGCCCCAAGATCCTTGGCCCGCCGGACATAATACAACATATGCCTGGTATCGTTGGAACCGGCCCCAACCAGGAGAGGAACCCTGCCCTTTGCCTTTTCTACAATGATCTTGATAAGCTTTTCTTCCTCATCATCTTCCAGGGTGGGGGTTTCCCCGGTGGTTCCCAGGGGCACAAGGCCGTCAATGCCCTGCTCGATTTGAAACTCCACCAGACGGCCAAAGCCTTCATAATCGACGTCGCCGTTTTCCTTCATGGGAGTGATAAGGGCCGTAAATGCGCCTTGAAGTTTTATCATAACTTTTAACCTCCTATGTCAGCCGCATATTGCGGCGCTTTAATCGAAGCATTAGCGTTACGCTAATGCATAACTCCTATCTTCTCTTTTGCAAGATATCTGCCAGCATATCGTCCATGCTGAAAACCCCGCTGCGTTTTTCGCTGCATAGCCATTCCGCCGCCATTAGGGCCCCAGATACAAGGCCCTCACGGTTCCTAAGGGTATGAATGAGTTCCACGGTGTCTGCCGGGGAATCAAAGCAAATCGAATGGACCCCCGGCACGGTACCCACTCGAAGGCTTGCGAAATGGAATTCATCCGCCGCAGGCGGGCGATCGAGTTTTTCGTAGACCGCCTTTTGTTTCCGGCTCATCTTATCCAGGACGATTTCCGCTATGGCCCGGGCGGTTCCCGAAGGGCTGTCGGCCTTTTTATTATGGTGAATTTCCATACCCCCGGCATCGTATTCCGGGAAAGGATCAAAGATTTCCGCTGCATAGGCCGCTACCCGGTAGAAAAGATTCATTCCCAGGGAATAATTAGGGGCCCAAAACAGGGAAGTCCCGGCGGCCTTAACTGCGGCGCTCACTTCCGGCAATTTATCGTACCAGCCTGTAGTCCCTGTCACCGTGGGGATCTTTTCCTGGGCAAGAAAAAGAAGATTTTCCACCGCCGTATCCGGGCGGGTAAATTCAATGGCCAGATCCAGGCTATCCCCAAATTCCTTGATGGCCTTAAGGGATTTAAAAACAGGGGTTCCCAAGGGGGACTTTTCTATCGATATATAAGGATCTACTATGGCCCTTACCTTGCCGCCCGCTTCCTGGGCTCTGGCTTCCAGAAGCTTCCCCATTTTTCCAAAACCGATTAACGCTATGTTCATTTCCCTATTATCCCCCCTCAAAAAAGTCTTTATGCAGGGCCCGGATTAGTTCCGGCGCCTGGCTGTCGTCCACAATAAAAGAAATGTTCTCTTTGCTTGCCCCCTGGGAAACCATCTGCACCGCAACCCCTAAAAGATCGCAGATTCTGAACGTACGGGCCAGAATTTCCGACGAGCGGCTGACATCCCCTACAATGGTAACAATGGCTTTGGCGGTTTTAATCTCCACAGTGGCAATCCGGCTGAGCTCATTCTTTAGGGCGGAGAGATCCTGCGCCGCATCCAGGGTAAGGGAGACTGAAACTTCACTGGTAGCCACCATGTCTACCGAAAGGCTGTGTTTGGCAAAACAGGAGAAAAGCTCCGCCAGGAAGCCGTATTGGCCCAGCATACGACTGGAAACTATATCTACCAGGGTAATGTTCTTTTTCGAGCTTATGGCCAGAATGGGCCCTTGCTTCTCCCATGATGGGAGGATGCGGGTTCCAGGCGCCTGGAGGTTATAGGAATTTTTAACCACCACAGGGGTCCCGGTCCTCATACAGGGCTGCATAGCCCGGGGATGGAGCACCTGGGCGCCGAAATAGGCCAATTCCGCCACCGCCCCGTAGCTAATCTTTTCCACGGGACGGGTGTTTTGTACCAGCCTGGGGTCGGCAGTAAGGATGCCGTCCACATCCTTCCAAAACTGAACCTCCTCGGCCTTGGAGGCTGCGGCGATCATGGCTGCGGTTAGATCCGAGCCTCCTCGGCCCAAGGTGGTAATATTACCTTTATTATCCCGGGCAATAAAACCCGTGACCACCGGCACTTCCTCTTTTTCAAGAAGGGGAATTACTTTCTCCGGGATCTTTCCCCAGCTTTCTTCCAGGACTTCTGCAGAACCGTAATTGGAATCGGAAACAAAACCCAGATCCCAGGCATCAAAGAAGGAGGCCTTGATATTAATGGAGTTGAAATAAAAGGCCGTTATACGCACCGAAAGCCTCTCTCCAAAAGAAACCAGATAATCCTTGGTTTTTGGAGTCAATTCCCGGATAAGGGATATTCCGGTAAGAAGTTTCCCCAATTCATCCAGGAGCCCTTTTATTTCGTTCCTGGCGTCTTTTAAGCCCAGCTCTTCCAGGCAATTTAGGTGAAGTTCTTCTATATTATACAGGGAAAAGGTCCCTTTTTCACAGGCCTCCTTTGCAGTATCCAGAAGCAGATCCGTAGTATCGCCCATGGCGGAAAGAACCAGAACCGGTTTAAGTTCAAGATGAGCCTTTACAATTTCAGCCACATGGCGGATCCGCTCTGCATTGGCAACGGAACTACCGCCAAATTTCATTACAATCATAAAAATCCTTTTGTTATAACAGTATAAAAAGATTTTTTTGATTGTACAATACGGTATTTTTTACCACTAACCATTACGAACGGCGGCTACCTGCTCATTGCCTTTATGGCTTCCTCGTCAAAGCCTGTTATTCTACTGACAGACTCAACGGTTAAGCCTTCGGCCAGAGCTTTCCGGGCAACAGCCTCGAGGCGTTCCTGGCCCAGGGCAAGGCCTTCTTCTCTGCCTTCTTTTAATTGACAGAATCAGGATTTCATTTCAGAATAAAAGAAGAAAAGCTGGAGGTTCTCTATGGGGAAGTATATTTTAGCGTTGGATCAGGGGACCACAAGTTCCCGGGCCATACTTTTTGATCGGGATCAGAACATAATCGGCTCTGAGCAGAGGGAATATATGCAGATCTACCCTAAGGAAGGCTGGGTAGAGCATGACCCAATAGAGATCTATTCTTCACAATATGGGGTAATGTTGCAAGTCTTGGCGAAACTCAAGGTTGATCCAAAAGAGATTGCCGCCCTGGGTATTACCAATCAGCGGGAAACTACAATTGTTTGGGAAAAAGAAACAGGCAGGCCCATCTATAATGCCATAGTCTGGCAGTGCCGACGCACTTCGGGCATGGTGGACGAGCTTGTGAGAATGGGCCTGGAAGAGCATATAAGAAAAACCACCGGCCTTGTCCCGGACGCGTATTTTTCTGGGACAAAAATCAAATGGATCCTGGACAATGTCGAAGGCTCCAGGGAGAGGGCGAGAAAGGGGGAAATCCTTTTCGGCACTGTGGATACCTGGCTTATATGGAAGCTGACCAACGGAAAGGTTCACGCAACGGATTATACCAACGCCAGCCGCAGCATGATCTTTGACATCCACAAGCTTGACTGGGACGAGAAGCTCCTTGAGGCTATGGACATACCCAGGGAGATGCTTCCGGAAGTCCGCCCATCGGGGTTTATTTTTGGGACCCATAATATTCAGGGCACGGAAATACCCATTGCCGGGGCTGCGGGGGATCAGCAGGCGGCGCTTTTTGGCCAGTGCTGTTTCGATATGGGGGACGCGAAAAACACCTACGGAACAGGCTGTTTTCTATTGATGAATACGGGAAAAGACCTCTTTGAGAGTAAAAACGGGCTTCTTAGCACCATTGCAGCAGGCCTGGATAATAAGGTTCAATACGCCCTGGAGGGAAGCGTTTTTGTAGGCGGGGCGGTAATTCAGTGGCTTAGGGATGAATTGCGTTTTTTCAGCGAAAGCGTGGATTCCGAATATTATGCCAGGAAGGTATCTGATACGGGAGGCGTATACCTGGTTCCTGCCTTTACCGGCCTGGGGGCGCCTTACTGGGATATGTACGCCCGGGGCTGCATCGTGGGCATTAGTAGGGGAACAAAACGGGAACACATAATCAGGGCAGCTCAAGAGTCAATCGCCTATCAAAGCATGGACTTGATCCGGGCCATGGAAAAAGACACCGGAACCAGCATCGACGAATTAAAAGTTGACGGAGGGGCAAGCCGGGACAGCTTCCTAATGCAGTTTCAGGCGGATATTATAGGAGGAATCATTAACCGTCCTGTGGTTCGGGAGACCACCGCTTTGGGCGCCGCGTCCCTGGCAGGGCTCGCGACGGGTTTCTGGGAAACCAAGGATGAATTCCGCTCCAAATGGCAAAGCGACATGACCTTTGCCCCTATAATGGACGGGGCTCGCCAGAAGGAACTCATTGACGGCTGGCATAAAGCCGTAGGCCGGAGCCGCAACTGGATTAACGGTTGAGCAGTTTAGCGGTTTAACACCTCTTCCCTGTCCACCAGTGGAATATTCATATTAAGTTGGTTCCCTGCCCTAAGCACTTCAATCCTCACAATATCGCCGGGTTTGCTGCTCTCCAGGGCCGAGTAGAGATCCGCCAGAGTATTTGTTCTAAGACCGTTCACAGAGGTGATAATGTCCCCTCCGGTATAGATGACGTTCCTTCCATACTGTACCGGATCATTGCCCTGGCGCAGGCCCGCCCTTTCCGCCTGGCCGTTTCGCCGTGTCCTGGAGACCAAGAGCCCTGAATTCACCTCAATATCAGCGTGCCGTACCAGGGCCGGGAAAAGCTGTACCACCGTAGCGTCTATCCAGCCTCTTCTGACCATGCCGTGTTCAAGGATCTCCGCCACCACCCGCCGGGTAGTATTCACGGGTACCGCAAAGCCAATACCCACAGAGCCTCCCGAAGGGGAATAGATCATGGTATTGAGGCCTATCATTCGTCCCTGGGCATCCAAAAGAGGGCCGCCGGAATTGCCGGGATTTATGGAAGCGTCGGTTTGGATCATGTCCCGGATTATGCGGTTATTGGAGATCTGAATGGGACGGCCAAGGCCTGAGATTATGCCCACTGTAAGGGTCCGCTCCAGGGCAAAGGGATTTCCAATGGCCAGCACTTTTTGGCCCACCCTAAGGTTATCGGAACTGCCAAAGGGAATGACTTGCAGCTGCATTTCCGGGCTAGGATCGAATTTTAGAACCGCAATGTCGTTTTCCGGATCTGCGCCAATCACTGTTCCTTCATACTGGCTGCCGTCCGCTAGGTTGATGAAGACTTTGGAAGCATTCCGGATAACATGGTGATTAGTTAGGACGTAACCGCGAGTATCAAAAATAAGCCCTGAACCTGAGCCTCCTCGCTGGGGGACAGGCTCCAGAAACCAATTTATGGCCAGGGTTTCGGTGGTAATATTCACCACTCCCTGATTAAGCCGCTCATAAATACTGATATTCTCCCTTTCATCCTCTGTAAACGGCAGGAGTTCTGCGGTATTAACCGGAATAACCTGGAAAGGTTGGTTAAAATCAGCATAGATCGGAGAAGCGTTAAAGGAATCGGCGATATCCACTTCCTGAGTCAACAATCCAGGGAATTTCAAAAACCCCAGCCCCAGGGCAAGCAATAATACCAAAAAACCTGTAAGAAAGGAGCAAAAAACTAACTGGCCCCGGCTATATAATTTCATGGAACACCTCCTGTTCCCTTTTCTGATAACATTGTATCATACAATCAGAATATACTGAAATAGAATAAATTGAAATGGTTTTGAGGCCGATATTGAGTAAAGATATGAATAAAAAATTTTGGATTCTTTCCATATTAATAAGTATCGGTCTTTCTCTTTCAGCTCTGGATATCCCATCGAGAAGAATTGAAGATGATTCTTCTCTTAGAGCCTCTCTTATGAATTCGTGGTTTACAGAAGCCCCGGACAGGGTCCTTGGTATGAGAACGGAGAACTATACCCTTAGAGGAGGCTCCAGAATTCAGGTACGATCCGAGGCGGGAAGGGATGAATTTCTGGTTGTCCTGGCCCGGGAATTGCCAGGGCCTTCGGGTTTTGTCACAGGCAATCCCTTTCCGGGCTGGGCCCAGGGTTCCTGGGTTCTAACCCGCGATAGGGCCGACGGCAGCCCTACCAGGATTCGGGTTTTCCTCCGGAGCGATCCCTTTGCTTACGTTCAGTTCCGCCCTTTGAACCAGGACCAGAGCCAGATGGATGTGGTGCTTTACGATGCCTTCATGGTCCGCTCTTTGTCTTTGCCTATCCCCTTTGAGCGGCTCTTTGTCCTTCCCCTGGAGGAAGTTTTTGCTATTGCAGGGGACCGGTTCCCTCGCAACTACTTTGATCCCGTTCCCGGCATGTACCGTGATCAGAGGGCCCTTATTTCTGAAATCCGGCC
>Ga0099364_10009962_pt1 | contig 13137 bp, 11 predicted proteins | sample TergutTh196P3_FD_73070 | JGI IMG/M metagenome (GOLD analysis project Ga0099364, IMG submission 73070) | Microcerotermes parvus P3 segment gut microbial communities from Pointe-Noire, Republic of the Congo - Th196 P3 | ecosystem: Host-associated > Arthropoda: Insects > Digestive system > Gut ...
AACGCTACCGCAACAGGCGCAGACGTTTCGGCTTGCGTTTCAATCTCATCGCCGGTATATGCAATTTTGAAATTCTACTTTAATTTCGCAAGAGGTCTATTTAATCGAGCAATGGTCGAACGAGTTTATGCGGTTTTTCCCATCGGCGAATATCCTTGTCACCACCAAAGCCGATTTTGAGAAGAAAAACCGCAACAAGTTTGTTTCCAAGATAGCGATGGGCGATTACGACGCCATCATCATTGGACACTCGCAGTTTGAGCGTATACCTGTATCAAAGGAACGGCAGGAACGGTTATTGAATGAGGAAATCGCTTCACTTACCCGTATAATCGACGAAATGATAAAAGAGAAAGGCGAGAATTGGGCGATTAAGCAAATTGTCATTTTCCAGAATAACCTCAAAGAGCGTCTTGAACGGCTTGTCAAAGAGGAACGCAAAGACGACCTGTTAAACTTCGAGCAGCTTGGGGTAGATTATATGTTTGTTGATGAAGCCCATGTTCACAAAAATTGCTACACATACACGAAACTCCGCAATGTAGCGGGAATCGGGCAGTCAAAAAGCCAGCGTGCAAGCGATATGCTGATGAAATGCCAGTATTTACAGGAAGTCAACAAAGGGCGCGGCGTTACTTTTGCGACAGGCACGCCAATAAGCAATTCCATGTCGGAAATGTACGTCATGCAGAGATTTTTACAGCCTGATGTTCTGAAAAAGACAGGCTTGCATTTCTTTGATAAATGGGCGGCTACATTCGGCGACACAATATCAAGCCTTGAAATAAATCCTGAAGGTTCAGGCTACCGCATTAAAAACCGATTCAGTAAATTTCACAATCTGCCCGAACTTATGAAACTTTTTCGTATTATTGCGGATATTCAAACGGGCGATATGCTGAAACTGCCCGTACCCGAAATTGACGGCGGTAAAGCACAGGTTATTGTTACAGAGCGTTCGGAATTTCAAGAGAAAATCATGCTCGGTTTTGTTGAACGGGCTGATAAAATCCGCAAACGTGAGGTTGACCCCGAAGATGATAATTTCCTCAAACTCACAAACGAAGCGAAACTAATGGCAATCGACCCGCGCCTTGTTTATGCCGATGCGCCGAATGATTACGGCAGCAAGCTGAACACTTGTGTCCGAAACATATTCGATATATGGCGCGACACGGCAGATGATAAACTTACGCAAGTGTTATTCTGCGACAGCGGAACGCCGAAACCGGGGCAGTTTAACGTCTATGATGAAGTAAAAGAGCAGTTAATCAATATGGGCGTACCCGCTGATGAAATCGCCTTTGTGCATGATGCCAAAAACGACGCACAGCGCGAGGATATGTTTGAGCGAACCCGTCAAGGCGAAATCCGTGTGCTTCTCGGCTCGACTGCAAAACTCGGAACGGGTACAAATATTCAATCGAAATTATATGCCCTGCATCATCTTGATGTGCCGTGGCGACCTTCTGATATTATACAGAGAGATGGTCGCGGACTTCGTTTCGGCAACGATAACGCTTCTATAAAAATCTTCAGATATGTCACCCGTGATACTTTTGACGCTTATTTATGGCAGATTCAGGAGCAGAAATTACGCTATATCACGCAAATAATGACGAGCAAAAGCGTGTCGCGCTCATGCGAGGACACAGACGAAACTGTGCTGACTGCCGCCGAAATCAAGGCGATTGCTACTTCTAATCCGCTTTTGGCTGAAAAGATGAACGTCGATAATGAGGTAACGCGCCTGAAACTTCTCAAAGGCAACTGGACGAATGAACGGTTGGTTTTGGAGCGGAATATCAATAAGCATTACCCCGAAACAATCGCTAAAAACGAAAAACGAATTAAAAATATAACGAGCGATATTGCCGTACTTGATAAACACAAGGGCGGCGATTTTATTATCACCATTGACGGCAAGACCTATGATGAGAGGGCCGCTGCGGGGGAAGCACTTATGACGGTAATTCGGGCGAAATGCGAAATCGGCGAAGCGTGTCAAGCAGGCAGTTATCAGGGTTTGGCTTTATATGCAGAATGTAGAAGTCTGACAGAAATGAGTTTACAGCTTATGGGTGAAGCGAAATATTCACCCCCCGCAAGCGATTCCGCACTCGGCTGTATCACGAAAATTGAAAATATAACCGAACGTCTGCCGTATTATCTTACCGATGCTGAAACTAAACTTACAGAAACCCGTCGTCTGCTTGAAGTGGCAAAGGAATCAGTTAAAAACCCGTTTGAGTATGAGGAAAAGCTGTCCGGCTATCTTACACGGCAGAGCGAAATCAATACCATGCTTGAATTTAAGGAACTTTCTAAACAGCAGGATGAGTTTTTGAGCGAGGGCAGTTCTGATAAAAAATCAGAAGAAAATGAGATAGAGGACGAACACGGCGTAGAAAATAGTGATGAAAACGAAGAAATCTAATTTTTGGAGGTGAGAATTACGGCTAAACATTCAAATGTATTTTATATGTACAAGAAATCCGGCGAGGAATACGTCTTTGAAGCAGTTGAAAAGGCGGCAGCTGTAAAAAACGACTTCGGGCTGGACTTATTCAGGCACAGGAACGATATTTACGAGGGGCGAACGGGGTTTCGGCTGTTTTTGGCAACCGAAATGCCAAACCTTGCGAAGATTGTTGAATCGAACGGCGGCATAGATGGAATGAACGCCCGGATTGAAAAACAGTTATCCAAAACCGGCGAATCGCCCCGCTACACCCGCCCCGATGAACGCAAAAAAGACATCTTCCCGCCTGCCCCCGAAAAAGAAAATACCGTCTTTGCAAAGGGCGTTGACGGCAAAAAGCATTATTACAATCGTTTTTATAACGAAAACGGTATTGAGTTGTATCTGATGAAAAGCAAAAGTAATAACGATTTTTACGAATCCGTTTATGTTCCTTGCGAGGGATATATGGTTGGCATGGGACAGTATCATCATCAGCATAACAATCTTGATACTGTCTTGAAATTTCTTGCAGGGCTTGAAAACGGCTTAAAGGGTGAGATTGAACGGCTTTTTAATGAAAGTCTGGAAAATCCGCAAAAGTGGGCAGACCCTTTCTTTGCTGAAATCTTGGGGCGCGTTGATGAAGCCAAAGCCCACAACGCGCCTATCCGTGAGGCTCGTGAACAGGAAAATAGACAGCGCGACGCAGAGCGTGAAGCCGAGCGGATAGCCACCGAACAAGCCGAAAAAGCGGAATACGAAAAGGCGATTAAAACGGCAGAAAGCAAACTGATGAACAAAGAGGAATTAACCAATATTGATGTTCTCGGCGATAAATCCTTGATAGCACAGCTTTTTAAGGAACATGAAATCGCCGTACCGCCTAAAACGCTGGCTTGGATTAACAGTTCATTGCAAAGCGTTTTTTACAGCGCGGAGCGTGAGGATTGGAGTTTCTACTATTCCGGCAGAAAAAGCACGGTTTTCATTGACTACTTTGAGCGTTTGCTTACGGCGGTTCAGACCAAACAGCAGTTTGAAGAAATGACCCAAAACGGCGTGGACGAACCGCCGACAGACAATTTCGCCGAAGAAGAAAACGAGGACGATATGGAAATCTGATAGACGCAATATCCACTTGCAAAATTTATTATTCAAGGAGGCGCAAAATGCCTAATCACGTTACAAACATTGTTAAAATAAACGCCGTTCCTGAACGGGTAAATGAAATCTTAGCTTCAATTCAAAACGACGAAACGGGAATTGGCTCTATTGATTTTAATAAACTTCTCCCCATGCCGGAGAGTCTTGATATTGAAAGCGGCTCGACAACTAATGACTGTATAAATCTTTACCTTACCTCAATAAACCCCCTTGTAGATTATTTCGGTGAGAACAAGGTGAGCGGCAATGAATATGTCCGCATCATTAACCTTTTCAATGCTGGCGATAGCAAACTCTATCCTTATCATGGTGATGTTCCGCTTGCGGATGTTAAGAAAAAGATGGAGAGTCTGCTTAAATACTCTGAAAATTTCAAGTCCGCGGATGACATTTTTGCATTGGCTAAAACGGCACTTGATAACATTGAACGGTACGGTCACAAAGATTGGTTTGATTGGTGTCGCAATAATTGGGGGACGAAGTGGAACGCCTATGCCTTCGGCGATTATACGCAAGGCGATAATACGATAACCTTTCTAACGGCGTGGGCTGCCCCTCACACAATCATTGAATTGCTATCCGAAAAATTCCCCGAAGCTGAATTTACCCATTCTTGGGCTGACGAGGGTATAGGCTCAAATGTCGGCAGCAGGGTTTATAAAGGCGGCGAGATAGTCGATTGGGACATACCGGATAATTACAGCGTTGAGGCTTATGAAATGGCGGCTGACATAATGGGCGAAAGTCTTGAAAGTCGCGGACTTTATATAACCGACGACGGTAAAACTTATGAATATCGAGAAGAAGAAAACGAGGACGATATGGAAATCTGATGGGAAGGAGCAATCAATGGGATTTTTTGAAGATGAACTGCGAAAGCTGTTCGGGGCAAATTCACCAATCGCCGATGCGCGTTTTGGCGGCAGGGCTTGTGTCGGAAGGCTCGGCGAAACAACCAATGTAAAACTGCAATTTGTAACCCTCGGCACTTATGAAAAATACGAAGGAATAAAAGCTACCGTTTATAACCGCAAGGACGGCGAGATTGACAGCAGCACATTCCGATTTGCTGATATTCTCGGCAAAAATGTCCGTAAAAACAATCTCAACCGTGATTTACCTTATGTTTGGAAGAACTCAAATGTAGGGCATGAGTGGTATTCCTATAAACCCACCGCAGCGGATTATGCCGCCGTTGCCAATGAAGTCAACGGGTATTTGGAATTGTTTTTAGAGCAACAGCGTTCGCCGGAAAGACCGGGCAGAAGTAAATCCGTCAATCTTTATCTGCTCTATTCGTGCAACGAATGGTGTGAGAAATCAAAAGCATCGTTATTGTTGGTTACGTCCGACAAGGAAACGCTTTACGCCGCTATCGGCGGTGAAATCCTCACTGGCGGCATGGAATATGACGGCGAATCGGGCGGCAAGGGTTTTGCGGAATATAAATGGGATTATCTGAACCATAACGTGATGATGGGCAAATTGCAGTATGGGTTTATCGTGGAAATGGACGAGGCTCTGCTATCCGAGCCGGAAACCGTATCAAAATACTACACCGACGCAAGCGACTTTCTTGACGTTTATTTCGATTTTGACTCCGACGCCTTTGACAAGGCGTACAACAGCGAAGATATTGAACATGACGGCGAAAATGAACTTGACGAGGAACAGGACGGCGAGGATATGGAAATATGACGAGGGGGTGATTATCAATGTTTTTATGCTATCGCTGTATCAATGCAATCCGAAGCAGGGGCGAAAAAATCTTTGTCGGCGACCTCATACATGACGTGGAAATCAACGTCTGTACATGGTGCGAGGAATTAGAAGAAGAACTCTACGAAGTGGAAATCGAAAGAGATTCCGTCCATGCCGACTTGGAGCGTGATGATGAATTTGACGAGGAACACGGTGATGAAATCTGATGGAGGAGGTGATTTTTAATGCCAATGGTAGCGCAAAAAATGCCCTATACCCTGTTTATCGTGGACGATAACGAGCCGATGAATCCCCGTGAGGACTGCGAACCTTTCGGTAAGATGGTCTGTTTTCACAAACGATATAACTTGGGCGATGAACACGACCACAGCGAACCAAGCGATTTTTTGATTGATTTATGCCGTGACAGCGTTCCGAATAGCGAGCTTATTGAAATGATAAAGGAAAATAAGTTTGAGTATTTGCGGTTTGTGCCGGACGAAGAAGAACCCGAAACGTATCATCTTGAATCATACGACGACCATTTCAACAAATGGTATTCCGAAGGCACTTTTGAAACGTCAGATTTTCAAATGGACGATATGCTTCTCGACGCTGCCCTACCGAACCTTAAAAACTCTGAACTGCTTAACCTTATCGGCGATTACAACGTGATTTTACCTCTATATTTATACGACCACGGCGGGATTACCATGAATACGGGCGGTTTCTCTTGTCCGTGGGATTCCGGGCAAGTGGGCTGGATTTACGCAAGTTATGAGGATGTGCGGAAGGAATACGGCTCACTCGACCTCGACAGAGCCGAAAGTTTGCTGAAATCAGAGGTGGAGTCATACGACCACTATTTAACCGGACAATGCTACGGCTTCAAGCTATATGAAAACGATAACGAAATCGACAGTTGTTGGGGCTTTTTCGGCGATATATCCGATGTAAAAGACAGCATAAAATCGCATTTGCCGTCTGATTGTAATAACATTATAGACTTCCTCGAATATCATTCAGAGGTTGATGAGGACGAATATCTCGACCAAAGCCTTGAAGCAGAGGACGAGGACGAAATGGAAATGTAAAACGCCAAATATCAAGCATAAACAACCACACTCAAGCCTGATTATCAGGCTAATTTTATTTTATAAGGAGAATCCGTATATGAAAAAAACAATGAAAAGGGTATTTTCCCTTGCTTTGACGCTGGCAATGATGGTAACGATAGCATTGCCTATGTCTGTATCTGCCGCACCCGCAGGCGAGGTTATCGACTTGGATAACTTCACCAACGATACATGGAACGGCGGCAACGGAACAAATTGGAGTCATAGTGTTGTGACCATATATAACCGTCATGTATTTACCATAAGCGGTGATGTGACGGTTATAGGTACGGCAGACAGCTTATGGCAAGTAACCACATTCGATATTGTAAATCCCGACGCTACGGTGACGTGGAAGGCTTCTCTTAATTGCGGGGCTTCAAGCAACGCCGGAGTTAATGCTCTAATTGTATCCGGCTCCGGTAAATTTGAAATGACAGACGGCAGTATTGTGGCCGTAAATAAAACTTCAAATGAAAACGGCGGCGCTACCTCGTTAATGATAACTGACAATGTAACAGCGAATATACAAAACGGAAATTTGAGTGCGACAGCCAATGGTACTACACACGCCCTTCGTAACAACGCAAACAGTATTGTTTTACTAAATGATGCTGTGAATTACACCGGCAACCTTGTCAATCAAAGTATTAACAGCGCTCTTATCGTCTACACGCCCGGTTCTTATAATGCGGGAGATAACAACGGTACAGAACGCATAATTCCAGAATTAGACAACGGTTCGATAACACATGAGTGGGCAACCGAAAATGGAATAAGCGGGATTACAGTAAAATTTCCTGAACAAAGTAGATTTATCCCCATTACCACCGGCGTAACGGTTTCCGCAGGCAATATCATAAACTTAGATAACTTTGACGGAAGCGAAACATGGAACGGCGGTCAAGGGAATAATTGGACGTATGAATTTGTCGGAAGCAATCCGGCTACCTACCAACACACCTTTTTTATTCGAGGCGGTGTTACGGTTGTCGGAACAGCAAATTTATCCCATCGTATTTCTTTCGATATGAGAAATTCAAATGCGCTATTAACATGGAACGCTTCATATAAGCGCATACCGTTTTCGAGCGGCGGAGCTATAAGCGTAGGAAACAACGGAAGATTTGAAATGATTGGCGGTGTAATTGAAACCAATACGACAAGTGCATTAACCATTGGCAGCAATGTTACAGCGGTTATATCTAACGGGACATTGATTTCAAATGCAGATACAAGCCATACACCTCAATCGGTGTCTGCCCATTCAAACGCCGTGGTGTTGGTCAGCAATGAGGTCACATACAATGCTGCTCTTAATGCTAACACATTTAATAAAGCTATAATCCTCACCTATGTCAATGGCTCTTATAACAAAGGAGCAAGCACCGGCATAGAACTCACAAGTCATGGTAGTGCTGCCGTTGGAACAACGTATAAATGGGAAAATGAAAACGGAATAAGCGGAATTTCAGTCGATATTCCCGATGATGGGAATAAGTTTATCCCCATCACTACCGGCGTAACGGTTTCACCCTCTGCTACAAACAACACAACAGGCAACGCGAGTATCACCATAAACAGAGCCGCGAACTCCAATATCAGTTTATCGGGCAAAACTTTCTACGCTTACAAAGTCTTTGACGTAACGAGCGATGCTTTGTCCGGCTATAACTACACCATTACCGACGAGTTTAAAACTTTTAATAACTATCCAAACTCCGCAACGGTAGGGTTAAGAGAATATATCAGCGGCTTAACCGGCAATTCCACCGAAATGAACGTGTTAGCGGCTAACTTATGGGATTATATCGAAGGAAACAATATACAGCCGACCGGCTCACAGACGGCGGCATCAAGCGACAGCGTAAAAATCAGCGACCTCCCGCACGGCTATTATCTTCTTTTCGGCTCGGCTATGGCGGGGAGCGTGAATATAGTCGCCGCTTTATCGCTTACTACCGCCGATTCAGATATTGTTATCACGCTCAAAGCTGACGCGCCGTGGATTGCCAAACACGTTTGGAATCAGGAAACAAGCGGCTGGACGGCTTGGGGCAACGCCAAAATGGGCGAAACCATCAACTATCGGCTGACCTCGGCCGTGCCTGAAATGATTGGCTATGAAGCGTATGTCTATATGGTGCATGAAAATTTGAGCGCCGGACTGAGCTTTAACAGCGACAGCATTGTAGTTAAGGTAAACGGCGCAACAGTAAACGCGGGAACTGATTATACCGTAAATATAAATCCCGTTGATAATAACGCATTTACCATCACTTTCGTCCCTGCCGTATTTGTCAATTACAATCCCGGCAACCCAATTGAAATCACCTACTCGGCGGATCTCAACCAAAACGCCGTAATCGGCGCTCCGGGCAATACAAGTGAAACGGTTTTAGAGTTTAGCAATAACCCCGTTGAAACCGGCACAGCCCAAACAGCAAAGCATATTGTGACGGTCTACACATTTGACTTGAATATCTACAAATATACCGGCACATTCGGCGGCAACGATACAGCATTGGCAAACGCGGAGTTTGAACTGCGTACCGACCCGTCAAATCCCGCTACAGCTATTGATTTTGTACTCGGAACATCAGGAAACGGCACACTCGCAACGGTTTACAGACACGCCGCTCCGACAGAAGCGGGGAAAACAAAAACCTTGATTACACCCACTTCCGGCAAAATCAACCTGATAGGTCTTGAACCCGGCACTTATTACTTGGTGGAAACAAAAGCGCCCGCAGGCTTTAATCTGCTTTCACAGCCCATAACAGTCGTGATTGCCCACACAGACGGCAACGGCTCGACAGGCTTGGTTGTTAATGGCGCGGTTGCGAATCCCCAAGTCGTTAATGTTCAAAATAACGCCGGAACCATACTGCCGGAAACGGGCGGCATGGGCAGTAAAATCTTTATCCTCGTTGGGTTTTTACTCATGGCAACCGCAACGGCTTTATTCCTTATTCGGACGAAACGCAGATTGAAATCGGCCGCTAACTAAGCGGCTTTTTTGATGGAAAGGGGGAGGCTTATGCGAAAACATATTATCACTATATCAATCGTACTGCTGTTTCTCATGGGCCTCTCTATAATCCTGTACCCATCAGTAAGCAGCCGTATAAATGCACGGAATCAATCGCGCGTCATATCACAATACGATGCCGCATTAGCGGCGTTGGATAACGAAGTCAATAAACGGCTGATGAACGAAGCGCGCGAATATAACAGGCTTTTGAGAGAAAACGCAAACCGTTATAACCTTACCGCCGAAGATTGGGCGCGGTACTTTGAAATGCTTGATGTGACAGGGAGCGGAATCATGGGGCATATCGAAATTGATAAAATCGCTGTCCGGCTGCCCATCTACCACGGTACAGACGAAAGCGTACTGCAAATCGGAGCGGGGCATCTTGAATGGACTTCGCTCCCTGTCGGCGGCCCCGGAACGCACTCAGCCATAACCGCGCATACGGGGCTGCCTTCGGCTGAACTGTTCACGAAATTGGATAGACTGAAACTCGGCGATACCTTTGTAATTCGGATTCTTAACGAAGAATTTACCTATGCGGTTAATCAGATACTTGTCGTTGAGCCAAGCGATATAAGCGCATTGAACATAGAAACGGAGGGCGATTACTGCACATTGATTACTTGCACACCCTACGGCATTAACAGCCATAGGCTTCTTGTGCGCGGAATCCGCATACCGAACGTCGGCGGGAGTTGGGATTTTGTGTCTATCGAAAACGGTTTTGCGGCACTATTGATGTTGCTTGCGATTTTGTTTATCGCATATCAGTATTTGAAAAAGAAACCGAATTAAAATGGAAAATAGGCAGGTGTTGAACATGAACCATAGCGAATTATTTACGCGGGAAGCAAAGCACGAACACAGTCGGATTGTTTCCCGCATTGCCGAAATACTCGCAAGAAAAGCACATTTTACACATGACGAGGCTATGCTGATAAAATCCGCTTCCATACTGCATGATTGCGGCAAGAGGTTTGTTCCAAAGGACATATTACTGAAGCCCTCGCGCTTGACCGAGCATGAATACAAAGTCATTCAAAGCCACGTTCTCGCCGGAACAAACCATATTTTACGGACAATCCGAACATTGCTTGCCGCTTTTATTATTTCATTACAGCACCATGAACGGATAGACGGAAACGGCTACGCCAATGTGACTAACATACACGCCTATGCGAGAATTGTTGCAATCGCAGATGTATTCGATGCGCTTTTGGCAAAACGCCCGTATAAAGAAGCATGGCCGCCTGACAAGGCGGTTTTATATATGTGCGAAAACTCCGACAAGCAATTTGAAGCGGAGTATGTTACGGCATTGCTTGAAAGCGTTGATGATATTTTACGGCTGTACGAAAATACGGCGCTGAAAGGAAGGGGATAAATTGTACACATTAAAAGAAATAAAGGGCGTTTTGGGTGACGATTACGCTTTTAAGCAGACCAGAACGATTGAGGAAGTCAAAAAGATTCTTGAAGCGGGTGAAATGCCCGATAACGACAACGATAACGTGCCGTTTGTCCTTGAAGCCGGAAACCTTGATATTGAGATAACCATTAACTACGGTATGGGGGTTATTTCAGAGAACAGCGTAGACATTGAGCCTATGTCGATTGGATACTTCTGCTGTGTCCGTGAAAACGGTGTATGGGATAGTTACAGCGAAATCCCCTATGCGGTTGACCTTGACGCTCCCGACCTTGAATCGGAAATGTTCAGGGTGTTGGCTAAGTTTGCGGAGGAAGAAGGTTTGAGTTTTTTCCCGCTAAGAACCCAAGAGGAACTAATGGAAAAAATAAAGGCCGCCATAGAAAGAGAAAACCCCGATATTGAAAAAGCAAGCGATAAATGGGGGTTGTTTAGGGGCTTGGAAGTCGCTCCGCCGCTTACGCAAACGATGATTGACTTGCTTTATGCAAAAGATGATGTTGCGGAGGAAATGCTTGATTTTGTGAAAGAACAAAGCGGCGATGAGTTTGAATACGGTCTTATTGATTTTACCAATACACAAGAAATCGCCTGTGAATACCTTGACAGCGTGGAACATCAAGTGCTTCAGGAAAAATTGCTTGACTGCGCCCAAGCCGAAATGGATAGCTTCATTAGGGGCATGAGGCATCAAATAATCGCGCCCGACACCGCAATGAGCGATAACCGCTTAATTCACATGGCGTACCGATTAACGATAATGAACGAAATACTGATTTATTTTGAAGATGAGGAAGCCTTTGATACGGACGAGTTAAAGGCGTTGCTGACGGTTCAAGACCCACTTGACTATTTATACGAGATTTGGGCTGACTGCGACGTGAATATCAAAGACAACATCATTGATGTAGTCCATGATTCGGTTCGTGATTTAGAGCGGAGCATTGAGGACAAAGAGCGTGGTTTTCTTGAAAACGAGGACGAGGAAGATATGGAATTGTGAGGTGAAATATATGCCACTACCCTACACCAAAGAGCAGATAGCACAGGCGAACAGCGTAAACCTGATAGATTACGCCGCCATGAACGGCTATATGCTTGAAAACAGCGACAAAAAGAGCCTTCACGTTAAACGCAGCGGAGGGCTTTATTTATTTAAGGACAGCAACCGATTTTATCATCACACCACCGAAAAAACAGGCGGTATGATTGATTTTGTCATGCAGTTTGAAAACCGTGACTTTTTGGGTGCTGTCGAACATCTTTTAGGTGAACGCCCGAATATCGGCGAGTATGTACCGCCGCCCGTTTCCGCAAAACCTAAGAAAGAGCGTGGCGAGTTGGTACTTCCCGACAAAGCGCCGAACGTCAAGCGGGTATATTGGTATCTCTGTACAGCGAGGGGTATCGACCCCGAAATCGTGTCAAAGCTGATGAACGAGAAGAAAATCTATCAGCAAGCGGAGCGTGGGAACTGCGTGTTTGTCGGCTATGATGAAAACAAAACCCCGCGCTATTGCTCGAAACGAGGCACAATGACGCCATTACCGGGCAAAGAAGCGTACAAGGGCGATCAGGATAACTCCGACAAGGGTTATCCTTTTTCAATGGAAGGCATTTCTAACCGTTTGTATGTCTTGGAGTCGCCGATAGACGTTATGAGCCACGCCGCCCTTTGTAAAATGCGAAGCATTGACTATATGCAAGACCACCGTATTTCCCTCGGCTGTCTGTCGGACAAGGCTTTGGAATGGTATCTGAAACAGCACCCCGAAATAAAGCAGATTGTTTTTGCCTTTGACAATGATGTGGACGGCAAGCTGCCCGATGGCACACCGCATAATCACGGACAGGAAGCGGCGAAAAAGTTTGCCGCGAAGTATGAGGAACTTGGCTACGATACCGCTGTACAGACACCCACCGCCAACGACTTCAATGAGGACTTGACGATAATCCGCAGGGAGCAGGCGGCCATCCGTGACGCGGAACAGGAGCAAGATGATGAGGACGAGCTGGAGCCTTGAAAATCTTTTTTTCCATTGGGTTAAAAACACCGTAACCGTTTGGGGAGGGCGAAGCCCGACCCAAAACACGGTTAAGGCAGGAATAGGAATACTTATCGTATTCCAGAAAACGGCTTGAAAGCAGAGCTTTCAACATATTATTTCAGTCAACGGATATTATTTTCATAATATCGGAAAAAGGAGGGTTTATGGCCGAATCAAAG
>Ga0099364_10009963_pt1 | contig 13137 bp, 9 predicted proteins | sample TergutTh196P3_FD_73070 | JGI IMG/M metagenome (GOLD analysis project Ga0099364, IMG submission 73070) | Microcerotermes parvus P3 segment gut microbial communities from Pointe-Noire, Republic of the Congo - Th196 P3 | ecosystem: Host-associated > Arthropoda: Insects > Digestive system > Gut ...
TGCCATGAAAAAGATATTGCGGGAAACCGGTGCGAAGGCATTTACCACTAACTTCGACGCATTGCACGGCTTGGATCAACTGCCCGGCTTGGCAACGCAACGGTTGATGGAAGAAGGCTACGGTTTCGGTGCCGAAGGAGATTGGAAAACCGCCGCTCTCGTCCGCACCATGAAGGTCATGGCAGCCGGTCTGCCCGGCGGGACATCGTTCTTGGAAGACTACGTTTATCACTTCAAGGGCAAGGGAGCGATTTTGCAGGCGCACATGCTTGAAATTTGTCCTTCGATTGCCAACGGCAAACCGCGAGTCGAAGTGCATCCGCTCGGCATCGGCGGCAAGGCTGATCCGGCAAGGTTGGTTTTCACTGCTCACGAAGGCTTTGGAGTTGCGGCGACGGTCGTCGATATGGGCAATCGTTTCCGTATGATTGTCAATCAGGTGGACTGTGTACCGCCGGAAGCCGATTTGCCGAAATTGCCGGTTGCTCGTGCGTTTTGGGGGCCGCAGCCTGACCTGAAAACTGCCGCTCATGCGTGGATACTCGCCGGCGGTACGCATCACACGTCATTTTCTTATTCGTTGGCTCGTGAGTATTTCGAAGACTACGCCGAGATTGCCGGTATCGAAATGTTGTTGATCGATAGCGAAACGTCGATTGCCGAGTTTCGGAATCAGATGAGAATCAATGACGTGTATTACAGCCTCGGCGGATAAGACAGTCCGTTAACAAGCTTGCCTCATGAGGTAGGTTGCCGACCGCCGGACGGTACCTGTTTACAGTGGCGCAAGAAGGCAAAGCGAAACTATGCTTTATGGATGCCGCCCATTTTGTGATGGATGCTCGCCTCGGATAGAGTAGATTTTCCTGCCGAGTTATTCGCCGAGTTTGAATTGGATTGAGCGTTATTGGAAGTTTGTAAAGAAGAAGTGTTTGACCAATCGGTGTTACGGAGTGTTCGAGTCGTTTTGTCGGGCGATTGACGATTGTATTGCCGAAGGCGACAAGCCATTCGCCGACGAAATAAAAACGCTCATGACACTCACATTCCAAACGTTTGGAAACGTCCAATTCCTAGCCGGGTAAGGTATAATCATCTGACACATGGATTGCGTTTTGTTTTGACGCAGTCCGCACGAACATTCTCAAAACAACGCTAAAACTTGTATTTCGCCCTGTTCGCAAAATTTAGTGTGTTTCGCGTCGAAAAACAAGATAAAAAATGACCTATAACTTCGATACCATCATCAACCGCTACGGCACGAATTGTATTAAATACGATTTTGCCGCAGCAAGACGCAAACCGGAAGGACTGTTGCCCATGTGGGTTGCCGATATGGATTTCCCCGCTCCGCCCGAAGTGCTAGAAGATGTTCAAAAGGCAGTCCGCCACGGGATATTCGGCTACACCGAACCGAAAATAGGTTACTACAACGCCGTAACGGATTGGTTCTGCACACGTTTCGGCTATTCCGTCACGAAAAGCGAAATCGTCAAAGTACCCGGTGTCGTCTTTGCATTGGCACAAGCCGTCCGCGCTTTTACGGAGCCGGGCGAATCAGTCATGATCCAAACGCCAGTCTATTACCCGTTCTTTGACGTTGTTCGAGATAACGGCAGAAATCTCGAGAGCAATCCCCTTGTTTACAATGAAAGAAAATACACGATTGACTTCGATGACTTCGAATCTAAAATCGTCGGGAATAACGTAAAACTTTTTATCTTGTGCAGCCCTCACAATCCGGTGGGAAGAGTCTGGACGCAAACAGAACTCGAAAGGATGAATGAAATTTGCACGAGGTATAATGTGATTATCATATCGGACGAAATTCACTGCGATTTTATCTGGTCGGAACACCCCCATATTTGTTTTGGATCGTTGAACGAAAACGCCGTCATTGCGACCGCCCCCAGCAAAACTTTTAATCTTGCCGGTTTGCAGGCATCCAACCTTTTTGTAAAAAATACGGAGTTACGTCGAAAACTAAAAACCGAAATTGACCGAAGCGGATACAGTCAGTTAAACACACTAGGCATCGTTGCTTGTCAAAGTGCCTACACAAAAGGAGCGGCATGGCTAACGGAACTGAACGAGTATCTCACGGAAAACATACGGCTTGTGCGGGAGTTTTTAACGGCAAGACTTCCGAAAGTTAAGTTGGTGGAACCGGAAAGCACTTATTTAGTTTGGCTTGATTTTTCGGAATACGGACTTTCGCAGGAAGACCTTGACCGCCGCATTACCGAAGGAGCAAAGTTATGGTTAAGCAGCGGCACAATTTTTGGAACAGACGGCGAGGGCTTCCAGCGCATGAACATTGCTTGTCCGAAATCGACCTTGACGGATGCGCTTGATCGATTGTGCGAGGAGTTTTGACGCTAACCACACTATTTTGTAAATATCAAAAAATGGGATTCGTCTGTCGTGATATTTCTTTGTGTCCCTTGTGTACTTTGCGGTTACAGGGTTGGCGGGAAAAATTAGCAAAAAACAAACAGAGCCCGGTGCGGCAGCACCGGAGCTTCCGCTCCGGGCTCTGTGAACTTTTTATCCGCCGGGGCTGTAAATCCCTTTGTTTTAACCACAAAGTACACGAAGAACACAAAGAACATATTTTATGCTTCGTATGAAGATGCTAATATAACTTAACGGCGACGTTTACTGCTTCTATCAAACTTCCCGGTTCGGCAATGCCCTGCCACGCCTTGTCAAAGGCGGTGCCGTGAGCAACACTCGTGCGGATGATCGGCAACCCCAAAGTAATGTTCACCGCTCTGTACATTCCCAAAAGTTTCAGCGCAATATGTCCCTGATCGTGAAACATTGCAACCACAGCGTCATACAGTCCGGCTCTTGCATCGAGCATAATCGTGTCCGCCGGTTTAGGTCCTTCGACGTGCAACCCTTCCGCCATCGCCCACTTGATTGCCGGTCGAATAAACCGAATCTCTTCGTCACCAAAAAGTCCCTCCTCGCCAGCGTGCGGATTGAGCGAACAAACACCGATACGAGGCTGCCGCTTGTTTTGTCCAATGATTTTCTTCATAAACTTATCGGCAAGCCGTATCTTTGCGAGTACCGATTCAATCGTAATCTGTTCAAATATCGTCTTCATTGCCGTGTGCAATGTTACGTGAACAACGGCAAGACCATGTTGTCCTGCAAGGTTTTCTCCTGCTCCGAGATAGAGCATCATTGCGTAATTTTCGACACCGCACTGTTCGGCGAAAATTTCGGTGTGTCCCGGATAGCGATGTCCCGCCTGATGAAGAGCGGCTTTGTGAATAGGAGCAGTTACAATCGCATCGACGACATTGTTCTTTGCATCGTCAATCGCTCGGCGAATCGACTGATACGCCGCCCGTCCCGCTCTGGCATCAATTGTGCCGGGGGAGACTTCGATGACATCACCGGTGCAACAAGTCAAGCAGTCGATGGTAGTATCGACCTTCCGTAGTATTGCTGCTCGTTGCATGACTTCGGGATGTCCATAGACGACGACTCGGCAGTCAGGCATCCTTTGGAGTTGTTTCCAAGCGGCGGCAATGATTTCCGGTCCGATTCCGGCGGGGTCGCCCATTGTGATCGCTATCGTTTTCATAGAGGATTATTATACTGTACACAGTGTCAATTGGGACATTTTCTTTGCGGACTTTGCGCCTTCTTTGCGTACTTTGCGGTTACAGTCCCGGCGGATAAAAAGTTCACAGAGCCCGGTGCGGTAGCACCGGGGCTTCCGCTCCGGGCTCTGTGAACTTTTTTACCGCTACGGTATATCATGCCAAAAACAGAACATAAAGGATCAGCAGAACAGCCAGTAGGTACATCATCGCGTTCACGGAGCGTCCGCGACCGCTAAATAATTTGATGAACGGATACACAATCAAACCGAGTAACAGTCCGTTTGCAATGCAGTAGGTTAAAGGGATGCCGATCAGTAACAGAAATGCAGGAATTGCTTCGCTGTAATCCTCCCAGTCGATTTGCGATACGCTTTGCATCATCAACGCTCCGACAATGACCAGGGCGGCAGCGGTAATCGGTTGATAGTTGCCGATCATTTCGATAAAAGGTCCGCAAAACATTGCCGCCAGAAAACAGAAGCCCGTAATGACTGCCGCCAATCCGGTGCGTCCGCCGCTCTCCACTCCCGCCGCACTTTCAACATAAGCCGTTGTTGTACTGTGTCCCATCGCCGCACCGACTACGGTTGCCGTTGCATCGGTCGCAAAGACGCGTTCAACGTTAGGAAACACGCCGTCCTTGATGAGCCCCGCCCGTGTCCCCACTGCAACGACCGTACCGAGAGTGTCGAAGATTACCATAAACGTCAACACAATTACCAGCGGTAACAGTGCTGAGTGCTGAAAAACACCGACCACGTTGACTTGTCCGATTAACGGACGCGGATCGGCAGGAAGTCCAAAGGGCATAACCGGTGTGATCTGTCCGAGTAGCGCAGCGAGCAAAGCGGCAATGATGATTCCGTACAATAACGCTCCTCGGAATCGAAGAGTCAACAGCACTCCGGTAACGATCAGTCCGGTGAAAAAGACGAGACATTTTGTCGTTGTAAGTGTGCCGAGAACATAAAATCCGTTTTCGCTGACGACAACGCCTGCTTGTTGCAGTCCAATCAGGGCAATGAACAAACCGATTCCCGCCGAAATACCGCCCCGCAAACTGGGACTGATGGCATCGATCAAAACTTTGCGTATGTTCATAAAAGAGAGGATGGCAAACAGCACGCCGGAAATGAAGACGGTGCCGAGAGCCAACTGCCAGACCGCCACATCGCCGACTTGTAAGCCGAGAACAGTGGCGCAGATGGGCATCACGGTCAAGACGACGAAGAAGTTTTGTCCCATACCGGGTGCTAATCCGATGGGATATTTTGCCCAGAGTCCCATCAGTAATGAGCCGAATGCTGCTGCTAAACAGGTCGTGGTAATCAATGCTCCTACACTCATCCCGGTTTCAATGCCGAACATTTGTCCTGACATGATTGCCGGCTGAACGCACAGAATATAGGACATTGCCATGAATGTTACGCAACCGGCAAGACATTCCCGGGCGATGGTACTGCCGCGTTCGCTGATTTGGAAAAATGTGTTCACGGATACTCCTGTTTGAGTGCGGCTATATCTTGACCGGTTCTGTTAACCGCCGCACTCGTGCGGCGCAATAAACAGAGCCGCAATCATAAGATTGCGGGACATTTACAAATAGTGAGCCGGGGACGGAGCGTGGCGCAGTCCCCGGACAAACTTTTTCCAACCAATCTTCAATTCTTTACAGACGAGGACCGCTATCAGATTGTGCGGCACTCGGCATCATGTTCATGTCGGGAGCTCCGTAGGCGGGAGTCGCCGTTTGAGAATTGAATCCTGTCGCCGGATTGTTCGGTGCCGCGCCCTGCGGCATTGCTCCTTGCGGATTCGCCCTTGCGGTCATTACCATCTGCTTCTGCGCCTCCGACAGATCAGGACTGATCGGCAGGACGGAACCTGAAGCATTTTGGAGTGCAACGATCTGCGGATAGGATTCCGTGTCGAAGCCTAACCGGATCAATGCGCCGCCAACAGTCGCTCTGTTGACCACAGCGGCACCGTTGGAATTACGGATAACGATCTCGCCGCCCGCATCGTTTGAGGCACCGATTTCGGCAAAGAAACGCCACTGTTCCATCGGCACGCGAATCAGATCATCAGGCGTTGTGAACACCCGGTTCGCCACGATAGCGTGTCCTTGTACCTGTTGTCCGACAAGTTTCTTTGCGATGACCACGTTTTCCGCAAAAATGGAACCTTCCCTGAGAGCGACCTCTGGAATGCCTTCTTTGTTGAGAAGCACCGCTTGGTCTGTGATGGTCAAACTTGCCACCTTCAGGTTAGCGACTTCGAGGTTTGCCAGGTCTAATTCTGGTCTGTTGTCCTTGCCGCTGGTGCCGGCGAAGAACACCACGCAGGCTCCGACGACACCGCCGACGACGGCGGCAATAATACTATTCACCATTCCTTGATTCATCAATAAACTCCTTTCGTTTGGGGTGAAAAACTACGAGCCGGTTTTACCCATTTACCGGCACCGTTCAATGTTGCGGAGAGTCTAGTGATTTCTCAAAAGTAAATCCAGAGCAAAATTTAGATTTTTTTGCATAGCGATATTTGCATAGAGGCCCCCACAGAGCCCGTATCGGGAGATGCGGTGAGTCATCTCCGTGCGCCGGTGCTGCCGCGCCGGGCTCTGTGAATTTTTCCTGCCAGCCCCGTAAATGATGTAGATTATGTTTTACACAAAGACACGAAGAACACGAAATCGCCTACTTTTTGTGAGGTTCGTGGACAATACCGTACTGATTGATTTGCGGTATAATGATCCTCATGCAACATTTCAAACGGATACTCACCTGGGCTTTGATTATTTTCGTGGCGGCTGCAATCGTAGTGTCATTTCGCCCACGAGAAACGGTTGTCATACCTGACGGAATCTCCCTTCTGTTTTGGCGTGCAGAAAAGCGTTGCGCCCGCTGCCTAACAATGGAAGAACTCATCCATCAAGCACTCAGCGACTACGAGAATGTTCGCCTGTTTGAACTCGAATATGACGTTTTTGCAAATCAATCGCTTGCCCAGCAGTTTAATGTCGGAAGTATAACGGTCATTTTAGTCGAGCGCAAAGACCAAAAGAATGTGCGTGTCCGAGATTTAACCGATGAAGTGAGACGCAACCACGACGATACCGCCTTTGTTAACATGCTTCAAAAAGAATTGGCAACGTTTGTTCTTCCCCCACAACAAACTTGTTGCATATGAGCGTCAGTTCGTGTGTGAGCGCGTTGGGAACGAGGGCGAACAGAGCCGCTTTGCGGAGAATTCTTTTTTACAGGGCTGGCGGGAAAAATTTTCACAGAGCCCGGAGCAGCAACTCCGCCGTGAGACCAAAAACGCCGTATCTACCGATACGGGCTCTGTTTGTTCTACCGATACGGGCTCTGTTTGTCCTTTGCTAACTTTTTACCGCCAACTCTGTAACTGCGAAATACGCAAAGGGGCAAAGTACAGTCTATCTCCGTTTATTACGGCATATCATTTTTCGGCGGCTTGTTTTCGGTATTGATTGAGGATTCCCGGTATCATCTGCGTCGTTAGATTGGCGTGAAAGTTACCGTCAATGTTAATGACAGGGGCGAGTCCGCAGGCTCCGATGCAAGCGACCACTTCGAGGCTGAACAGAGCATCTCTGGTCGTTTCGCCTGCTTCGACTTTCAATTCCCGCTTCAACGCGTCGAGCACCGCCAGCGAACCTTTGACATGGCATGCCGTTCCCCGACAAACTTGAATGTGAAACCGACCCTGCGGCGTGAACCGGAACTGGTTGTAAAACGTTGCTACGCCGTAAATCTTACTCACAGGCACGTCCAACGCTTTGCCCACCGCTTCGACGGACTCACGGGAAAGATAGCCTTGACTCTCCTGTACATCTTGAAGAATCGGAATGAGCGAATCCCGTTGAGCGTTAGGATAACCTGAGAGAATCTCTTGAATCCCGGTAGAAGCAACTGCGGTCATAGTTTTTAAGGCAAAAATTGAAAAGCAACTTCCGGTAATTATACCCGCGAGAACAGAGAACCGCAAGTACGGTCGCTACATGAGAGTCGGCGTGCAAGGTTGCATTTTTGCCGTGAAAGCCGGGAGCGCAACGAAGTGTAGCGACCGGATTCTACGGGTTGATCCGGTCGCTGCGCGTTGCTACCAGTCCGTCGACATGTTTGTCGATTGGGTAACATGATGGCGGCTTATCGAAATGACCACCTCATTTTCAACCTCATTTTTCTGACAAAATAACCTCAGTAGCAAGCATCTCCCACCACTATTAACCTCATTTACCTCATTTACCTCATTTTGACGTGCGCAAAATGGGGTAAATGAGGTTGGTTTTCAGAGGCGCATCGGCTACTGAGGTTGTTTTGTTTTTTGTAGATGAGGTAAAAATGAGGTTTTTGACTTTCGGTACTCTACAATGTTACGTCATTGGCAAACGTGTCGACGGACTGGCGTTGCTACGCTCCCGGCTTTCATCAAACTTGCACGCCTACTGATTGTATGGTAGAATGGGAAAAACTGACAATTTTTCAACAAAAGAGATGAACTCATCGTCGGAGTATTTGAAGAGTCTTTTCGGAATGGACGGCGAAGTTGCCGTCGTCATCGGCGGAGCAGGAGAACTCGGCGGAGCCTTGTCCGCCGGACTCGGACAAGCCGGTGCCCACGTCATCATCGCCGACATGGGAGAAGATGCCTGCAAAAGCCGAGTAGAAAAACTCCAAAACATCGGCGTAAAAGCGTCCTACTGCGTCGTCAACATCACGGATCGGACTTCGCTCCAACAACTTCTTGCCGAGTCGCTCAAAATCACCGGCAGAGTCGATATGCTCGTCAACTGTGCGGGAATCAATGCAGGGACTTCCTTTCTCGAAGTCGATCCGAATATGTGGGACAAGATTTTTGCCGTCAATCTCAAAGGCATGATGGAGGCATGTCAAGTTTTCATCGAATCGATGCTCAACAATCCCGAAGGCGGAGCGATTCTTAATATCGGGAGCGTAACCTCGGAGCGTCCGCTTTCTCGTGTCTTTGCTTACGCCGCTTCAAAAGCGGGCGTGGTCAACCTGACGCAGAACATTGCCCAAGAGTTTGCTACGCAGAAGATCAGAGCGAACTCGATTTGCCCCGGCTTTTTTCCGGCGGAGCAGAACCGAAAACTGCTCGACGAAAAACGTGTCGAAAACATCATGAGCGGTACGGCGATGCGCCGCTACGGCTCGCCGGACGAACTGGTCGGAGCGGCACTGCTTTTGCTTTCCAAAAAGGCGGGGAGTTATATGACCGGCTCCACCGTGTACGTGGACGGCGGATTTACATGCTCGTGGTTTTGAGTTATGCAGCAAAACGTTAGCAAAACCGCAATCTTTTAGCCGCCGCACTTGTGCGGCGCACAAAATCGCAATCTTACGGTTGCGGCTCTGATGGCGGCTCCGATACCGGCTCTGTTGGACTCTTGCACGCACGGCGTTTCGCACAGTCCACGCACAACATCGCTATCCAAATGAAAAACGTCAGCCAAGCGGCATACACTAATTCGGCAGGAAAACCATTGGCAAAACTGCCCCGCAACGACGAAGCGACCGGATTGAGAATCCCCAACGCCAACAAATAGACCGCTACAAACGCAATGCCCGCCAAACGCTGATGCCAACGAAGGAACGTTAATCCCACTGCAGCCGCTACAAATGCAAAGAAGACGACACCGTAAAACGTCGATTGCTTCACCGTCGAAACTTTAAGGATCGCATCGCCGCTACTGCCCGGCTGCAACGTCGAAAAGAGATACGCCTGACCCTCCACCGCAAACGGACGATTCGACGAACCATGCGCGCCAGTAACTTGCATCATTCGACCCATCAACTCATCGACCGAAGGATTGCTATAAACCGTCATCCGTTGGAAATTCATGAACGACCAATTCGCCCGCATATCAAACAACGGTGTCCACGTTCCCCGATACTTCCGCAGCACCCTGTCATTCGGTACATACACCGCTATGAACATCTCCTGCACCGCCGGTTCCGTCGGGAACGTCGGCAACAATATCTGTCCCTTTTCAAACGGTTGCGAATACCGCAATTCCAAAAGGAAAGACTGGTCAGGATTCACCGAAGACAACGGAACGAAAAACTGTACCGAATCGCCGTCGCCGGAATCCTTTTCCAATGTTATGTTATTGCCGTTGAGCATCACGGCGGAGAACTCCGTCCCCGTCGGCATCGCCAGCGTCAACCGTTGCTGGACACTGCGTATCTGGTACAACGCCTGCACTGAAAGGGTATCGGAGTTGCTTATCATCACCGCTCTAACGAGTCCAGATTCAATGCTGGTACGTTTGACTTCTTCCAATTCGTATCGAGTCGCAATCAGGTTGAGCGTCCAGTTATCAAAGAATTCAAACGCCGCCGCCGCATTTTCGATTCTATCCGCTTCGGGAATGTCTCTACTCGGATCGACCGGTCGAATCCCCGTATTCTCCGGGGAATCGCCGAGGTCAATCGTTTGCGCTTTCGTGATGACGATGTGTCCATACGACCTGTCCACTTCACGAGGAATCAATCGCGGAACGCCTATCGGCAGACTCTTGCCGACGGTCAGTTGACTCAATTCGTCTTCCCAATAGACTTCAAACATTCCGTTGCCGCTCCATTCACTGCCTCTGGAAAAGCCCCAAGCGACGTAGCCCTCTTCGACATCGTCCGGTTGCGGTGCCAAGATAGCGTCCCGAATCCCCTGCGATTGCGACTGATTGCGAAGCCGAGAGGAAACATCCGCCGGTACATCGACGCGAAGCGATCTCACGCCGCTGTATTGAATATCGTAATGGAATCGGCTGGTGTATTTAGCGACACCGTCTTCGATCTGTACCAGTTGGAATTGCCGAATCGTGATGTAGGGCTTGCGCCGTTCAACTTGAATGTCAAGCGCGGCATTTTCTTGTCCGAAGACGAAACCGAGTTGACCGGTAGGAAAAGTCCCTTGCCAGTCAGGGCGAAGTTGCTCTACTGGTACGGTCTGCATATCGGTCGGTTCGGCTTTATTGATGCGGAAATAGTCGAGCACACTGACAACCGCTTTGTTATCCCGGCGGATGACAAAATCCTTTGTTACTACTGGCATAGGAACGTTGATGTCCACCGCTTGACCGGTCGGCGATCTTAGGTCGGCATCGTCGAGCCGTTTCGACAAGGAGACGGAGAGAGCGACTTTCCCTATTGCTCTGGTAGCCAAGTCGAGTGTAAGCCGTTTCATACCGGGTTCGTCGGGAATGTCGGTCACATGCCGGGCATTGATCGAAACCGCTTGCGATTCTCCCAACCGGGTACTGGAAACATTTCCAAGTTCATAGACGGCAGGAAAATCGAGCATCAGTTGGAATACGCCCGCCTTTTCGATGTTGTAAAAGGTGAGCATCGTCAAGGATAGCCGGCTGTCGTTGACTGTTACGCTGATTTGCGACTCGGACGTAATCTGCGGTTGCACTTTTTCGACCGAAAGTGTGAGATTATAGGAAGCCGAGGCAAGACGATAGGCGTACAACCAGCCGGTTCCCCGCATCGTTTGCGGCAGTTCCGCCGTGTCCATCTGCATAAGTCCGACCGTCCTCGTTGCATCGGTCGTCATGGTATTGGAAACGTTGATTCCCAGCACGCCCTGCTGTCTGCCTGCTCCGACCGCCTTGATAGCGGGGATTTCGACCGACTTGTCGTCGGTGTCGATCAGTTTTTCCAGTCCGATGATGATCCGCTGCCGCTCACTTGCCGGTTGAAAGAGTTCGACTTGAATCGTTTGCGACTCTTCCCCTTGGTTGACCGACCAAGTCCGAACATTCGGATCGAAAATCGACAGCACCTTTTGGTCGTTGGGAATCTCAATGGCAAGCCGCTCGATCTGCGCCCTGCTGATGGTGTAGTCGAGGATGCCCTGTGTTCGGAGCACTCCTTCGTCCAATGTAACACGCTGTTCGATTTGTACGCTTGTCAGGGATTCCAAGCCGGTCGCTCCTTCCGCTTTGGGAGTCCAGCCGATTCGCACCGTCGGTGCAGGTCCGACGAAGGCGAGTACCTTCGTGCCGGTGTCGCCGTCGGGTTCTTCACTGGCAGCGATCAGGGGAAAGAAATCAACTTTCACGCCCGACTCCGGGATTGACACGACCCAGCGGCTGATGGGCGTTTGCGGTACTTCAAAGGAAACGCCGTTGCGACCAGGTGCCTTTTCGATGGTCTTGGCGTATTGGAGTTCGACTTCGACCACGCCCGGCTTTTCGGCTTCGAGGAGCAGTTTGTAGCCCTGTTGCGGATCGCCTTGCAGTCTGGCGGGAGTGCGGTGTACTACGTCAATCGGAGTGTGCGTAAGAACACCGGCTTCATCTACTGAAATGGCAAGAACTTGTTTGGGAGCATCAATGATGACCGCTTCCGTGATGGCAACGTCGTTGAGTCGAATGGGGATTTCGTGCCAACCTTCTTTAAGCAGGTCGATTTTTAGTTTTGCGGTAACTTTGACGATGTCGTCGGCGACTTGGGCTTCGTGGACGGTTTCCGAAATGATGAATGGCACCGGCACGGCTTTCGGTGCGTCTTCAGGCTTGGGTTTTGCTTGTGCTTTTTCCCAGAGTTCTCGGAACTCTTCGTAGGGGAGAAAGATGCCTCGTCCCTCTTTTTCGAAGGTTTCTCGGAGTCTTTCGAAGGGAAGATAGACGGTCTGTTCCCGAATGATAATGGTTGCGTCGTCGGCTTTGGTTTCGTCGGCGTTTTCCTGTGCGAGACCGACGGAGGCTAACAAACAAGCGATTAAGACGGCAAGTATTGTTTTGCTCATTGCGTCCTTTGCGCACTTTGCGGTTAATTCTTTTTTACCGCAAGGTACGCAAAGTGCGCAAAGAGAGAAAGGAAAAATACTGCATAGCATGGCGAGGGGGCGATTTATTGACATAGATTGCTCCTTATTTTTCGTGAGCGGAATTTTTGGGAAAGGCGGAATTGTTGTCCCAGTTTTTCCATTGTAACAGAAGGGGGTTCGTTTGTACACAAGGTTTATTGGGGGGGGATTTTTTTGCGTTTTTCCATTAGCAAGTCTGGCGATTTTTATGTACTTGCAGATTCTACCGTTCAGGGATGTCTCCGGCTTACGCAGCGGGCTTTGGATCCCCTGCACAGTTTTGCAAACTGTGATACAATGTAATCCAAATCATTGAGCCGGTACACCGAGCCATTTAGCCGGTACACCGGTTGCGCCGGAGTACCGGCTAAATAGTAGTAACATGTCTTCCATCGCTCGGCTGCGTAACATCGGCATTTCCGCTCATATCGACTCCGGTAAAACCACGCTCAGCGAGCGCATCCTGTTCTACACCGGAAAGTCGCACAAAATGGGGGAAACCCACGACGGCGGTGCAACCATGGATCACATGGAACTCGAACAAGAGCGAGGAATCACCATCGCCAGTGCCGCCACCAGCGTCAAGTGGAAGGACTACGCTATCAACCTCATCGACACGCCGGGGCACGTCGATTTCACCGTCGAAGTC
>Ga0099364_10009964_pt1 | contig 13135 bp, 12 predicted proteins | sample TergutTh196P3_FD_73070 | JGI IMG/M metagenome (GOLD analysis project Ga0099364, IMG submission 73070) | Microcerotermes parvus P3 segment gut microbial communities from Pointe-Noire, Republic of the Congo - Th196 P3 | ecosystem: Host-associated > Arthropoda: Insects > Digestive system > Gut ...
GTGGGGGGTCCGGGGGAGACCTCCCCCGGAAATGCCTGAACACCACCCAAACCCACAGCCGGACGGGCAAACGGTGAAAACCCGTTCCCCCGAAGTTTGCAGATAACCCTGCGGGACGCCGAGGTCTGCGTCCCCTACGGTGTGTGCGGTGGGGCAAACGCGGACGGGATGTGTATGACCGGGCAAACCACGGCGCGATGTGGGCAAAGCAAATGCTCTTGCCCTACATTTTTCATTTTCAATTTGCAAACGCTCCGCGTTTGTGGTATCGTAGGGGAGATATCCAATGGAAAGAGACGGGGAGAGACGATGGACTATAATGCGACACTGAATCTGCCGAAGACGGACTTTCCCATGCGGGCGGGCCTGCCCGCGCGCGAGCCGGGGTTGCTGCCGCGCTTGAGGGAGGTCTATGCCGGGCTCATGGAGCGCAACCGGGATAAGCCGCCCTTTATCCTGCACGACGGCCCGCCCTTCTCCAACGGGCCCATTCACGCCGGCACGGCGCTGAACAAGATTCTAAAGGACTTCATCATCCGGTATAAAAACATGACGGGGTGCTACGCGCCGATGGTGCCGGGCTGGGACAACCACGGGATGCCCATCGAGAGCGCCATCATCAAAAAGCGCAAGCTGGACCGCGCGAAAATGAGCATTCCCGAATTCCGCGACGCCTGCCGGGACTTCGCCTCGCAGTCGGTCGGCACACAGCGGGAGCAGTTTATCCGGCTGGGCCTGCTGGGCGACTGGGACCACCCCTATCTGACGATGGACCCGCGCTTTGAGGCGCGGGAGGTCGGGATTTTCGGGGAAATGTACCAAAAGGGGCTGATCTACAAGGGTCTGAAGCCCGTCCACTGGTGCATCCACGACCGCACCGCGCTGGCCGAGGCCGAGATCGAGTACCGGGACAGCGCCTGCGAGTCCGTTTATGTCAAGTTTCCCGTGCAGGACGACAAGGGGCTGTTTGCCCCTTACGGCGATTTGGCCCAAACGTATTTCATCATCTGGACGACAACGACGTGGACCCTGCCGGGCAACACCGCCGTCTGCCTGCATCCCGCGCTGGAATACGCGCTGGTCCGGGCGGGGGGCGAGCGGTTCATCCTGGCCTCTGAACGGCTGTCCGCCGTGGCGGCCGCCGCGGGCTGGGCGGACTATGAGGTCCTGCGCGTCTTCAAGGGCCATGAGCTGGAATACATGACGGCGCGGCATCCCTTCCTGGACCGCGGCAGTCTGATCGTCAACGGGCTGCACGTCACCGCCGCCAGCGGCACGGGCTGTGTCCACACCGCCCCGGGCCACGGCGCGGAGGACTATGCCGCGGGTCTGGCCTACAAACTGCCGATGCCCGTTCCGGTGGACGGCGCGGGCCGGATGACCGGCGAGGCGGGCGCGGTCTGCGCGGGCCTGCGCTACGACGAGGCCAACGCCGCCATCGCGGCTCATCTAAAGGAAACGGGCCTGCTGCTGGCTGCGGAAACCATCGGGCATACCTATCCCCACTGCTGGCGGTGCGGCAATCCCGTGTTGTTCCGCGCCACGCCGCAGTGGTTTGCCAGCGTGGACAGCATCAAGGAGGCCGCCTGCGCCGAGGTGGAGCGGGTGACGTGGCTGCCGGCGTGGGGCCGGGAGCGGATGCTGGCGATGGTGCGTGAGCGCAGTGACTGGTGCATCTCGCGCCAGCGCCACTGGGGCCTGCCGATCCCCGTGTTTTACTGCAACGCCTGTGAAAAGCCGGTCTGCACGCCGGAGACGGTCAAAAAGACCGCGGCGCTGTTCGCGGAACACGGCTCCAACGTCTGGTATCTCAGGGACGCGGCGGAACTGCTGCCGGACGGGTTTTCCTGCCCCCACTGCGGCGCGGCGGAGTTTACCAAGGAAACCGACACCCTCGACGGCTGGTTTGACTCCGGCTCCTCCCACGACGCGGTCCTGCGGACCCGAGACGAACTGCGCTGGCCCGCCGACGTCTATCTGGAGGGCGTCGACCAGTACCGGGGCTGGTTCCAGTCCAGCCTGCTGACCGCCGTCGCCACCGGAGACGGGCGCGCCCCCTACGGCACGGTCATTATGAACGGCTGGGTGGTCGACGGCGAAGGGCGCAAAATGAGCAAATCGCTGGGCAACGGCGTTGACCCCGTGGAGGTCTGCCGCCAGAACGGGGCCGACATCCTGCGGCTCTGGGTCGCCTCCAGCGACTATCACAGCGACGTCCGCGTGTCGGGCGACCTGCTGAAGCAGCTGGGCGATATCTACCTGAAAATCCGCAACACCTGCCGGTTCCTGCTGGGCAATCTGTATGATTACCGGCCCGGCCAATACGCGCCGGCGGAGCTGGACCAATGGGCCCTGCACCGCCTGGAGGAACTGCGCGTCAAGGTGCTGGACGCCTACGGGCGCTATGAATTCCACTCCATCCTGCACGCCGTCCACAACTTCTGCGTGCTGGACATGAGCAGCTTCTATCTGGACATCGTCAAGGACACGCTGTACTGCGAAAAGCCGGACAGCCCCGCGCGCCGCGCCGTCCAGTCGGCGCTGTATACCGTGCTGGACACGCTGACGCGGCTGATTGCGCCCATTTTGGCCTTCACCGGCGAGGAGATCTGGTCGTTTATCCCCGGTGCGCGGGAGACCAGCCCGCTTTATGCCGGAATGCCGGAGGCTGTCAGCCGGGATTACCGGCCCGGCCCGGTTGATCTGATTTTCAGCGAGGTCCGCCCCGCCGTCAACAAGGCGCTGGAGGACGCCCGCGCCGCCAAAATCATCGGCAAGCCCCTGGACGCCGCCGTCACCGTCACGCTGGAGCCGGCGCTGTACGCACAGCTCGCGCCCCGCGCCGCGCTGACGCAGGCGTGCTGTATCGTCTCGGCGCTGACCCTGCGGGAGGGCGGCGCGCTCTCCGTGGAGGTCGCCCCCGCGCCGGGCGGCAAGTGCGAGCGCTGCTGGGGTTACTTTGAAACCCTGGGAAGCGACCCGTCGCACCCGTCGCTGTGTCCCCGCTGTACCGCGGCGGTCAGCCCATGAAGCTGAAACGCTGGATGCTCTGCCTGCCCTCCGCCGCCCTGCTGATCGCGGCGGACCAGGTTCTAAAGCGCTGGGTCGCCGGGCAGAAGGACGTGTGGCTCCCCCAGGGCGGCGGGCCGCGTATCCCGGGCCTGATCGGCCTGACCTATCACACCAACACCGGCGCGGCCTGGGGACTGCTGGACGGCGTGGAGTACGCGTGGATTTTCTTCGTCGCGCTGGCGGCGGCGGCCGCCGCCGCGATTGTCTGGGCGCTGGTGAAGGGCGTGTTCCCGTCCGCCGTCGCCGACGGCGCGATGACGCTGGCTCTGGGCGGCGCGCTGGGCAACGCCATTGACCGCGCCCTCCCCGGCCATGCCGTGGTGGACTATCTGGAGTTTCTGTTTGTGCGCTTTCCCGTCTTCAATCTGGCGGATGTCTGCCTCGTGTGCGGCGGCGTCCTGCTGGCGGCGTATACGCTGTTTGCGGGCGGGGCGGAGAACAAAAGCCATGCTGTGGACACAGACGGTCCCGCCTGAGCGGGACGGCAGCCGCGCCGACGTCGTTCTGGGCGCGCTCGGGCCGCTCTCGCGCAGCGCGGCCCAGCGGCTGATCGCGGAAAACCGCGTGCGGCTCAACGGAGAGACCGCCCGCAAGAACACCCGCGTCAAGGCCGGCGACCGGCTGGAGGCGGATATTCCGGAGCCGGAACCGGCCGAGGCGAGGCCGGAGGCCATCCCGCTGGACATCCTCTATGAGGACGCCGACCTGCTGGTCGTCAACAAGCCGCGGGGGCTGGTGGTCCACCCCGCGCCGGGGCACCCCGGCGGCACGCTGGTCAACGCCCTGCTGCACCACTGCGGGGATTCCCTCAGCGGCATCGGCGGCGTGCGCAGGCCGGGCATCGTCCACCGCATCGACAAGGACACCGGCGGCTTGCTGGTCGCCGCCAAGACCGATTTCGCCCACGCCGCTCTCAGCGCGGCCCTGAAAGCCCATGAGATCGAGCGCGTCTATACCTGCCTCGCGCGCGGCTGCCCGAAGGCCGATACGTTCACGGTCGACGCGCCCCTGGGGCGGCATCCGGTCCGCCGCAAGGAGCAGGCCGTTCTGCGGGACGGGCGGCGCGCCGTCACCCATGTCGAGGTGCTGGCGCGGTACGCCGGAAAGACCGGCTCCGGCCGCTACAGCCGCCTGCTCTGCCGTCTGGAGACGGGCCGCACCCACCAGATCCGCGTCCATCTGGCGCACATCGGGCATCCCATCGCGGGCGACCCGCTGTACGGCGCGGACAAGTCCGCCCCGCTGACCGGCGGCCAGCTGCTCCACGCGGGCCGCCTGAGCTTCACCCACCCCCGCACCGGCGGGGACATGCGCTTTACCGTGCCGGAGCCGGCGGCATTCCAGGAATTTCTCTACAGAAAAGGACTTGAAGTATGCGCGATTTGAGCGGCGTTTTGCTGGCGACTGACCTGGACGGAACCCTGCTGGGGCGCGATCACGCGATCCCGCCCGGCAGCGCGGCGGCGGTCTCGCGCTTTATGCGGGCGGGCGGGCGGTTCACGCTGGCCACGGGGCGGAGCCTGCCGGGCCTGGCCCACGTCAAGCCCTCCGTGCCCGTCAACGCCCCCGCCGTCCTGCTCAACGGCGCGCTGGTATACGACTATGAAACGGAAGCCCTGCTGTACGGGCAGCCGCTTTCGCCGGAGGCGCGCGCGCTGGGGGATATTCTCCACCGGCGGTATCCCGATTTGGGGCTGGAGATCATGACCCTGCGGCAGAAATACGCCGTGTGCCGCAACGCGCAGATCGACGCGCATCTCGCCTATGTCCGGTGCGGCGCGATGGATTTGGAAACGCCCGGCCAAGCGCCGGCGGACTGGTACAAGCTGCTGGCGGTGGACACGCCGGAGCGTCTGCGGCCCGTCGGCGAGTGGCTGAAGGCGGAGTTCGGGGACCGGATGCAGATATGCTACTCGGCGTCCACCCTGCTGGAAATTCAGGACATGGGCGTGGACAAGGGGGCCGGCGTGGCCCGCGTGGCGGAGCTGACCGGCGCGCGGGAGGTCTACTGTGCCGGGGACAACGAAAACGACCTGCCCATGCTGCGGGCCTTCCCCTCCTTTGCGCCCGCCAACGCCACGGACGCCTGCAAGGACGCCGCGATGGCCGTCGGCCCCGATTGCGGGGAGGATTTTATGGCGTTTGTCATCGAGAGGATAGAGAACGGGCCTGCGTGAGGCGCGCGGGGAACAAATGAAGACACTGCGGAAGGACTAGGGACGCCATGCCAAATCAACTCACCGTTAAAGCCCGCGCGAAGGTCAATCTCGCGTTGGATGTGCTCGGGCGGCGCGAGGACGGGTATCACGACCTGCGGATGGTCATGCAGACCGTTTCCCTGCACGATACGCTGATTCTGCGCCGCTGGGGCCGGCGGCGCGGCGATGCGCCCGAGGCGCGCCTGATGGTGCGCGCCTGCCCCCGCCTGCCGGTGGATCAGCGCAATCTGGCGCTGGCCGCCGCGCGGCTTTTTCTGGAGCGGACGCGGCAAAGCGGTTTCGCTCTCGAAATCGAGCTGATCAAGCGCATCCCCGTCGGCGCGGGGCTGGGAGGCGGCTCGGCGGACGCGGCGGCGGTACTGCGCGGCCTGCGGCGGATGCTCATGCCGCGGCTCACCGACGAGACCCTGCGCGCCTGGGCGCTGGAGCTGGGCAGCGACGTGCCGTACTGCGTGACGGGCGGCACCTGCCTGGCGGAAGGACGCGGCGAGGTGCTGACGCCGCTGGCGCCGCTGGCGGACTGCTATATCGTCCTGTGCAAGCCCGGCTTTTTCATTTCCACGCGCCGGGCGTTCGCGGAGCTGGGGCCGATTGGCCGGCGGCCGGATATTCCCGCGCTGCTGGACGCCCTCGCGCGGGGCGACCTGTCCGCGACGGGGCGGTCGATGCTGAACGTGTTTGAGGCAGAGACGGCGCGGCGGCACGGCGCGCCGGACGCGATCCGCGCGGTGATGGAGCGGCACGGCGCGGCGGGCGCGGTGATGAGCGGCTCCGGCCCCGCGATGCTGGGCCTGTTTGCGGAGGAGTCCAGCGCGCGCGCGGCCTGTCAGGCCCTCAAGGGCGAATTTCCGAAAACCGTATTGTGCCGCCCGGTCCCGGCAGACGCGTGACGCTGTTTTTTTCATTTTTTTGTTCAAAGCGCAAAATTCGTGGAAAACAGCCGGGGGATATGGTATAATAACGCCGTAGCGAAGAGCGCGTGAAGACGCGGCTCCTTTGCGTCCGGCGCGCCGGACAGGGCAGACTGTCCGCGGGCGGCAGGACCGTAAACCAACGGGAGGCGGCGACCATCATGAAAAACATCACGAGCTTGCAGGATCTGTTCCTGAACGCGGCGCGGCGTGACCGGATCCCCGTGACCATTTTCCTCATCAACGGCTTTCAAATCAAGGGAGTGGTGCGCGGCTTTGACAGCTTTACCGTCGTAGCGGACTCCGACGGCAAGCAGCAGCTGATCTATAAATCCGCCATCTCCACCATCTGCCCGGCCAAGCCGGTCAATTTGGCCGAGGAGGCGGAAAACGCGGAGGCGGCGGATATTTAACCGATGAAAAATCAGGGCTATTGGATCATGCGGCTGGTCATGCTGGTGCTGATCGCGTTTGTGCTTGTCTATATGGGCTACCACGCGTTCGACGCGCTGTACGACCCGCTGCGCACGGTGACATGCGTGCTGGTGCGGACGGAATCCTCGTATCCGGTCAGCGGGCTGTTCGTGCGCGAGGAGCTGCTGGTCGGCCTGCCGGAGGGCACACTGCGGTTTGCCGTATCGGACGGGGAGCGCGTGGCCGGCGGGCAGACCGTGGCCATGCGCTATGACGACAGCCGCGTGCCGGAGGCCGCCGCCGAGCTGCGCCTGCTGGAAAACCATCTTCAGCAGCTTTTGCAGATCGACAACCGCACCGTGACCGCCTCGGACAGCGCGCAGGCCAAGACCGCCGTGCAGGACGCCGTCTCCGTTCTGCGCGATACCGCCGACAGCGGGCGCTGGCTGATGCTGCGCCAGAACAGCAAGGAACTGCGCGACGCGCTGTTCCGTCAGGAGGTCGCCTTAAACGGGCGGGAGGGCCTGCCCGCGCGCATGGAAGAGACGCGCGCGCGCATTGAGGAGCTGAGCGCGCGGCTCGAGGCGTCGTACACCGCCGTCACGGCCCCGCAGGGCGGGCTGTTCGTGTCGGCCGCGGACGGGTATGAAAATCTGGTCAGCCGCGCCACCGCCGCGGCGCTGACGCCGCCGGAGCTGGACGCGCTGCTGAAGGCCGGGCCGGAGAGGTTGCCCCGCAACACGGGCAAGCTGATCACGGACTCGGTCTATCGGTATGTCTTTTCCCTCCCCGAGCCGGAGGCGCGGAATCTGGGCGCCGGCGTCCGCCTGCGGTTCCATGACGCGCTGAGTTCCTTTACGCAGAGCATGGAGGTCGAGCGCGTATCGCCGCCCGACGGCGGGCGCGTGACCGTCACGCTGACCAGCCGCCGCTATCTCTCGCGCTTTTACGGGCGGCGGCGCATGGACGCCGATCTGGTATACCGCGAACACGAGGGCCTGCGCGTCCCCCGCGAGGCGGTGTATCTGGACGAGGCGGACGGCTCCACCTACGTCTATTGCCGCGTGCTGAGCCAGGCCGTCCGGAAACGGGTCGAAATCATCATGGAAGTGGAGCGCGAGAACTTCTTCCTGTGCCGCTACGAGCCGGACAGCTCCCGCAACCTGCTGCCGGGCGACGAGATCATCACGGCGGGCCGGGATTTATACGACGGAAAGGTGATCTCCTGATCCATGCCGTTCCGCTCTCCGTCCCCGAGGGCGGCGGGCGCCATCCCCGAGGAGGTTTCATCATGTCATCCATTTTTCAAAACGTGGCGCGGGTCCGCGCCCGCATCCGCGAGGCCGCGCTGGGGGCGGGGTACGACCCGTCCTCCGTTTGTTTGCTGGCGGCCGCCAAGCAGCAGCCGGTTGACAAAATACGGCAGGCCGTCGCCGCCGGCGCCGACGCCGTCGGCGAGAACCGCGTGCAGGAAATGCTGGCCAAAATGGACGCGGTCAACGCCCCGCTGCACTTCATCGGGCGGCTGCAAAAGAACAAGGTCAGGCATGTCGTCGGGCGCGTTGCGCTGATTCACTCGATTGAGGACTGGGACCAGGCCGCCTATGCGGCGCGGTACGCCGAAGCGCAGGGAATCGTGCAGGACGTGCTGCTGCAGGTCAATATCGCCTGTGAGCCGACCAAGGGCGGCTTTGCGCCGGAGGCGCTGAGGGACGCGCCGGAGGCGCTGAGGGCCCTCCGGGACCTGCGGGGCCTGCGCGTGCGCGGGCTGATGTGCATTCCGCCGCCGCCGGAAACCGCGGCCGCGGAGGAGGGCTGGGAAGGGGAGGATAAATATTTTTCTAAAATGCGCCAACTTTGTGTTGACATAAGACCGATTATCACCGATAATGGGAGTAGTCACGCCGAAAGCGCTGTGCCAATCCTTTCCATGGGCATGAGCGGCGACTACGCCAGAGCGGTCGCCTGCGGCTCTACCCTTGTACGGGTCGGGTCGGCCATCTTCGGCGCAAGGACGCAATAACATGCGAGGCAGGGGGTCGTACATTATGGGTTTGTTCGACGAAATCAGAAAAGCGGTGCGCCCGTACGCGGAAGACGAGGAAGATGTATTCCCGGAGTTCCCGCAGCCCCGGGAGCGGGATCGGGAACGGGAAAAGTCGCGCGCGGCGGATAATCCGCGCGACAAGGTGCTGAACATCCACACGACCACGCAGCTGCAGGTCGTTCTGGTCCAGCCCGAGCAGTTCGAGGCCGCCTCGGACATCGCCGACCATCTGCGCGACCGCCGGACGGTCGTGCTGAATCTGGAAAAAGCCAACCGCGACGCCGTGCGCCGGCTGGTGGACTTCCTCTCCGGCGTGGTCTATGCCCAGGGCGGCAAGATCAAGCCCGTGGCCCGCAGCACATACATCATCACGCCGTACAACGTGGACATCATGGGCGGCGATCTGATGGACGAGCTGGAGAGCAACGGCTGGTACATGTAGGCAAACGCGGCGCGTTTGACGAATCCACAGTCCGGTAAACGCGGTGCGTTTGCCGTGGAGGCTGTGCCCCGGCGGCCCGCGAGGGCGGCGGCCGCGGCCAGCCCAAAACACACCCGGGCGGATGAGCGCGCGGAAAACCAAAACGGGGTGACACTATGCTGACGCCGCAGGAAGTAGCGGACAAAACTTTCAAACAGGCCTTTGTGGGCGGGTATGATATGCCGGCGGTGGACGAGTTTCTGGAACAGCTCACCGAGGACTATACCAATCTGTACAAGGAAAACGCCGTCCTGAAAAACAAGATGAAGGTGCTGGTCGAAAAGCTGGAGGAGTACCGCGGCAACGAGGACTCCCTCCGTCAGGCGTATCTGGCGATCCGCGCCCAGGCGGAAAAAGAGCTGGAAGGTTCCCGCGCCGAGAGCGGGCGCATTCTGGAGGAGGCCCGCGCGCAGGCGCGGGAATACACCGGAAATGTCGAGGAGCTGGTCGCGCGCGAGCAGAAGCGCCTGAGCGTGACGCGCGAGCAGACCGCGGCGTTTGTGAACATCCTCAAGGAGTGCTACGGGCGGCAGATCGAACAGCTGGACATCATCCTCTCGGCCTCTATGGAGGATTCGCCGAAGCAGAAGCATGACGCCGCCGTGAGCGCCGCCGCCGAGGAAATCAACGCCTCGCTGACGGCCTCCATCAGCGAAGCCGCGCCGCCGCCGCCGGAGCCCGCGCCGCCCGAAGCGGCGGAGGAACCCGCACCGGCCGCGCCGGTCGCACCGGTCGTACCGGCCGCACCGGTCGTACCGGCCGCGCCGCCGCCAACTCCGCCGGAGCCGCCTTCCGCGGCCGACGAGGATTTGGTGTACTCCATCCAGCAAAGCCTGACGGCGACCTTCAACGAGGAGGTCGACTGGACCCCCGACGATATTTCCGAGGCGCGCCGGCCGAATTTTGATTTTTCATCTCTGCCCGGCAATTTCGGGCATAATAAACCGGACAGGGAACCCAGGGGCAAAAAGAAAAAATAAGCGTCAGACGCGCAGCGTTTGACCCGACGGGCAGACGGCAGATGCGAAAGTTTCTCTGCCCTCTGCCCGCTCACTTTTTCAGGGAGGAGCCGGACGATGACCGAGACGAAGCTCAGCGGACGGCGTGTGTTCAGCGGGCGCGTGTTCGATGTGGAGGTTGACCAAATCGAGATGGACGGCGGGCGGCGCGCCGAGCGCGAGGTCGTCCGGCATCCCGGCGGCGTGGGCGTCCTGGCCGTCGACGAGGCGGGCCGCGCGGTCATGGTGCGCCAGTACCGCTACGGGGCGGGCCGCGAAATGCTGGAGATTCCCGCCGGGCGGCTGGAGCCGGGCGAGGACCCCAGGCAAGCCGCCCTGCGCGAGCTGCGCGAAGAGACGGGCGCGCGCGCCGGCGTTTGCGTCAGCCTGGGCGAAATCATCCCCACCGGCGCGTACTGCTCCGAGCGCATTTACCTGTATCTGGCCCGGGACCTGACCTGGGGCGGGACCGACCCGGACGACGGCGAAATCGTCGAGATCGAGCGCGTGCCGCCGGACCGGCTGTGGGCGGACATCCGCGCGGGCCGGATAGATGACGCGAAAACCATCGCCGCCGTCTGCCGGGCGTTGGGGGAGCTGGAGCTGAGCGCCGCGCCCTGAGCATCGGGGAGGAGCGCGCGGAGGGCTGTAAAAAGGGAGGGTGCGCCGGATGAGCGACAAAAAAACGGTTTTGATTGTGGAGGACGACCCCTCGATCGCCAACATTGTGGAATATCATCTGAAAAAAGCCGGATATCTTGTGCTGAAAGCCTTTGACGGGCCGGCCGGGCTGGAAATGACGCTGTCCGAAAGGCCGGACCTTGTCCTGCTGGACATCATGCTGCCGCTGCTGGACGGCTTTTCGGTCTGCCGCGCCATCCGCGAGCGCGATCCGGTGACGCCGGTTCTGCTGCTGACGGCGCGCGGCGAGGAGGAGGACAAGGTGCGCGGGCTGGAGCTGGGCGCGGACGACTATATCACCAAGCCGTTTTCGACCCGGGAGCTGCTCGCGCGCGTCCGGGCCAACATGCGCCGCCCCCGCCCGGAGGGGGAGCCGGAGACCGGTCTGCTGGAGGCGGGCGCGCTGACGCTGGACCCGGGCCGCCTGGAGGTCCGCCGCGGCGGCGTTCCGCTGGAGCTGAGCCAGCGGGAATTTGATTTGCTTCTCTACCTCTGGCAGCGCAGGAATAAGGTCGTCAGCCGCGAGGATTTGATGGAAAAGGTCTGGGGCTATGAGTATTACGGCGATCTGAGGGCCGTCGACGTGGCGGTGCGCCGCCTGCGCGAGAAGCTGGAGGAAAACCCCGCCGAGCCGGTGTATATCCTGACGCGGCGCGGCGCGGGCTATCTGTTCTCGGCAGAGGGCTGACGCCTCCCGCCATGACGGCGATCCATTTTCAACTTCCCCAAAGGGGGCGTTCTTATGTTCCGGACGCTGTATATAAAACTGGTCCTGATCCTGATCCTGCTGATCGTCTCCCTGATGGCGGTCGTGGGCGTCTTTCTGGTCAACGGGGTCACGCAGTTTTATATGGACGAGTTCTCGCGCCAGATGGCGGACGCCTTCAACGACAACCGTAACTTTGCCGAGTCGCTGCATAACGCCGCGGAGAGCGGCGCGGCGGCGGTCAGCAGCGTCGCCCTGTCCAGCTCGGCCATTCTCGGCATCGACGGGCGCGAACGGTTCGTCTTCGTGCTGGACGGGCACAACGGGCGGGTGCTGGCCGGTCCCGCGGAGCACGCCGGCCGCATCGACCTGACGCCGAACGTGCTGGCCGCGCTGGGCGGCCGGTCCGGCTATGAGCTGACGCTGGCCGACCGCATCTTCGATTGCGCCGTGCCGCTGGAAAACACGGCGGGAGACCGGTATATCGTCTATATCTACGATTCCCGCGAGAGCCTGCGGCGCCTGACCGCCTCACTGGTGACCATCGTTGTGGAGGCCGTGATTTTCGGGCTGGCCATTTCCATCATGCTGGCCCTGCTGCTGAGCAAGACGATGACCACGCCGATCGAAAACCTGACGCGCTCAGCCTCCAGCGTGGCCGACGGCGACTTTACGCGCGTGCCGGAAAGCGAGTCGTCCGACGAGATCGGCGTGCTGACGCGCACGTTCAGCCACATGGCCCGCGTCCTGCGCGAGACGCTGGAAGAGGCGGCCGGCGAGCGCGATAAGTTCGGCACGCTGTTCCAGCACATGACCGACGGCATGATCGCCTTCACGCGCGACGGCGCGCTGCTGCACATCAACCCCGCCGCCATCCGCCTTTTGGGGCTGAAGGAGGAGGACGGGTCCGCCGATTTTCAGTCCCTGCTGGGCGACGTGGCCTCGCCGGACGAGCTGGCCGGTCTTTCGCCGCCGGGCTATGTGGAGAAAAACGCCGAGCGCGGGGGCAGCCATTTCCGCGTCTTCTTCGCCCCCTTCGGCGGGTTCGGCCCGGACGATCAGGGCGGGATCATGGCGGTCATCCATGACATCACCGAACAGGCGCGGCTGGACAGCGTCCGCCGTGAGTTTGTCTCCAATGTCTCCCACGAACTGCGCACGCCGCTGACCAATGTTCTGAGCTACGCCGAGGCGCTGGCCGACGACGAGGGCCTGCCGCCCGACACGGTGCGCAGCTTTGCCGGCGTCATCGTCGGGGAAGCGGGCCGCATGACGCGGATCGTGCAGGACCTGCTGACGCTGTCGAAATTCGACTACGGGAAGATGGACTGGCGCATTTCGCGCGTGGATTTCGCCGCGCTGCTGCCCGGTGTGCGGCAGGCGATGCTGATGGACGCCGGGCGGCGCGGGCTGAGCCTGCGGCTGGAGCTGGGCGCGGACCTGCCCGCGATCTACGGGGACCGCGAGCGGCTGGAGCAGGTGGTGTTCAATATCCTGTCCAACGCCCTGTCCTACACCCCCGAGGGCGGCGACGTCCTCATCAGCGCCCGTCACGAGGACGGGCAGATCGTCATCCGCGTGGCGGACACGGGCGTAGGCATCTCCC
>Ga0099364_10009965_pt1 | contig 13135 bp, 9 predicted proteins | sample TergutTh196P3_FD_73070 | JGI IMG/M metagenome (GOLD analysis project Ga0099364, IMG submission 73070) | Microcerotermes parvus P3 segment gut microbial communities from Pointe-Noire, Republic of the Congo - Th196 P3 | ecosystem: Host-associated > Arthropoda: Insects > Digestive system > Gut ...
CGCGCGCCGTTGTCCGCCGCGTAGCGGATGCCCGCATTGACGACGGACGAGGAGCCGGAGCCGTTGTCGTCCAGTACCTTTACGGGCATGATGGACACATTTCCGGACGCCGTTTCCGCAATCGTGCCCGCGACATGGGTCCCGTGCCCCTCCCCGTCCCTCGGGTTGTTGTTGCCGTGGATCAGATTCCAGCCGGCGGTCACACGGCCAGCCAGGAACGGGTGGGACGCGTCCACGCCCGTATCCAGCACCGCCACCGTAATCCGCGGCAAAGTATTCGCGGCAGGCGCCAGATACTGCTGGTACCGGTCCGCGCCGATGCGCTCCACGCCCCAGCTCCGGTAGGCGTCGATGCTGACAAGAATATCCGGCTCGCAATATTCGGCGGCGGACTCAAGATGCTCCATCGCGTCCCGGGTGTCCAGCTCGCTGTCGAATTGCAGAATGTATGTATTGTCGGGTCCCTCGATCGTTTGGGTCACCCCGTGGATCGGGCCGAAGGATTCCAGGGAGGCGCCGCCGGTGTTCAGGATCAGCCTTTTGGTCTGATACGGCTTGGTCAGCTTGATCCTCCGGCCTTCGGAGATATATCCCACATCGTACAGCAGACTGTCCGCCATCGCGCCGATGGGCACGAAGACCCGCCCGTTCCGGGCCTCGGGAGGCGTATCCAACCGGACGCGCCTGCCGTTGACGGTCATCGTATCGGAGCCGGGGCGGAGCGTAATGTCCGCGCCGTCGCTGGTGATGCTGATATCGTGGGTCTGGGGATCGAAGGACGCCTCGATGTCCAGCAGCTCCGTCAGAACGTGGACGGGCAGCATCGTGCGGTACTCGTCGCTGATGTACGGCGCGGTGCCGCGCCCGGGGTCGATCTCCACGGTTTCGCCGTTGACGGTCATTTCCGGATCGTCCGGCCGGAGCTCAACCTCGAAGATATAGTCTGTGTCCCAGGTGTCCCAAACCAGCAGAGACAGCTCCTGCATATAGGCTTCAAAATCAAACCCATCGCCGTCCGGGGCAAAGCCGCCCGCGTGGCTCGGAACCCATCCAAGGGCCAATACCAGAACCAATAAAATGGATAACGCGCGTTTTCGCCAGATCGAGAGCATCCGTCTCCCTCCTTCTCGCCGCTTCGCGGCAGACAAGTCCGTGCATCGGGGAAATGAGCCTTGCCGCGCATACACAGTATAACACAGCCTCCCGCCGTTTTCCAACCTATTTCCCGAACATTTTGCGCGCGGGAAATAGGGCGCGCCGGGGGGCGTCGTGCCCTACGGTGTGTGCGGCGGGGCATACGGCGGGATGCAGGGACCTTATCGGTTCAGCGGCTGAAAAAGCTCATCAGGCTGAAGTCTCTGGGCATCGGGATGGTCAGCATGTAAATGCTCGCCAAGAGGAACGCGGCGCAGGAAATGATGATGATGGTCTTTTTGTTCGTGTAATTCTTGAACGTGCCCGCGATACCCAGCATAAACAGAACCACCGAGTACAGCACCGTCACGAGCGCGAAGGCGTCCGCGTTGGCGTTGTCCGAATTGCCTTTTTGCAGAAGGTCGTCCGACTCCTCCAGCAGCTCGTAGGCGTCGGCAAAATAGGTCTCTACAAAGCCCTCCTTTTCAAAGGGGGAGACGGATTCGCCGCGCGCCTCGGTTTCCTCCAGGGACCACTCGAAGGCATCCTCCAGCTCGGGCGACATGCTTTCCGCCAATTGCTCGATCTTCCACTCCGCCTTTTCCGCTCCGGACACATCGCCCTCGCTCTCGGCAAAGTGCATGTCGATGAGCAGGCTGAAGACATTGTTGTACAGCACCATGTCCTGCATCAGCAGCTGTACGCCGGCGTTGTACTCCGCGCCGCCCTTGGAGGCCAGGTCGTTGCTGGTCGTATAGTTCGCGGCTTGATTGCTGCCGTGCAGCCCGCCGATCCAGCTGGCCCACGCGGTCAGCACGGCCGTCACGCCCAGCAGGATCACTACGACCAGCTCCAGGATCTCATCTTTGGTCTTTTTGGGTTTTTGCCGTGTTTCGCCTTGCATCTCATTTTGCATCTCGTTTTACCTCCCGACAAAATACGGCGCGATACCGCCGCGTCCGCCCGTTCCGGCGGTTTTTCTATTTATTATAACGGACCGGGCCGGGCTTGTCAATTCCTGTGAAATGATGGTTTTGATTTACCATCGTTTTGCGGATAACCCGCGGCGGCCGCCAAACAAATTCATCGCCCGCGATTGATAAGAGCGCGGAAGGTATGGTAGAATGGAAAGCATCCGCCGCAGGGATACACCATCAGGAATTTGAAAGGACCGGTTATGATGTTGGAAGCACTGAAACAGCAGGTCTTTGAGGCCAATGTAAGCCTGCCGGCGCACGGGCTGGCCGCGTTCACCTGGGGCAACGCCTCCGGAATCGACCGCGAAAGCGGCCTTGTCGCCATCAAGCCCTCGGGCGTGGAATACAGCGCAATGAAGGCCGGCGACATCGTCGTCGTCGGCCTTGACGGCAGGCGCGTGGAGGGCAGCCTCGCCCCGTCGTCCGACACGCCGACGCATTTGGCCCTGTACCGGGCGTTTCCCTCTTTGGGCGGCGTCGTCCACACGCACAGCCGCTGGGCCACCCTCTTCGCGCAGGCGGGCCGCGGTATCCCGGCTTTGGGCACCACGCACGCGGACCATTTTTACGGCGAGGTCCCCTGTACCCGCCCCATGACGGCGGCCGAAATCGGCGGCGATTACGAAACGGAGACCGGAGCGGTCATCCTGGAGCGCTTTAACGGCCTTGACCCCGCGCAAATCCCCGCCGTCCTGGTCTACAGCCACGGCCCGTTCGCCTGGGGCAAGGACGCGGCCGAGGCCGTCCGCAACGCCGCGGTGCTGGAGGAGGTCGCGATGATGGCGTGGTACTGCCTGTCGCTCTGCCCGTCGCTCCCGCCGATGCAGCGGGAGCTTTTGGACCGGCATTATCTCAGAAAGCACGGCCCGGGCGCGTATTACGGGCAGAAGGACACCCTATAAAAACGTTTGATAGTCCCGCAGGTTTTCCCGCAGCAGGGCCGCGGGGTCCAGCTGATACGGGCATCTGGACGCGCAAACGCCGCAGGAGGTGCATCCCTTGATTTTCTCCATTTCGCCGCGCCAGTGACCGGACAGAAACCCCTGCGCCGGCGCGCGGCGCAGCAGCAGCGACATGCGCCCGCACCAGCTGATTTGTATGCCCGCCGGGCACGGCATACAATACCCGCACCCGCGGCAAAAGGAGCCGCGCAGTTCGGCGCGGTCGCGCCCGATCACCGCCAGCGTTTCCCCGTCCAGGACCGCCGGACGCCGCGCCGCCGCGAGCAGCGCGTCCAGCTCGTCCTCCGTTTGGAGGCCCCAGATCGGCACAACATGGTCAAACTGCCTCATCCACGCGCGCGCCGCGGCGATGTCGGTAATCAAGCCGCCGGCCAGCGCCTTCATGGCGATAAAGCCCACGCCGCGTTCGGCGCACAGACGGACCAGCTCAAGCTCCCGCTCGCCGGACAGGTAGCTGAGAGGGAATTGCAGCGTGTCATACAGCCCGCTTTCCACCGCTTCCCGCGCCGTTCCCGCTTTGTGACAGGTGATCCCGATGAACCGTATTTTGCCCTGCTCCCGCGCCTCGAGCATGGCCTCGTACAGCCCCGAGCCGTCCCCCGGTTTGGGGCACAGGCCCGGATTGTGGAACTGATAGACGTCGAGATACGCGGTTTGCAGCTTGTCCAGGCTGGTTTCAAGATCGCTCCAAAACCCCGCCGCGCCGCCGGCGCCGGTTTTGGTGGCCAGGATAAACTCCCCGCGCCGGCCCGAAAGGTCCAGCCCGAGCTTCTCCTCGCTGTCGCTGTAGCCGCGCGCGGTATCGAAAAAGGTGATGCCGCTGTCCAGCGCCCGCCGGAGCAGCGGGACGGCGTCCTCCACACTCCTGCGATGTACCGGCAGCGCGCCGAAGCCGTCTTGCGCGACGGCAAGGCCCGTCCGTCCGAGGATGACCGTTGACATGGCGGCACGCACTCCTTTTATACCGTATCGTCCAGCGGCAGGCCCAGTTCGATATACAGCTTGCGCCGCGCCGCGCGGTCGGCGTTCATTTCCCGCGCCGCCCACTTCGCCACATCAAAAATCAAGTCCGCCGGCACAACGACCACGCCGTCGCCGTCGGCGACCACCAAATCCCCCGTCGTCACGCACACGCCGTCGCAGTTGATCTTTGTGTTGTGGCTCTCGTACTGGATGCGCGCCTGATCCATCGGCTGGGCGACTTGGGTCGACCAGAACGGGATTTTTTGCAGGATAATCTCGTCGGTATCCCGCACGCCGCCAAAGGCGGCGTACCCCGCCGCGCCGGAGCGCAGGCCCTACATGGTGTTGTTGGAGCCCATCAGGCCGACGGCGAGGTTGGACATGTCGATGACGGGAAAATCGTATTTCTGTATCTCCGCCATCCACGGATAGATGCAGACATGGCCGTAATACCAGTTCGACCATTCGGTATAGGCCTCCCCGGTGACATCGGGGCGCGGCCTGTCATACGGGATGTAGCGCGCCGTTTTGGCAAAGCCGGCGGCGCGGGTGCGCCACAGCGGGCGCATGTCGGCGCTCATGCTGCCGTAATGGTGGTATCCCATCCAGTCCAGCCCGTCGCGCGTATCGGTGACGCGCAGGTTTTGATAGAGATTGAGGATATCCTCGCGCTGTGCTTGCGTCCATTCCATTTCATGACCCTCCCCGGTTGATTGTCAAACCATTATATCCCGGGCGCGCCGTTTTGTCAAAGCGGACGCGGCAGGCCTTCGCCCGCCGCGTCCGCTTTGCCGTTCACCGGGCGGTTATCCGCCGAACGCCTGCTCCAGATCGGCGATAATGTCGTCGATATGCTCGGTTCCGACCGACAGGCGGATACTGCCGGGCCGGATGCCGGAGGCCCGCAGCTCCGCCTCGCTCATCTGGGAATGCGTGGTCGAGGCCGGATGTATGACCAGCGACTTCACATCGGCGACGTTGGCCAGCAGGGAGAACAGCTCCAGACGGTCGATGAACGCCCTGGCCTCCTCCGCGCCGCCCGCGAGCTCGAAGGTGAAAATGGACCCGGCGCCGCCGGGGAAATAGGTTTTATAGAGCGCGTGGTCCCGGTGGTCTGGCCGCGAGGGATGGTTGACCCGCTCCACCTTCGGGTGCGCCGCCAGGTATTCCACGACCCGCAGGGCGTTGTACACATGCCGTTCCACGCGCAGGGAGAGCGTCTCCAACCCCTGGAGGAACAGGAACGAGTGGAACGGGGACAGCACCGCGCCCGTGTCGCGCATCAGCGTGGTGCGGATTTTGATGATGTAGGCGAGGTTGGCGGCCACGTCGGCGAAGACCGCGCCGTGATAGCTGGGATTGGGCTGCGAGAGTCCGGGGAATTTATCGTTTTGCTTCCAGTCGAAGTGACCGCCGTCCACGATCACGCCGCCGATGGAGGTGCCGTGTCCTCCGATGAATTTCGTCGCCGAATGCACGACAATATCCGCTCCGTACTCGATGGGGCGCAGGAGAAACGGCGTGGCGAAGGTGTTGTCCGCGATCAGCGGTATGCCGTGCCTGTGGGCGATGTCCGCCGCGGCGCCGATGTCGATGATCGTCGAGTTGGGGTTGCCGAGGGTTTCGATGAAGAGGGCCTTGGTGTTCGGGCGGATGGCCCGCTCGAAGCCGGCGAGGTCCCCGCCGTCCGCGAACGAGGTTTCGATGCCCGACTCCGGCAGGGTGTGGGCCAGCAGGTTATACGACCCGCCGTAGATGGATCGGTCGGACACGATATGGTCGCCCTGCCGCGCGATGTTCTGGATGGCGTAGGTCAGCGCCGCCGCGCCGGAGGCCGTGGCCAGCGCCGCCGCGCCGCCCTCCAGGGCCGCGATACGCCGCTCGAACACGTCCGACGTCGGATTCATCAGCCGCGTGTAGATGTTGCCGCCCTCCGTCAGCGCGAACCGCCCGGCGGCCTGAGCGGCGTCCTTGAACACATAGGAGGTGGTCTGGTAAATCGGGACCGCGCGGGAATCGGTGGCGGGATCGGGCGTTTCCTGGCCCGCGTGGACCTGTAAGGTTTCAAATCTGTAGTTTTTTTCCGGCATGATATCTCCTTCTTTCTTTTGATTTTCGGGGTTTATTCCCCAAAGAGCGGCGTTGACAAATACCGCTCGCCCGTATCCGGCAGAATCACAACCAGGGCTTTCCCCGCGTTTTCCGGACGTTTCGCGACGAGCGCCGCCGCCCGCACCGCCGCGCCGGAGGATATGCCGGCCAGCAGTCCCTCCAGACGCGCCAGCTCCCGTCCGGTCTGGAAGGCCTCCTCATGGCTCACCGTTATGATCTCGTCGTAAATATCCGTATCCAGCACCTGCGGCACAAAGCCCGCGCCAATGCCCTGTATCTTATGCGGGCCGGCGCACCCCCCGGACAGCACCGGAGAATCGGCCGGCTCGACCGCGACGATTTTCAAATCCGGATTTTGCTCCTTCAAAAACCCGCCCGCGCCCGTAATCGTGCCGCCCGTTCCGATGCCGGAGACGAAGATGTCGATTTGGCCGCCGGTGTCCGCCCATATCTCCGGCCCGGTGGTTTTCCGGTGGATTTCGGGGTTGGCGGGGTTGGAAAACTGAGCCGGCATAAACGCGCCGGGGGTTGCGGCCAGCAGCTCCTCCGCCCGGGCCAGCGCGCCTCTCATCCCTTTGGCGCCTTCGGTCAGCACGATTTCCGCCCCATACGCCGCCATCAGCTTGCGCCGTTCCACGCTCATCGTTTCCGGCATGGTGAGGATCACGCGGTATCCTCTGGCCGCCGCGACGAAGGCCAGCCCAATACCGGTATTGCCGCTGGTCGGCTCGATGATCGCGGCCCCCGGCTTCAGCGTTCCGTTTTGTTCGGCCTCGTCGATCATGGCCCGGGCGATGCGGTCCTTGACGCTGCCGGCGGGATTGTAGTATTCCAGCTTGGCGGTCAGCGACGCTCCGAGGCCGTGCGCCCCGGCATAGCGCTCCAGACGGAGCATTGGGGTTTTTCCGATCAGGTCGGTAATACTGCTTGCGATGGCCGGCATGGTACGTTCCCTCCTTTTTATTGCTTACAACACATATATAAATAGTATGTATTCGAGTATACGCCATCCGCCCCCCTCTGTCAAGAGGGCGGGCGAAATATTTTTCCGTCTTTTTTACGCGCGGCACAAAAGGCGCGGCGGAGCAATTTTGCGGTTTGCGAAAACAGAGAAGACGCGCTATAATGAAAATATGCTTGTCGGCGGGGTGTTTTTCTTCTCGGTCAGGTCAGTGACAGCCTCAGCTTTGAAGCCGCGTATTCCTTCGCGAAAATCTTCCGGCGGTACATGGGGATAACGCCCCGCGCATACCGCGAAAAACAAAAGTGAGGCGTTCGGCATGAATTCTGTAACCACTACCCTCTCCATCGGCGGCATGAGCTGCGCGGCCTGCGCCCGGCGGGTGGAAAAGATCGTCGGGGCGCTGGACGGCGTATCCTCCGTGTCGGTAAACCTCGCCTCCGAAAAGGCGGCAATCACCTACGAGCCGCAAAGGATACGCCTTCCGGCCATTCGCGGCGCGATACAAGAGGCCGGCTATCAGCCCCTGGAGCCGGCTAAAGCAAGCACGGCGGACGAGGCGTGGGCGCGCAAAAAGAAGGAAATCCAAACGCTCAAGCGCAAAACCTGTATCGCCCTCGTTTTCGCGGTCCCGCTCTTCTATGTCGCGATGGTTCCCATGATTCCCTTCGCGCGGCTGCCGTTTGCCGATTGGCTCCATGCCGTCATGCGGGACCAGCCTCTGCGTTTCGCGCTGGTTCAGCTGGCGCTGACCCTGCCGGTCATCGCCGCGGGGTACCGGTTCTATACCGCGGGCTTTGCGGCGCTGGCGCGCCGCAGTCCGAACATGGATTCTCTGATCGCCATCGGAACCTCGGCGGCGCTGGCCTACAGCCTGTACAACACATGGCGCGTCGCGGACGGTCATACCGCGTCGGTACACGACCTGTACTATGAAACAGCAGGGGTCATCTTTGCCTTGATTCTGCTCGGAAAGACGCTGGAAGCCGTCTCGAAGGGCCGCACCGGCGAGGCAATCCGGAAGCTGATGGGACTGGCGCCGAAAACCGCCGTCATCATCCGGGACGCCGGAGGGCCCGGCGGCGGCGCGGAAACGGAAATCCCCATCGGCGAGGTGGAGCCCGGCGACATCCTCGCGGTCAGGCCCGGCGCGAAAATTCCGGTGGACGGCACGGTTTTGGAGGGGTATACCGCCGTTGACGAGTCCATGCTGACCGGCGAGAGTATGCCGGTGGACAAAAAAGCGGGCGACGCGGTATACGCCGCTACGCTCAACACCACCGGAGCAATCCGCTTTCGGGCGGATAAGGTCGGCGCGGACACGGCGCTGGCGCAGATCATCCGGCTTGTGGAGGACGCGCAGAGCGGTAAAGCACCCATCGCGGCGCTGGGCGACCGGGTTTCCGCGGTCTTTGTGCCGATCGTGTGCGGGATCGCGCTGCTGGCCGGAATCGCGTGGTTTGCCGGTACAGGCGGCGATTTGAGGTTTGCGCTGACGATCTTTATCTCCGTACTGGTCATCGCCTGCCCCTGCGCCCTCGGGCTCGCGACCCCGACCGCCATCATGGTCGGCACGGGAAAGGGCGCGGAAAACGGCATCTTGATCAAAAGCGGCCGGGCGTTGGAAACGGCGCACAAAATCCAGACCGTCATCTTGGACAAGACCGGCACCATCACCGGAGGCAAGCCTGCCGTGACCGATGTACTGCCCGCCGGAGGCGCGTCCGCCGACAGCCTTCTGCAGATCGCGGCCTCCGCCGAGCAAGGCTCCGAGCATCCGCTGGGACGGGCCATCGTGGCCGCGGCCCGGGACAAGGGACTGGAGCTGACGGCGGCGGACCGCTTCCTTTCCATCACGGGGCGCGGCATCGAGGCGGTGGTAAACGGACAGGCCGTGCTCGCCGGAAACCGCCAGCTGATGGACGAACGCGGCGTTTCCCTCGCGGCGCTTCAGGCCGATTCCGACCGGCTGGCGGACGAGGGCAAAACGCCGATGTATATCGCCGCCGGCGGCTGTCTTGCGGGGATCGTGGCGGTGGCCGATGTGGTGAAGGCCTCCAGCAAGGCGGCCATCGAGAGCCTGCGCGGGATGGGCATTGAGGTGGCCATGATCACCGGCGACAACCGGAAAACAGCGGACGCCATCGCAAAGCAGGTCGGCATTGACGGCCGGCCTGGCTCCGGCCGCGTTCTGGCGGAGGTATTGCCGCGGGACAAGGCCGGCGAGGTTCAAAAATTACAGGCAAACAACAAAACCGTCGCCATGGTGGGCGACGGAATCAACGACGCGCCGGCGCTGGCGCAGGCCGACGTCGGCATAGCCATCGGCTCCGGAACGGACGTGGCGATGGAAAGCGCCGACATCGTCCTCATGCGGAGCGACCTGACGGACGTTTCCGCGGCAATCCGCCTGAGCCGGCGGACGCTGCGCACCATCCGGCAAAATCTGTTTTGGGCGTTCGGATACAACGTGCTGGGGATTCCGGTCGCGGCGGGCGTCCTGTATCTGTTCGGCGGCCCGTTGATGAACCCGATGCTCGCGGCGGCGGCCATGTCGTTAAGCTCGGTCAGCGTGCTGGCCAACGCCCTGCGCCTGAAACGGTTTACCGTCTAGGGGGAGCCCGCCCATTTCTCTTTCAGCGCGGCGAGCGTCTCCGCCGCCAACTCAAATTCGTACTCCTCAATCCGGAGGGCAAGCTCCTCCGTTCCCGGTATGGCGCGGATCTCGTCGAGCAGGTCCGTACATTCGGGATTGATGTTGTTCAGCATCGGCTCCAGCTTCTCAAACAGCGCCCGTATCTCTCCGGAGGTCGGCATTTTACGCTCATCCTGTATCACGACCCCGCCGAACAGCCGGTCCAGCTCCTCCAAAGCCCGCGCCAGTTCGGTTTCCAGGCGGTGCATCTCCTCCCCGCGGAGCGGGAGCGCGTCGTCCTTCAGCAGAGCCTCGACCGCCGCCGCCGCGTCTTGCAGCCGGCTCCGGCCAATCATGCCCGCGTCTCCCTTGAGCGTGTGCGCCAATCGGTGCGCGAGCTTGATATCGCCCGATTCGGCCGCCTCCAGGATGGCTTGGTATTTGGCTGGATTGCTCCGCAAAAAGTTAAGGCACAGTTTTCTTTGCAGCTCGGCGTCGTCCAGGCCCTGCTCGACGGACCGGCCGCCCTCCACAGGCGTCAGATATTTCAGCAGGACACGCCACAGTTCCTGCGACGTAAAGGGTTTGCCCACATAGTCGGGCATCCCGTGCTGCCGGTAATTTTCCAGATCGCTGGCCATGATGTTGGCCGTCATCGCCACGACGGGGGTTCCCGTTCCCATCGCCATGATCCTCAAGGCGGCTTCCATCCCGTCCATCACCGGCATATACATATCCATGAAAACCAAATCAAAGGGGCTGTCGCCTTTCTCCATACGGTGCCGGACCATATCCACGCCGATCTTCCCGTTCTCCGCCACCCATGTCCGTATCCCCACGTTGGCCAAATGACCGCAAATCACTTCCTGATTCATGGGGTTGTCGTCACAAACCAGAATCAGGGCGTTAAAATGCGGCTTTTCCGGCAAATCAAGCTGCGAAGGGTCAGGCGCGTCGCCGGGCGCGTCTACGGTATCAAAGCGTATCTCAAAGCTGAAGGTACTGCCGGCGCCGGGCCGGCTTTGCACCGACAGGGTTCCGCCCATCAGCTCGACGATGTTTTTCGTAATCGCGAGCCCCAGCCCCGTTCCGCCGTAATCGCGCGTGGTCCGGGAGTCCGCCTGGATAAACGGGTCGAATATCTTTTCGGTCTGTTCGGAACTCATGCCGATGCCGCTGTCCCGCACCGCGAACACCACCGTCGCGCCGCCCTCGTCCAATTGCGTTACCCGTGACGAGAGCTTGATTTCTCCGGCATTGGTGAATTTCACAGCGTTGGACAGCAGATTCATCAGCGCCTGATACAGCCTGACCGGATCGCCCATCAGCCTTTTTCCGTTCAGCGGTTCCGCGCAGATACTGAAATCCAGCTCCTTTTTCTGCACACCCGGCAGGATGACGGACTGGCAGCGCGAAAGGACGTCATGCAGATCAAAGGGCGCGCATTCCAGCTCCATTTTGCCGGATTCGATTTTTGAAATGTCCAAAATATCATTGACGATATGCAGCAGCCATCGTGTGCTGTCCTTGATTTTGACCAGATAATCCTTGCCCCGGGGCGCGATGCTGGCATCCGGCATATCCAGGGCCAACTCCGCAAAGCCCATGATGCTGTTCATCGGAGTCCTGATTTCATGGCTCATCGTCGCCAAAAAGCGGCTTTTGGCCTTGTTGCTCTCCTCGGCAATCTCCGCCCGGCGCATGGCCGCGGCCAGCATACGCCGGTTGATTGCGTTGGCCAGCATATAGCATACCGAGTGCAGAATGCTGACCTCGTCATCGGTAAAACTGCGGGACGTGCGGCAGTCGTCGATACAGCAAAAGCCCCAGAACTGATCGTGCATGAAGATCGGTATGGCCAGGACCGTCTTGATCTGGAACACGCTTAAAAACTCCTGATCCTCGCGCGAAAGAGCGGAAACCTCCCCCTGTATATACTCTCCCCGCGACAACCGGCTCTCCCATTGGGGAGAGTCGCTGTAGGGAAAGCGGAAAACGGGGACGCCGGCTTTGATCTCCCGGCCGGTTTCGCTGAACCAGTAATGCTTCAAGACGGCATGAAGCTCGCCGTCGACGACCTCGTTCTGCCAAATTTCGACACAATCCATATCCATACTGCGGCCTACGATTTCCATGCCCTCCAGCAGTGAGGCCTCAAATGTCTCCTGGCCCTCCGCCGTGAGCAGCACACTGGCCGCAAGGTTGACCGCGCGCAGCAGCTTGTCCCGCTGCCCGAGCGCGATCTCCGCCTGCTTCTTCTCCGTTACGTCCCGCACCGCGCCGGACACCCGGATCGGAACGCCCTCGCTGTCCCTCAGGGTCTTCCCGAAGCCGTCCCAGTGCCGGTATTCGCCGTTTTTGTGCCGCATACGGTAGGCAATGTCATAGGGCGTTTGACCGGTGCGGTCATTGATATGCGCCGCAAAGGCGGCGACCGCCGTCTCCTTGTCCTCGGGATGCAGACGGTCGCTCCAGCTGCGAAGGACGTTTGGGAAATCATCCTCATCGGAATAGCCCAGCATCTGGCGAAACTCCCGCGTCCATATAAACCGGTTATCCGGATTGACCGGGTCGCCGACAACGATATCCATGCGCCACAGCGCGATGTTCATGGACTCGATGGCCAGCTTGTAGTTTATGATGTCATACTCCGCCGCGCGCAGTGAATTGAGCATCATGATCTGCTTTTCGATCCTGCGCCTGACGATCGTGGGAGAAAAGGGCTTGGTGATATAGTCCTCGGCCCCCATATCCAGCCCTTTTTGCTCGTCGCCCGGATCGCTGAGCGCCGTGGCAAATATGACGGGGTTATTCCGCGTTTTCGCGGCGTTCTTCAGCGCGAAAAGCACAGCATATCCGTCCATTTCAGGCATGACGACATCCAGCAGGATGACGTCGCGCAGATGCTTTTCCGCCTTTTCAAGGGCGCTTTTCCCGTCGCCTGCCGTATAAACGGTGTATGCGGGAGTCAGTATGTTCGTCAGCACTTCAACGTTCACAACCTCGTCGTCCACAACGAGTATGCTGTACTTCCCGGTCTCCTCCATGATTTCAAGCTCACCTCTCATCATCCCGGCATACGGGCTGTATACCCGTGGTTTTCCATATCAAAATTCAGTATATCGTCATTGCGCCGGGTTGTCAACGCCATTGTCCGGTTTGGAGGGGTATTCCAGCGTTAGGGAAATGATGGGTGTTTCCTATATAGGGATTCCGCCCCGTCCATCCGTAGGGCGCGACGCCCTCGGCGCGCCGCGTTTGCCTCACCGCACACACCGTAGGGGACGCAGACCTCGGCGTCCCGTGGGTTATCCGCAAACTTCGGGGAACGGGTTTTCACCGTTTGCCCGTGCGGCTGTTGGTTTGGGTAGTGTTCAGGCATTCCCGGGGG
>Ga0099364_10009966_pt1 | contig 13134 bp, 9 predicted proteins | sample TergutTh196P3_FD_73070 | JGI IMG/M metagenome (GOLD analysis project Ga0099364, IMG submission 73070) | Microcerotermes parvus P3 segment gut microbial communities from Pointe-Noire, Republic of the Congo - Th196 P3 | ecosystem: Host-associated > Arthropoda: Insects > Digestive system > Gut ...
CAATTAGGCTGTTTTTGAGGAGGGCCCTGAGGAGGGCCATTTTCACTACTCATATCTCATTTGACACATTACAGTTCTTTGGATTATTCTTCAATAATGAATAAAATCGTAGTAAAGAAGATTACCGGGATCCCTGCCTCTCCGGGGATTATAATTGCTAAGGCTTTTATTTATGGGGGAAGTGAAATCCCCAAAATAAAACGTCTCAGTATAGACCAGGGCCAAACAGAAGCAGAACTTCAGCGTCTAATGTCCGCTTTTAAGACCGCGGGAGAGGAACTTGAAGCAATGCATAATAAGGCGCTTCAGGAAATGGGTAAAGAACAAGCAGCAATTTTTGCTGCTCATATTGAAATGAACGATGATCCGGATTTCCAGGAACAGATTGTTGATAGAATAAAAAGCGAAGGAGACAATGCCGAGTGGGCTGTTTGGGAAACCAGCCGGACTTTGATTGAAATGATTATGGCATCTCCTGATCCGGTTTTCCAGGAACGAGCAGCGGATCTTAAGGATGTATCCAAACGGATACTTTTTCATCTTCTGGGTTTAAAAAGCGTATCCCTTTCGGAGCTGGACCGGGATTTGATTCTGGTGGCTCATGATCTTTTACCTTCCGAAGTCCTTAGCATGGATAAAAAACATGTAAAGGGTATAGTAACAGACTCTGGCGGGCCCACTTCTCACACTGCAATTTTAGCCCGGGCTTTCAATATACCTGCAGTACTGGGCCTTGCCGCTGCGATGCAGGAGATTAGCAATGACGATGTTCTGGTGGTGGATGGTTCTAAAGGTGAAGTATTGATAAATCCTCCAAAGAAGGAACTGGATATATATGAAAAAGCTCAAACAATGCTCAAAGAGAAGGAGGATGAATATTCCAGGTTAAAGGATCTTCCTGCAGAGACCCTGGATGCTCACCGGGTAATTCTAAAGGCGAATATTGAAACAGTGGATGAAATGGAAACCGTCTTGCGTTACGGGGCAGAAGGAATAGGGCTTTACCGTTCGGAGTTTCTATTTTTAAGTTCAGGCAAGGATGTTGACGAAGAATACCAAACTGAGGCATATAGCAAGGCTTTAATAGCCATGGGGAATATGCCAGTTACAATCCGGACTGTAGATATTGGGGGAGATAAAATAATACCCGACTTTAGTTCAGTTGAAGAAAAAAACCCTCTTCTGGGTTGGCGGGCCATTCGTTTTTCCTTGACCAGGCCGGAGCATTTTAAAACGCAGCTTAGAGCCATACTACGTTCCAGTATCAATGGAAAGGTCCGCATTATGTTCCCTCTGGTTTCCGGGCTTGAAGAGCTGGAAGAGGCACTTGCCCTTCTGGAAGAAGCCAAGACTGAATGCCGTAATAAAGGCCAAGCTTATGATGAAAATATTGAAGCAGGCATAATGATCGAAGTTCCTTCAGCTGCCATGATTGCCGATATACTGGTAGAAAAATCTGATTTTTTTTCCATAGGTACCAATGATCTTGTTCAATATACTCTGGCAGTGGACCGTGGAAATGAACAAGTAAGTTATTTAGCTCAGCCTACACATCCCGCGGTGATCCGTTTTATTAAAACGGCAATTGATGCGGCACATAAGCAGGGTAAAAAAGCAGCCATGTGCGGAGAAATGGCAGGCAACCCCTCTTATACGGCCCTGCTTTTAGGTCTGGGTCTGGATGAATTCAGCATGAGTGCTTCGTCTATACCACAAATAAAGAAAATCATCCGCTCTCTAAGCATGAAAGACTGCCGGGCTCTGGCAGACGAGCTGCTAAGGGGCCTATCTGCCAAACAAAATTCAATATTATTGGAAAAATGGAACGAAAAGTGAGGCTTCCGGTAGTTGCCCTGGCAGGCAGACCTAATGTCGGAAAATCAACTCTTTTTAACCGGCTCCTCCATAAGAGAAGAGCTATTACAGATCCCACCCCTGGCGTTACCCGTGATCCAGTAAGCATGGACACTGTGATTCTTGGGAAGAAGCTCACTTTAATTGATACCGGAGGTTTTAAACTGGACAGGGATCCTGAAAGCCCGGAAGGAGCTTTGGAAACCCTTGTGGTGGAACGGACTATTGAAATCTTAAAAAAAGCTGATCTTATTGTTTTAATTTTAGATGTAGCAGAAATAACTTTAGAAGACGAAGAATTTATTGATCTAATGCGGCCTTATCAGAATAAATTAATCCCCACGGTCAATAAATGCGAAGGGGGCCGCCGTGAGGCGGATGCCTGGAACCTTCTTTCTTATGGGTTTGAAAAGATCCTCATGATCTCCGCTGAACATGGTGATAATGTAAGTGATTTAGAAGAAGAAATTATCAATCGCCTGGCCAAAATTGATGATACTCCCAGTGATATCGTAATCGAAGAAAAGAATTTTCTTCGTATAGCTCTCCTGGGAAAACCGAATACAGGTAAATCCACTCTTTCCAACAGGCTTACATCTAGTTCATCATCAATAGTAACCGATATACCCGGCACTACCCGGGATGTAGTAGAGGGGACTTTTTCTTTTAAGAAACAGGATTTCCTTGTGCTTGATACGGCAGGTATAAGAAGACGCACAAAAGTAAACGAAAATATCGAATATTATTCTGTGAATCGGGCCATTAAAACAATCGACAATTCTGACATTGTTTTCCTCATCATAGATGCTCAGGAAGGCTTGACAGATCAGGATAAAAAAATTGCCGCCCTGGCACATGATAAGGGCCGGGGGATTATTTTAGTTCTTAATAAATGGGATACCATGCCCCAAATAAAAAATGCCTTACAGGCAGCTGAAGATAGGATTCGTTTTGTTTTTCCAAAAATGGAGTATGCTCCGGTGCTGGGTATCAGCGCCCGGGATGGAACCGGTGTAGATAAGCTTTTAAATATGGCTCTACGAATGTATGGCCAATTAAAACACCATATTGAAACTTCTGAATTAAATCAGGCTCTGGAAAAATGGATGGAGGAGAATCCGCCTCCCGTTGGAAAACAAACCAGATTCAGAGTAAAATATGCAGTACAGACTTCGGCAAATCCTGTCAGGTTTGTTTTTTTTGTGTCCAGGAAAGATGCAGTCAGCGAAGCTTATATTTCTTTTTTGCGCAACAGGATTCGCTCAAACCTGGGTTTTTCTCTTATCCCTGTGGATATAGAACTTCGCTCATCAGGGAAACGTTCTACAAGAGGCTAGAAAATGGCTGTCTATACTATGGCAGATGCAGAGAATCTTTTACAAGTTAAAGCCCATGTTATCCGTTACTGGGAACAGGAGGTTCCTCTGATTCAGAGTAAGAGGGATAATTATGGCCGTAGGCTCTATTCAAGCCGGGAAATGCAGCTCCTCTTCCGCCTGAAACATCTGCTCCATGTACGTCGTTTTACCCTTGAAGGAGCCCGGCATGAGTTATATCGGGAGCTTACCGATAATAACCAGGATCTAAGGAGCCAGCTTTCAATACTACGCTCTGAACTTATGGAACTATACTTTCATATTAAAGAAAAACGGAAATAAGGCGATGCATTTTTTTTCTCCCCTGAGAAGTGATGTCCGTCTTGAAATAGATAAACTTATTTCTTTAATTGACGAGCTTTTTCCCCTGCCCCATCGTTTTCGTGCTACCCTCCCCCGGGATATTGCTGAACTTTCTAGGCTTTTTACTTTTGGCCGCCGGGACAGGGATCTTTCTTATTTAGGGAGACCTAATCTACTATCTGCCTATTTAAGATTTTTCCTCCCCTGGAATATTTACCGGCTTTGCCGTCTTCTGCCATCTTTAAACCTGGATTTAAAAAATGGAGACAGGATCCTTGATCTAGGTTCTGGTCCTTTAACTTTTCCCATTGCTCTTTGGCTTTCCCGTCCTGATCTCCGTTCCACTCAATTGGAATTCCATTGTCTTGACCGTACAGCTCTAATTCTGGAAAAAGGGAAAAAAATTTTTGTATCTCTGACAGCTAAAGCCGATACATGGAATATCAAAACTATCAGGGGAGAATATTCCGGGAGGGGAATTTATTCGATGGGCAATAAACTCCGACAAGAAGCCGTAGCCCTAGTTACTGCGATAAACATATTTAACGAGATCTTCTGGGACCTGTCTCCTGCAGATCGTGAGGGCTTAAAAAGCCTGGCAGGACAAAGTGCAGGACTTTTAAGTTCCTATTGTAATAATGGCACTATACTTATTGTAGAGCCGGGGATCCCGCGTTCCGGAGAATTTATCTCCAAACTTCGCTCTTCTTTTCTTGAACATGAGTTTAAGCCTGTTTCACCATGTCTTCACAAACAAACCTGTCCTTTCCCTGGTGGATTGGCCCGGAAAAAAACCAAATGGTGTCATTTTTCCTTTAATACTGATGATGCTTCCAAAAATCTCCTTAAGCTTTCTGCTGCTGCAGGGATACCAAAAGAAAGAGCGGTTATGAGTTTCTTGATGGTTAAAAAGAATTCTCTTCCGGATCTAAATCAAAATAAAGTCGCAAGGATCATTTCCGATCCCTTCCCTGTGGGAACATACTACTGCCGCTACGCTTGCTCTGAAAACGGAGCCATCCTTGTCAGAGCAAGTAAGGAAAAAATTAAAGCCATGGATTCCGGTGCATATTCTGATATAAAAATAACAGGGCAAACTGATACAAAAAGCGGAGCTCTAATAGGAGAATTATTATGATAAAATATATTACAGTTTTTTTTATTTTTACTTTGCTCTTTTCTTGTTCCAGGCCTCCTCAAGCTCCTTCTCCAGTTGCAAATTCTATTATGGAAACGACAGTACTAAATGAAAGCGGGACTTTAGAAAGAGAGGCTTTCATTGAGAATTTTTGGACAGAGACTTTTTTTTCTGCAGGGCTTCCTGAGATACTAAAAGAAGATATTATTGACCATCTTACACAAGGACCGGATTTTATAATGGAACTTTTAAATATTTTAGAAGGGGACCCTTATTTATATATTTTAGTAGATAAAAAACATAGCCTGGGTCCCAACTACGCTCCGTTGGACCTTGTGGAGCTGACTGAGGGATTTTATAGGGTTACAAGACAAGGGCATACGCTTCGCAGAGCGGCGGTGGAATCTCTTGAAGCGATGGCTGCTGCGGCGCGAAATGACGGGGTTACTTTGATTGCAGCATCTGCCTATCGTTCTTATGATTATCAGGAGGGAGTTTATACCCGGCTTGTAGGACAGATGGGACGGCTGGAGGCAGATCGCGTGTCTGCTGCTCCCGGGCATAGTCAGCATCAACTTGGCCTGGTTTTAGATTTTTTCCCCATTGACGACAGTTTTGCATCAACCGCTGCCTCGGCCTGGCTGGAAAGAAACGCTGTCCGTTTTGGCTGGTCTTTATCCTATCCTGATAATTATGAAGATATTACCGGCTATCGATGGGAAAGCTGGCATTATCGTTATTTGGGCCGCGACCTGGCCGCTTTTACGGAAAAATATTTTAATGGTATTCAGCAATATGCACTGCAGTTTATCCAATCCTGGCTGGAAGCTCCGGTTTTAATTCCTTGACATTTCAATAGAAAACTGACACAATACAACCATGATGATTAGAATGGGCATTTTTTGGCATTAACTTTATTTAATAAAATAAGGAGAATAAAAATGAAAATTCGTACAAAGCTCTTTGGTGGTTTTGCTATAGTTGTTGCGATAGGGATCTTCCTTGGCGGGCTGGGCCTATACAATAACAACAGACTTGTATCTTTATCTGAAGAAATTCTTCTTTTAGCAGAAACAAGTGCAAGTATTTCTTCGATATTGAATTCCCATTATATCTGGAGGCATGGACTGTCCGAAACAGTGTATTCCGGAGCAGCTTTTACCGGATCTCTTGATGCCGGCACTTGTTCTTTAGGCAGATGGCTTGGCAGTGATGAAGTAAGTAGAATAATTGACCCGGAGGTAATTTCCCAACTTGGTCAGATAGTTCAACCTCATAACTTGATTCATACCAGAGCAAGAGAAATTATAGATATTTTGCAGGATGGGGAAGAAGAATTAGCATTAAGGATCTTTAGAAATGAAGTTCTGCCGAACACATTGATCGTTATCTCCGGTCTGGAAGTAATGACTGCTCGTTACAGTGATTTACTTAACGATGAAATTAGTTTAATCTACCGTACCGGTTCTGTATTTCGGGGTGTAATTATATTATTTATTATAGTTGCATTGACGGTAAGTGTATTGTTAGCTTTTATAATAACATCCTTAATATCCAAACCAGTCATTGATTTAGCCAAGACCATTAAAATTATGGCTGAAGGCGATCTTACAAACAGCGTCAATGTCAGTACAAATGATGAAATAGGTGATCTTGGCAATGACTTTAACTTTACGATAGATAAAATTAAAACACTTATTCTAGGTATAAAAAACGAAGCGAATACACTTTCACAAATTGGCGTGAATCTTTCCCATAATATGACAGAAACTGCCACAGCGGTAAACCAGATTACTGCTAATATTAAAAATATCAATGGCCGGGTTATAAATCAAAGCGCCAGTGTTACAGAGACTGATTCCACAATGGAACAGATATCCGTAAACATAAAAAAGCTGAATGATCATATAGAAAATCAAGCTGCCAGTGTAGCAGAGTCGTCGTCAGCAATTGAGCAGATGCTTGCCAATATTCAATCTGTTACAAAAACCCTTGTTGCTAACAGTGATAATGTAGAAGAACTAACTGCTGCTTCAGAAGTTGGCCGTACAGGGCTTGTGAATGTTGTTTCGGACATTCAGGAAATTGCTCAGGAGTCTGAAGGTCTTTTAGAGATCAACTCCGTTATGGCAAATATTTCAAGCCAGACCAATCTGCTCTCAATGAACGCTGCTATTGAAGCAGCCCATGCCGGTGAAGCAGGTAAAGGGTTTGCTGTAGTTGCAGAAGAAATTCGTAAATTAGCTGAAAATTCCAGTAAACAGTCCAAAACTATCAGCACAGTACTTAGAAAAATTAAAAGTTCCATTGACAAAATTTCAATTTCTACAAATAATGTACTGCAGAAGTTTGAAACAATTGATTCTCAGATTAAAACAGTGGCGCAGCAGGAAGAGAATATCCGCAATGCAATGGAAGAGCAGGGCCAGGGAAGTAAACAGGTTCTTGATGCCATTAGCCAATTAAATGATATTACCCAATTAGTAAAGAACGGGGCTGTGGAAATGCTTGCCGGCACCACAGAAGTAATAAAAGAGACAGGTAATTTAAAGAATACAACACAGGAAATTACCGGCGGAATGAACGAAATGGCATCAGGTGCGGATCAGATTAACACTGCTGTAAATCATGTTAATGAACTAAGCGAGCAGAATCAGATTAGCACAAATAAATTAATTACAGAGGTTTCACGCTTCAAAGTTGAATAAATAAAAACAATGAAAAAATTTTAAAGGAACAAACATGGAAGTAAAGGCACCGCAGAACAGCATCTTAAATGCAATCTTGGGGAATCGTTATGCTCAAATCACTAATATCAGTGATAAAGCAAGGTTTTTGACCATGAACGGAATTTTCTCTGTCGCTTTAATTCCTCTAACTATTTTTGGAGTTATTGAGATGGGAGACGATATTATCAGGGCAGTTATAAATTTCAGTATAGCCGGTGTATGTCTTCTTACATTGATACTGTTGCGTACTAAAATATCTTTAAAGGTACTGCCTATAATCCCAGTAACACTTTATGGCGCTTATTGTCTCTTTCTCCTTCATAACGGCGGCCTTTATATGTGGCTGGCAGTATGGTTTTTTTCTTTTCCTCTGGTAGCAATATTTCTCTGTCAAATGCTCATAGGAGTTATAGAGTCGGTAGTCGGTGTTTCTATTGCTTATATTATGCTTTATACACCTGGTGCATCGGTTTTCGAAATGGATCCTCAGATTAAATTCAGATTTATTGCAGGTTATTTATTTATCTTATTCCTTACCATCATTTTTGAATGCATCAATATTCTTAAAGATAAAAAGGAAGTTAAGCTTAATATTGATCTGGTTTTTGAAAGAGACAATTTGAAAAATCAAATTGGATTGGCAACAAGTGAAATCAGCGGCCATTTGCATAAAGCGACAGAAGACGGTAAGCAGCTGAACATGGCTATAGTTGAATCTTCCCAGGCTCTGGGGATAATTACGGATAATATGGAAGTAACGATGAGAGAAACAAATAACCAGTTAAAGTCAGTTGATCAGACTTCTGAGTATGTTTCTAAAATCATCAATTCCATAAATAATCTTGAAGAAGCTGTTGGTTTACAGGCTTCTCATATCAGTAGTTCATCTTCGTCAATAGAGGAGATGGTTGCAAATATTGAATCTATCCGTTCTGTAGCCAGCGGAATTAGTAAAACTGCAGAAACACTAAGCCAATTATCTGCTTCCGGAAATTCAATGCTCCAGAAGCTGGCAGAAGAAATTGAACAGTTACATAAAAGGTCAGAGATGCTGCAGGAAGCGAATAAAATTATTGAAGATATTGCCGCAAATACAAACCTTCTTGCCATGAATGCAGCTATAGAAGCAGCTCATGCCGGAGAAACAGGTAAAGGCTTTGCCGTTGTTGCCGGCGAAGTTCGTAAATTAGCCGAGTTGGCCAGCAAAGAATCAAAAGGTATTTCAGAAGAAATATCGAGAATGGAAGCATCCATTAGCAGCATAACCGGTGTAACAGGAGAAACTGTTAAGTCTATGAGTTTGATATTCAGCGAAATAACTGCCATGGACAAAGCATTTGCTCAGGTAAATAACGCAGTAGAAGAACAGGCATCAGGCGGATCTCAAATTCTTTTTGCATTGAAATCGATACAGGAAGAGACCGAAAGGGTACGCAGGGGAAGTGAAGATATACATATTCAAAGCGGTTCAATATCAAATGAAATGCAAAAACTGCAGCAAATTTCTGTTAATGTAACAAACCGGGTTAACGAAGTAAACGTAGCCAGTAAACAAATTTCGTCATTCATGGCTAATGCGAAAAAAATTGTTTCCACTTAAGTAAAGGAGCTGTCATGCTGTATCCCAAGAATAACCAGCCATTAACCGGAGCAGAATTTAAGAACCCCGGCAGTGAGTACAGGGCCACACCTTTTTGGGCCTGGAATACCAAGTTGGATAAAAATGAGCTTGTCCGGCAGATTGAAATTTTTAAAGAATTGGGATATGGCGGTTTCCATATGCATGTCCGTACCGGTATGGCTACGGAATATTTAAGCGATGATTATATGGGAATGATCAGTGCATGTGTGGAAAAAGCCAGGGGAGAAAAAATGCTTGCCTGGCTTTATGATGAGGATCGCTGGCCTTCAGGAGCTGCCGGAGGACTGGTTACTAAAAACCCGGCATACCGGATTCAGCATCTTCTTTTAACTCGTCATCCATATGGCAGTACTTCAATGCAAGTTACCGGGGAGAGAGTTTCCAGGGCCAGTTCCAGGAGATGTGAAAACGGAGAACTATTGGCCTGTTTTGATGTTGTCCTTGACGGAGAAGGAAGCCTTTTAGCTTACGAACGCATTGGAAAAAACGATAATCCCCGGGGTTTCAAGCTTTACGCCTATGCTGAAACTGCTCTGCCTAATCCCTGGTTTAATAATCAGACTTATGTGAATACCCTGGATCCTGAGGCTATTGGAGAATTTATCCGCATTACCTACGATCGTTATGCAGGTCTTTTTCAAAAGGATTTTGGGACTTTAATTCCCGCTGTTTTTACCGATGAACCTCAATTTTCACAAAAGGGGACTCTTTTCTTTGCCCATGAGGACCGTGACCTTACTCTGCCCTGGACCCGGGATTTATGCCTTACATATAGCGTGGCATACAGAGGCGAGGATCTAATTGCTGGCTTGCCGGAATTAATTTGGGATCTTCCAGGTGGCAAAGCTTCCCTAATCCGTTACCATTACCATGATCATATAGCTGAGCGTTTTTCATCAGCCTTTGCAGACCAGTGCGGAGCCTGGTGTTCTGATCATAATATCATGCTCACAGGTCACATGATGGAAGAACCCAGTCTGGAAAGCCAGACCCATGCCCTGGGTGAGGCCATGCGATCTTACCGTTCCTTTCAGCTACCGGGGATAGATATACTCTGTGACCGCAGGGAATTTACCACAGCCAAGCAGGCCCAGTCAGCGGCCAGACAATATGGCCGTCCCGGGGTACTTTCAGAATTGTACGGGGTTTGCAACTGGAACTTTGACTTCCGGGGCCATAAACTCCAGGGAGACTGGCAGGCGGCTTTGGGAGTAAGTGTCCGGGTACCCCATTTATCCTGGGTTTCCATGAATGGTGAGGCAAAGCGGGATTATCCCGGGTCTTTTAATTATCAGGCACCCTGGTATAAGGAATATCCCTATGTAGAAGATCATTTTGCCCGCCTGGCAGCGGTTTTAACCAGAGGTAAGGCAATTTGCAAAGTTGGAGTGATACATCCTATTGAAAGCTACTGGCTTCACTGGGGTCCCAGAGAGAGTACAGAAACTGTCCGCAGGAATATGGATGAAAAATTTCTTTCCCTTTGCCAGTGGCTTTTACGCGGCTTTATTGACTTTGATTATATTTGTGAATCTACTTTACCGGATCTCTGTGATATTTCAAATATCCGTATCAGAGAAGACGGCAATTATAAGAATCACGTTAATGAAATTCAATTCCCTGTGGGAGAAATGAACTACGATGTGATCATTGTTCCTGCCATGGAAACAATCAGGTCAAGTACTATGGATCGTTTGGAAGCTTTCCGAAGACAGGGAGGGAAGCTTATTTTTATGGGCCCCTCCCCTTCTTATATTGACGCTATTCCCGATGATAGAGGGCAATGGCTCTGGGAACAAAGTGAACATATAGGCTTTGAATCCCTGCCTCTGATCCATGCCTTGGAAGAATACAGGGATGTTCGTATAAGGGACAGTTCCGGGGCTCTTTCCCAATCCTTTCTCTACCAAATGCGGGAAGAGGCTGATGATAATGAGTCTCTTTTTCGATGGCTTTTTATCTGTCATGCAGATAGAGAATTAAACATTGACATTCCCAGAGGGCAGTATTATCGCCTTCAAATCCATGGGGAATTTGATGCAACAGAATTCAATACCCTGGATGGAAGCATTAAAGATCTGGAAATTGAAATTTCTGCAGGTTGGACAAATATTAAAGTCCAGCTCTGGGATCATGACAGTCTGCTTCTCCGTCTGACCCCTGCAGTTCATGTTTCAAAGACACTAAAAGAAAGCCGGATCATAAGTATTGGCGAACCCCCTATTTCCTGTACGCGTTTTACCAGCCTTGTTCCTGTCACTCTTCATGAGCCAAATGTCATGCTCCTTGATCTTGCGGAGTATGCTCTGGATGAAGGACCCTGGCGTGAGAGGGAGGAGATCCTAAGGCTGGACAATACCTTGCGAAAGGAATTGGGCTGGCCTTTACGGGGAGAGGCAGTAGCTCAGCCTTGGGTGGAACACGATAGCTCCACTCTTCATACTTTATCTCTGCGTTATACCTTTGAAAGTGAAGTTGAAATAGCCGGAGCTGAACTGGCATTGGAAAATGCCGCTTTAAGTAAAATAAGTCTTAATGGAAAAACTGCAGGCCCTGTAGAAGGCTGGTATGTGGATAAGTGTATTGGTAAAGTAAAGTTACCAAAAATAAACGCAGGAACTAATGTACTTGAGATAAAATTACCTTACGGAAAAAAAGTTGATGTTGAAGCTTCTTATCTCCTGGGAGATTTCAGCGTTAAAATTCAAGGGGCGTTTTGCAGTCTGGGGCCTCCTGTCAGATCACTGGCTTTTGGAGATATAAGCCGTCAAGGACTGCCTTTTTATGGCGGGAATCTTACTTACCACCTGGAAGCTGAAGTTAACCCTGGTAGCCAATCTCTAACAATCGAAGCTTCTTCTTACCGTTTTATGTTGCTTAAAATAAAAGTTGATGGAATAGATCGGGGAAACATTGTATACGCTCCTTACCAGCTTTGCATTGACGGTCTTTCCTCAGGTAAACATAAAATTGACATTACCGGATTCGGCTGCCGGATAAATACCTTTGGCCAGCTCCATAATAACCAAGGTCAAAGTCATAGTGTTTACTGGTGGGGCCCTAACTCCTGGCGCAGCCTTGGACCGGCCTGGTCTTACGAGTATCGTTTCTGGCCCCAGGGAGTTTTGAAGTCTCCGGAGATTTGGTAGAACGGTATCGTCAAGAGCTTTATAATAATAGCCACGGATTTCAACGGATTAAACGGATTCTCACGGATTAAGAATCTTGAAAATCCGTGTCAATCCTTTTAATCTGTGGACCATTGTTATTAAGTTAACGCAAATTATGTTATCAGTATTTATCTGTGTCAATCTGCAGTAATCTGTGGTTTCTGATAATAAAGTAAACGCAAATATGTTTTTTACACTTTATAACAACAGCCTTGAATTTCTGCGATATAAATCCAAAAAATCTCCCTTATAAGTATGAAATTTCATACATATAAAATAATATCTCAATCAGATGGAAAAAATTGAGAATATGGCTTGACAATAATCAAAAGATATATATAATAATACTTAGAATTTTATAATTTTTTTTGGGAGAAGTTTATGTTGGTGGAAACAAAACAAATGATTCCAATCACTAAATTGCAAAAACAACTTACACAAACAGTTAGAAACATATCGGCTTCTGGAGAAGCAGTATACATTTTAAAAAATAATAATATGGAAGCTGTATTACTTTCATATCAAGAATATGAGCATTTAAAGGAGATAGAAGAAATATTTGAACATTTTGAAATAAAAAATATCGTTGACTCCCGTATGGAAAAGTACAACCCCCAAAAAAATGTTTCGTGGGATAAAATAAGGTAAAATACAAATCGATGAAAATTGCATTTATTCAAGAAGCATCTATTGAATATAAATCTCTTGATGGTAGTTTAAAAGTATTAGTAGATAAATTATTGGTTAAACTAGAGAAAAATCCCTTCTTTGGCGAAGAATTAGGAAATAAAAACAACATTGATTTGACTGGATATTATAAACTATATTTCGATAAAAAAAGATACAGGATTGTATATAGGATCTTAAAAGATGAGATAGAAATTATTGAAATTTGGGGAATTGGAAAAAGAGATAAAATGGA
>Ga0099364_10009967_pt1 | contig 13134 bp, 8 predicted proteins | sample TergutTh196P3_FD_73070 | JGI IMG/M metagenome (GOLD analysis project Ga0099364, IMG submission 73070) | Microcerotermes parvus P3 segment gut microbial communities from Pointe-Noire, Republic of the Congo - Th196 P3 | ecosystem: Host-associated > Arthropoda: Insects > Digestive system > Gut ...
TTGACAGAACCGGAGTATTATTGGAAGCAATTGCTACTAATGCACGGGTATTTATGCCCGCCAGCAACTATCTGGAACTAGGCTACCTTCCCTCGCAGGTTTCTGCCATTCCGGAAGCCTTTTATGTAACCATTACCGGACATGGGGAAGAACAAACAATTTTTTCTGACTATGTACTTGCAACAAACGATCCTAGTATTCTTTCTAAAATCAATACCAGTGAATTGGAAATAGGCCGTTCCAGGCTCTCGGATTCTCTATCGTCCAGAATACCCGGGATAGAGGGGGAAATGAATGAACAAGCCAGCGAGGAAATCGGAGATATAGCCCGTTCCATAAGCGAAGTAGCAAGGGAAGCATTTGAATTAATAGAGCTGCCATTCCCCACTGCACAAGACAGACAAAGAATCGAAGAAATTGGCATTATCACACAGACAATGCAAAATCGTGTCATGGAAGCATTATATAGAATTGGCGGTGAAATCGGTTCGGAACCTGCATTTTCCACTCAATCATTACAGGAAAACACCCACGACCGGTATATTTTCTTTAAGCCAATTCTCTATCGCTTAAGTTCCGACGAAATTTTTTACAGGGGCATGGTTAGACTGGAATTAAGCATTGAACCCATAGTTCAGCAGATCAGAGTAGATCGAAGAAATATTCTGATAGTTATACTAACCATTGCCCTGGCAGCCAATATTGTCGGCGTTATTGGAGCGTTAATAATGAGCACCCTAATCGTCCGGCCAATTACACGCCTGGTAAGCCATGTAGAACGAATCCGGGATACAGAAGACAAAACAAAACTCGAAGGTGTAGACATTGTAATAAAAAGCAAGGATGAAATTGCAGTTCTTGGCAATACAATTAATGAAATGACTCAGGGGCTGGTAAAGGCAGCCATTGCCGCTTCCGACCTTTCTTTGGGCAAGGAAATCCAGAAAAAATTTATTCCCCTGGAAGTAAACCGCGATGGAAATAAATTAACCAGCGGCTTTAAGGATACCAAAAATGTACAGTTTTTCGGTTATTATGAAGGCGCCAAGGGTGTTTCCGGAGACTATTTTGATTATCAGGATCTGGACGGCCGCTACTTTGCACTCATTAAATGCGACGTAGCCGGCAAGGGTATTCCGGCGGCATTAATTATGATACAGGTAGCAACAATGTTTCTCGGATACTTCAGGCGCTGGAAACCAACCGAAAAAGGCATGCATATAGAAGACCTGGTTTATCAAATAAATGACTTTATCGAAACCATGGGCTTTAAGGGCCGCTTTGCTGCTTTTACACTCTGCCTTTTTGATTCCAAAACCGGCCTTCTTCGTTTTTGTAATGCAGGGGATAATATTATTCATTGGTATGATGCCTCGGAAAGAAAAATGAAAACAGTAACCCTTAGGGAAACCCCTGCAACCGGAGTACTTCCCAACTTCCTTGTAGAATCCAAAGGCGGTTATTCTGTTCAGACTATTACCATAGATCGGGGAGATATATTATTCCTCTTTACAGACGGTATAGAAGAAGGCAAGCGCCGTTTCCGCAATGCCGCTTATGAGGATATAATATGCGAAGAAGGAGAACGTGATACTCCTCATGCCAATCATATTGTAGGTCAGGCTGACGAAGAAATGGGCGCAGATCGTGTAGAAGCCATTATTAATGCAGCAATGAACAAACAGGTTTATACACTTCATAAGTACCACAACCCGGAAGGAGAAAACCATGATTTACAATTTGATTTTACCTCCTGCGAAGGCAAGGTAGAAGATGCAATAATGGCAATGGTGTCGGTAGAAAAAATATTCCGTATGTATAAAGACCCAAAAGCCGCTGCCGATTCGCGAGTCCTTGTAGACAAAAAAGTAGACGAGTTTTTACGGAAACATTTCCGCCAGTACCGTGATTATTGCTATAATACTCTCGAAAACCCTGGCAACGATGCATATATGTACTATACTCATATAAAAGAGGATGAACAGTACGATGACTTGACCATACTGGGAGTCAACTGGAAATAGGAGGAAAAAATGGGATTTAGTGAAACCTTAAAGGAACTTTTGGATCAGGGTCTGGCTACTTCCAAAGAAATAGCTGCCAAAGCCGGGACAAAAGCGCAGGACCTTGGCGCAAAAGGATTAAAAGCATCGGGAGAAATTGCTTCCAAAGCAGGCGCCAAGCTCCAGGAATTGGGAGAAAAAAGCGCTCTGACAGTGGAGATAAAAACCCTGGAAGGCCAGACAAAAAAACTAATAAGTTTATTGGGCGCCGAAGTTTACCGTCTTTCTGCAGAGGGAAAAGCTATCAGCAGTAAAAAGCCGGAAATAAAGACTATCCTTGACCAAATCGGCTCTGTCAGGGAGATCATGGAACAAAAAGAGGCCGAACTTAAAGAACGCAGCGCTGAATAAGCCTGCATTATCCCGGTATAGTATCTATGTCGGATCCGGAGTTTCTGTTACTACATCAACCCTGGATTCAACCTTGGTGCTTAAATAGTCGTTCAGGCGCATTTTGTACCCCATGGAAACAGGTTCCTTAAAGTCTAGTCCAAGGGCAACAAGTTCTTTTCTTCCCTCGACATCTTCGGATCGGACAAATGTACCTGGAATTAAAAAACTCTCTTTAGGATCATCAAAATCGAGCCTTAATGCAGCTTCCCGGTTTAATAAGAATTTTGCAACACCCAGCATGATAATTTTTGCACCATTAAAAGAAATATCTCTAAGCATACATCTTCGCGGTACTTTTTGAATAAAAACTGCCGCTTCTTTGGCATTAATTTTTAATTTACGGATTATTTCCGGAGAAAGAACAATCCTGTCGTTTTTTCTTTTGGCGGAATTAATATTGGCTTCCAAAACCCGCCCCATAATCTCGATTAGGTCGTCCGGCGGACGCTGGGTATATTGAAGGGTAAAAAGCGCCATTTCATTGGAACCGCCATAGGGAGTATGACCGGCAACCCGTGCAGTAACAAAAAAGGTTACCGGAGTATCGCTGTCAGACGACTTAAAGCAAAAGCGCAAATTTACAGAATTATTTGTTTTTTGAAGTTTTTGTATTATCCCCGTCTGAACATTGGCAACTACCTTGGCGCCCTGGAAAGAACTGGAATAAATTACGCAGGGCCAAAAATCGCTGGCACATTTTAAATGTACCTGCTGAGTAACCAGGCCTGTAACCTGGATAAGTTCTTTGGAAAAGGTAACATCTATATCTTTAAAGAGTTCATAAAAGGTAATAATTCTTTGACCGGTTACAAGCGCCATGTTGCATACTATAAATGTATTTTACATGAAAGTCAATTAAAGGACTGTGTTACTCGTACACTTCCACAGGAACTTGTATTCCTGTATTACCAAACGAATTACGGAGCAGATCTGCTCTGTCTTCCAGAACTGCTGCCGGCACTTCCTCTGTAAGCGGATCTTCCCAGGCAGAACGGGCTTTGCCGTAAATATGAACTGCCCTTATTCTTTGCGGCAGAACAGCCAAGTCTGTTATTAGCTTTATCCAGGCAGAGACTTCTTCCTGCGGCGGCAGTATACCATTTACTTTGCAAAGCATGGTCTGGACAGTAAAAGGCGCAGAGGAAACGGCAAAATCATGTATCCGGGAAAGCAAAGTATTGTGGAGAACGCTGGAGCGATTGATATTATTATACCATCTTTCTGTAGCAGCGTCGATTTTAAGCCATAAATGCAGTTCCATGCCGTATGTACAAGAATTTACCAGAAATTTAAATACAGACGGATCTAATAATCCAGTTCCGTTGGTAATTACCACCAATTTTGCTTCGCTCGCTAATTGTTTCCGAATAATCGCTGCTTCTGATACAGCTTCCATAAAATTAGGAGACATAGTTGGTTCGCCGTTACCGGAAAAACAAATGTCCATTATTGGAATATGACTCTTTTTTGCTTCATTGATCGCAGAAACAAGAGCTGTTTTCATTGTTTTAACAGTAAAGACAATATCCGTTTCAAATGGAAAAATTTCGCAATAGGGACAGTCAAAAAGACATTGTTTGCGATCGGGGAACAGGTTAATGCCGATGGATAGTCCTTTTGAACGGCGGGAATATACCGGATAAATTATTGCCCCCCCCTCCCTGCTCCGGTGATCCTTTACCGGATCTGCATTCATGGTAACTCCCGCGTTGATTGTATACGCCGCAAGTATGCGGCTTGTGCATGCCCCGTAAGTCCTTCGGCCAGGCCCAGAATTTCCGCTGCCTTTCTTGCCTCTTCAAAACCGGTCCCTGGAACACAGCGTAATGTAGTAACAGTTTTTAAAAAATGCTGAACAGAAAGTCCTCCGGTATAACGGGCACCGCCGGATGTCGGCAGGGTATGATTAACACCGGCACTGTAATCTCCCAATACTTCTGCTGCAAGTGACCCGATAAACAGGGAACCGTAATTTTTAAGGCATAATTCGTTGTCTGTATTGTTTATCCAGGGGCTGTGATCCTGTACATGCAGTTCCATATGTTCGGGTGCTATACTATTGGCAATACGTATTGCTTCCTCTCTGGTATTGTAAATAACGATAAGCCCTCCGCTATCCAGGGAAGCGCGGGCAACAAGCTGTGATTCCGCCGGTAAAGCTGTTAGCTGTTTTTCCAGAGCCGCTCCCACTTTTTCCGCCATACTGCGGCTGGGAACCAGCGCTCTGGCTCTGGCATCTGGATCATGTTCTGCCTGGGCCAATATATCTGCAGCAATTAGTTCTGCTGCTTTTTCTATATTATTTTCCAATGTATTTTCCGCCACCTTTTCATCTGCAATAAGCAATACGTCAGAAGGACCGGCAATAAAATCAATTCCTACTTCGCCAAAGAGTAAACGTTTTGCCGCCGCCACATATTTGTTTCCCGGCCCGACTATAACACTTGACCTGGGTATGGATTCTGTTCCCAAGGCAAGTGCAGCTATAGCCTGGGCTCCGCCTATGGCAAATATTCGTAGTTTGGGGTTCTGTTTGTTTTTGGCAGAACTTTTTTTAAAAAGGGAAATTGAAAGAGCAGCAGCGGCAAGAATTCGATGATCGGGAAAGCGATCTTCCATGGGAGGCGAAGCAAGGAATATTTTTTGTACACCAGCGGCAAGGGCGGGAATCATTCCCATTAAAACAGAAGAAAACAGGGGAAAGCGTCCGGCGGGTACATAGACGGCAGCACACTCTACAGGGATTATCCGCTGACCGGTAAAAAGCCCCTTATCAATTTGTTTTTCAAAATCTACATATTGTTTTCGCTGTAAATCTGCAAATGTTTTAATATTATTGCCCGCTAGTTTTAAGGCAGCGGCAAGTTCCGGATCTTCTTTACACAGATTATCCCAGGCAGTTTGTGCAGCGCTAAAGGGAACTTCAAACTGTTCAGGGCAACTCTTGTCAAAACGTTCTGTATAGATCTTAAGCGCTGCATCACCGTTAAGACGGACAGCTTGTATAATTTCGCGGACTATTGTATCGGCAGAATCGGCTTCCAATCCGGTGTTGATAATTTTGTTTTGTTCTTTCCAGTAATTATCAAATTGTGCGGCTTCTATGATCTGCATATTGAGTATTTTACTTTTTTTTTCCGGCTTTTTCCGCCAGTTTTACTGCAGTCTTGTCTGCAAAGAAAAAGCGGTGCAGTTCCTTAATAATTGTATCAACTTCCTTATCATTAACAATAAAGCTGATATTTACCTTGCTTGCACCCTGAGAAAGCATCTGAACCTGAAAACCCAATTTACGGCAAACGCCGAATGCTTCGTGAAGAATTTCAGAAGAACGCCGTACATCGCCGATGATTGTTACAATGGCCATGCCGGTTTTTACTTCTATCGATGCATATTCGGATACTTCGCGGCATACTGCTGTAAGATCCCTGTCGGTATCCAGAGTAAGCGATACAGAAACTTCGCTGGTAGCGATCATATCAATTGAAATATTATTTTTTGCAAATTCCGAAAAAACCTGCGCTAAAAAGCCGCTTTGACCAAGCATACGGGTAGAAACAATATCCACCAGGGTTACGTTTTTTTTACTGGTAAGCGCCCGGATAAGCGGTGTATTTTTAACCGGTCCCTGTTCTATTTTGGTACCAGGCGAGGCAGGGTTAAAGGAATTTTTTACCAAAACCGGAATTCCTGTTTTTATACAGGGCAGCATTGCCCGCGGATGGAGCACCTGTGCGCCAAAATAAGCAAGCTCCGCCGCTTCATCGTAGCTTACCAGTTCTACCGGTCTTGGATCTTTTACCAGTCGGGGGTCTGCGCTTAGTATGCCGTCTACATCCTTCCATATCTGAACTTCACTGGCTTTGCAGGCTGCCGCAATTACCGTAGCAGATAAATCCGATCCTCCCCTGCCCAGTGTTGTTATGTTTCCATTTTCGTCCTTGGCAATAAAACCGGTAACAACAGGAAGAATTCCTTCGGCAGTTACAATGCGCATGGCCGATGCAATGCGTACATAACTTTCCTTGCGGAGTTCTGCCCGGCCAAAAGACGAATCGGAGATAAAACCGGCATCCCAGGCATCCAAAGCCTGTGCATTGATCTTTTGACTGCATAAATATGCCGAGACAATGCGGACAGACATTCGTTCTCCAAAGGATACCAGACAGTCTTTTGTTCTATCCGTTAATTCCCTGGTAAGGGAAATGCCTGTTAACAGGCTCCCAAGTTCCCAAAAAAGTTTTTTAATTTCCTTTTGCAAAACTGCATCAAGGTTTAACTCTCCAATCGTCTTTAGATGAAGCTCTTCAATCTTTTCAATTGATACGATACTTTTTTCCAGAGCAATTTGAGCTGCTTCCAGAAGGTAATCGGTGGTATTTCCCATGGCAGAAACAACCAGTATGGGCTTGTTTTTAATCCGGCTTTTAATAATCTCTGTCATATTGGCAATCTGTTCGGCACCGGCTACAGAACTGCCGCCAAACTTCATTACAATCATTTATGTACCTCGTTACAGCTAATCGCTGAGCATCCATTCCCCGTCAGCAAAGATATATGTTCCGCTTCTTCTTCCCTGGGAATTATAGTAGGAATCAAAACTGTCGTCAGTTGTAAAGAGGAGCTCGCCATAGATATCAAAATAATTCACCCGCCTTCCAAAACTGCTTGCTTTTGGCCTGTTGTTAAATGCCCGGTTTCCCACCTCGTCAACGGCTCCGGGAATGGTAATACGGTTAAGATCGTTATTAAAAAAAGCCCCGTCTCCTATTCTGGCTACTCCATCGCCAATAACAAGAATTGTAATCCTGTTTCCGGCAAAGGCTCCTTCCCCTATGCTGGTAACAGCAGGAGGTATGGTAATCCCCGATAAATTATTGCCAAAAAAGGCATAATCTTCAATCGTTGTCAGAGTATTTGGCAGTTCCACTGTACGAAGCCGGTTGCCCATAAAACAGCCCCGCGGTATAACAGAAATCCCATTGCCAATGGTAATCCTTGTTAATCTATTGTAGGAAAAGGCTGCTATTCCCATTTCGGTAATATTGTCGCCGATAACCAGCTCTGTTAATCTGTTTTCCGTAAAAGCGCCCTGACCTATGGAAGTAACACTGTCCGGAATAACGACGCTTTCCAGATCCCGTTTGGCAAAGGCATAATCTCCAATGGCAGTAACAGGCATTCCGTTTATTTCTTCGGGGATTACCAGTTCTCTTACAAAACCGCTGCCCCGGACTATTGTAAGCCTGCCGTTGTTTTCTTCCAGGGTGATAGTAAGCCCTGCACTTGACTGGGCAAAGCCATTGTGGATGAGAAGCAGCAATAAAAATGACGCAAAAATAATGCGCTTCATTATAGTAAAGTATAACAGTATAAAGGTATCTTGAGCAAGGACTTGACTCCCCACCTTATATAGTGTAGCTTGTTTTGTACTACGCTATATAAAGCTATATAAGGAAAAAATGACCATACAGCGCTTTTTTACGGATCCCTCATCAGGGCCATATAAAGATATTATGTGGGAAAAACGACGGAGTGAAATCCGCAATCCAGACGGCAGGACAATTTTCTGTGAAGAAACGGTTATAGTTCCCTCATTCTGGAGCCAGATTGCAGGTGATATCCTAGCGCAGAAATATTTCCGCAAGGCAGGGATCCCCCAGGACAAACGTTATTCATGGCGGGAATGGGCCGGTACAGCCATTAGGCCGGACGATCCGGGGCTGGAACTTCCCAGTGACGGGGCCGAACATGACGCACGCCAGGTTTTCCACCGTCTGGCATTTACCTGGCTTGACTGGGGCAGGAATAACGGTTTTTTTAACAGCCTGGAGGACGAAAAAGCATTCTACGACGAAGTATGTTATATGCTGGCAAATCAAATGGCAGCACCCAATAGTCCCCAGTGGTTTAACACAGGTCTATATACCGTTTATGGCATAGACGGACCCGCCCAGGGACATTACTATGTTGATCCGCTGACAGGCAAAACAGAAAAATCAGACAGCTCTTACAAAAGGCCGCAGCCGCATGCATGTTTCATCCTTTCTGTAGAAGATGATCTTGTAAATGAAAACGGTATTATGGACCTGGTAACCAGGGAAGCACGACTCTTTAAATACGGTTCCGGAACGGGAACAAACTTTTCGAGGATTAGGGCTTCCCGGGAAAAGCTTTCCGGTGGAGGTGTTTCATCGGGACTCTTATCATTCCTAAAAATAGGCGACCGTTCCGCTTCTGCCATAAAAAGCGGCGGCACTACCCGGCGGGCGGCTAAAATGATAACCCTGGACGTGGATCATCCCGATGTAGAAAATTATATAGACTGGAAAGCCCAGGAAGAACATAAGGTTGCTTCCATGGTTACCGGATCTATAATAATAAAAAAACATCTGGATACAGTAAGAAGAGCGATAGCAGCATTTCGCGGGCCAACAGAGGATGTTTATAACCTGGAAAAAAACCGGGAACTGGCCGAAGCTCTCCGTTCCGCGCTGTCAGAAAAAATTCCCCCCATTTACCTGTACCAGCTTCTTCGCCGGCTTGAACAGGGCGACAGTATTGACACGGCTGTTTTTTCTACTGCCTGGGACGATGAGGCATACAATACCGTTTCCGGTCAATCTTCCAATAACAGCCTGCAATTAAGCGATGAATTTATGCAGGCCGTGGAAAATAACGGTATTTGGGAATTGAAGGAACGGGTTTCCGGAAAAACCGTTAAAACCATAGAGGCAATTGAACTTTGGAACCGCATGGCACGCTCTGCCTGGCAATGTGCCGATCCAGGGCTTCAATACCGTACAACAATCAATGACTGGCATACCTGCCCGGCAGGAGGAGAAATACATGCCAGCAATCCCTGTTCGGAATATATGTTCCTAGACGATACAGCATGCAACCTTGCTTCGATTAATCTGGGCAGTTTATATAACAGAAAAAAGAAGAGTTTTAATATACAGGGATACCTCCATATCATAGATATTTGGACCACCATTCTGGAAATTTCTGTAGTTATGGCTCAGTTTCCTGCTCCCCGTATTGCAGAACTTTCCTACCAATACCGGACATTGGGTTTGGGTTTTGCCAATTTAGGCAGCTTATTAATGGTAATGGGTTTGGCCTATGACTCCGAGGAGGGCCGTGCTGTAGCAGGCGCTCTTTCTGCTATACTTACCGGTCAAGCCTACCTGCAGTCCGCCCGCCTGGCCTCAGAACTTGGTCCTTTTATCTGTTACCAGGAAAACCGGGAAGTTATGCTTCGTATAATCCAAAACCACCGCCGGGCTGCATATAATGCATCAGCCGCTGAATATGAACAATTACATACTATACCCCATGGAATAAATGCAGAACGATGCCCTGCAATATTATTAAAAATTGCCAGGCAAACCTGGGACAGGGCATTGGAATTGGGTGAAGCCCACGGTTTCCGCAATGCCCAGGTAAGTGCTATTGCTCCGACAGGAACCATAGGTCTTTTAATGGACTGCGATACTACAGGAGTAGAACCGGATTTTGCCCTGGTAAAATTTAAAAAGCTTGCCGGAGGCGGTTACTTTAAAATAATTAATCAATCTGCCCCTCCGGCTTTGGAAGTTCTTGGATATAAAAAAAACGAAATCGATGCAATTATTGCATATGCAACAGGCCATAAAACCTTTAAGGATGCCCCGGGAATAAACCCGGAAGATTTAACAAAAAAGAATTTTAACCCGGAAGCAATAGCTGCGGCAGAAGCAGCAGCAGCAAATGCGATCTCTTTGGAAAGTGTTTTTAATCCATGGATACTGGGCAAGGAATTTGTAGAAAAATCCCTAAACATTCCCGAATCCACCTGGGCTTTACCGGGATTCAGCCTCTTAAAACATATAGGTTACAGCGAAGAAGAAATCGCCGCCGCAGAACTGTATGTCTGCGGTTCTATGGGAATAGAAGGAGCACCTGGTCTTAAGGAAAAAGATCTTCCGGTCTTTGATACCGCTACTCCATCGGGTAAAAACAGCCGCCGTTCAATTTCCTGGCAGGCTCATATAGGCATGATGGCGGCAGTACAGCCATTTATAAGCGGGGCAATTAGTAAAACAATTAATATGCCCAATGCAGCAGATTATGAAGATGTAAAAGGCGCCTATATGCTGGCATGGAAGAGCGGTCTAAAGGCGGTAGCTCTTTACCGCGATGGTTCAAAGCTGTCTCAGCCCCTGTCGGCTTTTGCGCCGGGAACAGATCCCTTGGCCGACTTAATCCTTAATCTGGAAAAAGGCCTGGATGCTCCTGTCCGCCTTGACCGCAGTTCAAGCGAAGTAAGGGGACTTAGGCGGCCCCTGCCCAACCGGCGTTCGGGTTATACCCAAAAGGCAAAAATAAAGGGACATTCTATCTTTATCCGAACCGGAGAATATGATAATGGCAAACTGGGCGAAATATTTCTTGATATGCACAAGGAAGGAGCTGCTTTTAGAAGCCTCCTAAACAGTTTTGCCATAGCCGTTTCTTTGGGACTTCAATACGGCGTTCCTCTGGAAGAATATGTGGATGCTTTTACCTTTAGCCGCTTCGAACCCAACGGTATAGTACACGGCCACGAATATGTAAAAATGTCCACCAGCGTTATTGATTATGTTTTCCGGGATTTAGCCATTAGTTATTTAAAACGAAACGATCTGGGGCAGGTTAAACCGGAAGACCTGCTTGCTACCGGAACCCAAAGCACCGAGGGCACAAATAAACCGGATAGTAAAACAGCCAAATTTAAAGATCGTACAGAAGTGAAAAGTGATGTAAAAAGCGAAGCAAAAAAAGCAAAAGAAACTGCCTCCCCCCAGGAAAAAATTTCCCCCAAGGAAGAGGCGCGCCGTATCGCCGTAATTAAAGGCTACGAAGGCGATCCTTGTCCGGGCTGCGGTTCATTTAGCCTAATACGAAGCGGAACCTGCATGAAATGCGATACCTGCGGAGAAACTACTGGCTGTTCGTAATATCATTATCCGGCTGGCTTCTTGTCAGCTTTGATTTTCCATACCTGGATATACCTTTCCAGGGAAGTATTACTGCCAGTGAAATAGCTGCAGATAAACCTGCTTCTATGGTCCCATTTAACAAAATAATGCTTAACAGAACAGGCCAGGTAACAATCTCCGGTAAAAGCATAAGTAATCCATAGAGTACCAATACAGTATTAATCATGGAACCAGTTACCGCGCCAAGGATTATTGCCAGTGATTGTATTGGAAAACGGGGTTCCTGATTTTTATTTGTGCCAAATTTGCTTATCAGGGTATACATAAACCATGCTGCAGGGCCTATAAGAACACGGGGTACTATGGCAATCCAGGGATACTGAACAAAAGCCAGATCAACCGGAGTAACTCCGGCCATTGCAGCCTGAATAATACTGAAGATTCCAAAAAGCAGTCCGGTAAAAAAACCAACCAGGGGTCCTTCCAGAATTGCAGCAATAATAACCGGCACATGCAACAAAGCAATTGCAGCAACAGGAAGGGGAATAAAACCCAGACCGGTAATACCCAGTACGATGATAAGCGCAGAAAATACTCCGGCAGTTACAATTTTACGCAAAGTGGTGTTGATCATGGAACTATTGTAATAAGACAAACTTGTCTTTGCAAGCAGTGTTTTGTATGCTATAAATACCCATGGACTATAAAGAATACTGGAAACAGCTTATTGCCAAAGAATTAAACGCACTTTTGGCCGAGGAAGGCAGCAGCGAAAAGATAAGTCCGGAAGATCTTACTGCAGAGCTTCCCCCCAAGCCAGAAATGGGAGATATTGGCTTTCCCATGTTTGCCTATGCAAAGATCCTGCATAAGGGGCCGCCCCAAATTGCTTCGCTGCTTGCCGGGCGTCTTGTTACTATAGACGGCGGAACTGCGGCTGCAGAAGGGCCCTATGTAAATGTGCGCCTTGACCGGAAAACGACTGGTTCTGCAATTATAAAAGAAATTTTGGACCATGCTGTTGGAAAACCGGAAACTTATTCCGGATCCAGAATCATGGTAGAATTTTCCAGTCCCAATACCAATAAGCCCCTCCACCTGGGGCATTTGCGAAATGATATTGTAGGGGAAAGTATATCCCGTATTTATGCCGCCTGCGGAGCGGAAGTCAACAAGGTATGCATTATTAACGACCGGGGTATCCATATTTGTAAATCCATGCTTGCCTATAAAGAAAAAGGCGGCGGCGAAACTCCCGAGTCACAGGGAATGAAAAGCGATCAATTTGTCGGTCATTGGTATGTAGAATTCAGCAAACAGCTTAAGGAAGAAACAGAAGACATAATAAAAACCCAGGGGATAAAAAAGGATGATGCCGAAGCTGCAGCTCCGGTATTAGCTCGTGCCCAGGAACTGCTGCGCTTATGGGAAGCCGGAGACAAAGAAACAGTAGCCCTATGGAAGCTAATGAACGACTGGGCCATGGAAGGTATGAAAAAAACCTACGAGCGCACCGGTGTTTCATTCGACAAGTATTATTTTGAAAGTGATGTATACCTAACAGGCAAGGATGAAGTTCTTAAGGGTTTTGAAAAAGGAATATTCTTTAAAGCAGAAGACGGCGCCATACTTGTTGATCTGGAAGATCAAAAACTTGGTAAAAAAATTCTTATACGCGGCGACGGTACTTCCATTTATATTACCCAGGACATAGA
>Ga0099364_10009968_pt1 | contig 13133 bp, 11 predicted proteins | sample TergutTh196P3_FD_73070 | JGI IMG/M metagenome (GOLD analysis project Ga0099364, IMG submission 73070) | Microcerotermes parvus P3 segment gut microbial communities from Pointe-Noire, Republic of the Congo - Th196 P3 | ecosystem: Host-associated > Arthropoda: Insects > Digestive system > Gut ...
GTTTTGATAGAGGAATATGATAAACCCCTGCTTGGTTTGAAAGACGACCTGCAAGACGTAGATTCCGATATACGCAAAGTATTGAAAGGTTTTTACGGCGTCCTGAAAAGCGCCGATGCTTACCTGCGGTTTGTGTTTCTGACCGGCGTTACCAAGTTTTCAAAAGTCAGCGTATTCAGCGACTTGAACCATCTGAAAGACATCAGTTTGGACTATAATTATGCCGGCATCTGCGGCATTTCGGAAACTGAACTCATTCATAACTTTGAGCCGGAAATCAATGCGTTGGCTGTTGAACTTGATAAGACATACGATGAAACGCTCGGCGAACTGAAAAAACGGTACGATGGCTATCATTTTGCAAAGAAAAGCGAAGGAATATATAATCCTTTCAGTTTGTTAAATACATTTGCAGCAGGGGAATTACGCGATTACTGGTTTGCCACCGGTACGCCTACATTTCTTGTGCGCATGTTGAAAAATATGAATTTTGACGTAAAGACGTTGGAAAAAGACGTCAAAATCTCGCCACGCGCAATCTCCGAATACAGTACAGACGGCAATGATCCGGTACCCTTGCTGTATCAAACCGGTTATTTAACCATCAAAGCGTATGACACTCGTTTCGATAAATATATACTGGGATTCCCCAACGAAGAAGTCAGGTACGGATTTCTCTATGAGTTGTTTCCTGCCTATATGCCGAAAACCAATATTATGAGTGAATTTCATGTCGGCAATTTTATTGAAGATTTGGAGGCTCACAACACCGAAGGTTTCATGATCCGTTTGAAGGCCTTTTTTGCCGGTATCCCCTACGACCTCAACAACAAGGAAGAAAAGCATTACCAAACCGTTTTTTACCTGTTATTTAAACTGATGGGACAGTTTATCGAAACCGAACAGCGTAGCGCTGTTGGACGCGCCGATGCGATTGTGATTACTGCCGATACCGTTTATGCCTTTGAATTTAAACTCACCGAAACCGGCACAGCCGAAGAAGCCCTCAAACAAATCGACGACAGGGGATACCTTATCCCATTCACTGCCGGAACAAAGCGTTTAGTCAAAATAGGCGCCGAATTCAGCCAAACAGAAAGAGGACTGAAACGATGGGTGATAAGCAATAGCGAATAATAACCCGTTGCGTATCCTGATCATGAATTTTTGAACTTTAAACTGTGAACCTTAATCTCTATTATTCTAATATCATGATTAAGACCTCATTGTCTTCTAAATCGTTTTGTAATACTTTCAACTTTTGCTGTTGTTCGGGCGAAAGGGAGGCGAATTCCTTGCGTCTGATGAGTTTTTCCAATCGTTTTTTGGAATAATAGACACGGAATTGATTGTTTTCTATATCTGAATAGGATAATAGAAAAGGGAGGGCATCGGGAACGGGATTTTCAATAAAGTATTCATCGTCCGGTATATCAGTTCCTTCGCTGAAATGATAGAGTTGCCCGCTTCGTTTGTCAAAACAGGAATAGAAAAACTTGACGTTACCTGAATTTCTATTACTTTCACTATCACGATTTTGAGTGTAAATAAATAATATATACCTGTCGGATTCTTTCCAGGTATGGGGAAGCAATTTTTCCAATAAATTTTCACGATAGTTCGGTAAAAAGTAAGTGGGTATATCTGCCCGGTAAGAACCGAAGTCCAACACATAAGTTGGGACTAATCGATCGGGAGGAACCAGCCTGTATACCGTATCATTCAACGATTGGCGAACGGTTAACCGATCTCCAAAGTAATAGATGTCGGGTGGGAGAGGACTATAATAAACTCTATTGATTTCCGGTACAGGTTGATAATTGGAAAACCGACAGAGTGTATCTCCTTTTATATCAAAAGTATATAAAAAAAATCATGTGTACGGACTGGATGATATACATAACTGACCATTGAATGATCATCTAAAAGCAAAGCGTTTTTTTCATACGGTCTAGTCATGATACGTTTTCCCTGCGTTAAATCATACTGACAAAGCCAATTTTGATTATCCTCCCTTACGCGGTAAAGGCAATAATTTCCAATGGCTGTCAGACCTCCATTGTATCCTTTATGATGAACTTCATGAAACCAAATATAATTGTTGAAAGCGTCATACACATTAGGATGGTCAACCGGCTCGATTGTATATAAAAAAATCCCCTGTTTATCATAGCAATGGATACCGAAAAAAGCATCGCCGGCAATAATGTAATCATTCGTGAATCTAAAAAGAGAGTTGTATGCGATGCCCGAACTTCCCCGATGAAAAAATAAACCAACAATTCCGGTGTGAATAATACCTTTTTCAAACTCCATATAACCACTGGTGTCAAAAAAAAATTTACCCCCACTTTCCGACTCCGGATGTTTGAGTTTGATATACCTGACTTGGGTGTAATAATCGCTCAGATCGAATTTTTTGATTTGCAGATTCCGGTTGGCGATATCGAGTACGACCGGAGGATTAGCGACATCAACCTCCCTTGATTCCGTGTATTTGATACCCGGCGGAATAACATACGTTTCCGTATCGAAATCTATCAACGCTTGTTGTTGCAGCGTATCTGCCGTTTCCTGTAACGTATCTGCTGTTTCCAGTAACATATCTGCCGTTTCCTGTTGCGTAAACGACTCCTGATCCGATGATCCCGATCGCTTATTTCTGCTGCAAGACGCTACCAAAAAGAGGACTAAAAGAATGGACAATTGATAATGGACAATTGATAATTTTCTGCTTAACACTCTTTCTTGCATTTTACAGATTTCTTTTGTTTTTCCATTGCATGTATAGTTATTTGTTCTCTAAAATATTCGTTTGCATACAGGGTTACAAATAAACGAATTATTTTGATAAAACAATTCATTCTGAGAAAAAAAACGTACATTTGCATTGAAATAGCAAACGAATTGAATAACATGGATATGTTCAGCAGCAGTAAAATGCCTATCGGCATTCAGGATTTTGAGAAGTTGCGTACAAACGGTTATTTGTATGTGGACAAGTCAGCCTATATCTACCGATTGACAAGGGAGCACTGGCCTTATTTTCTCGGTCGTCCCCGTCGTTTCGGCAAAAGTCTGTTGCTTACCGCTTTGAAAGCCTACTTTCTGGGGAAAAAGGAACTTTTCGAAGGGTTGGCGATTGCCGGATTGGAAAAAGAATGGACAGTATATCCCGTTTTCCACATAGATATGAATGTGGAAAGTTATTTGAATCTTGATTCACTTTACTCGGCATTGAATATCAATTTAAGACAATTGGAAGAAAAATGGGGGAAAAATGAAGACGAGAAAAGTCCATCCGACCGTTTCCAGGGTTTGATCCGTCGCGCTTATGAACAGACCGGACGAAAGGTAGTTGTCTTGATAGATGAATATGATAAACCTTTGCTGGGTTTGAAAGACGATCTGCAAGACGTAGATTCCGATATTCGTAAAACGCTGAAAGGTTTTTATGGAATCTTGAAAAGCGCTGACACGTATCTGCGGTTTGTGTTGCTGACCGGCGTCACCAAGTTTTCGAAAGTTAGTGTTTTTAGCGATTTGAATCATTTGAAAGACATTAGTTTAGACCAAAATTATGCCGGTATCTGTGGCATTTCGGAAACTGAACTCATTCATAATTTTGAGCCGGAAATCAACGCGTTGGCTGTCGAGCTTGGTAAGACATACGACGAAACGCTCGGCGAACTGAAAAAACGGTACGACGGCTATCATTTTGCAAAGAAAAGCGAAGGGATGTATAATCCTTTCAGTCTGTTAAATACATTTGCAGCAGGGGAGTTACGCGATTACTGGTTTGCCACCGGTACGCCTACATTTCTTGTGCGCATGTTGAAAAATATGAATTTTGACGTAAAGACGTTGGAAAAAGACGTCAAAATCTCACCACGCGCAATCTCCGAATACAGTACAGACGGCAATGATCCGGTACCCTTGTTGTATCAAACCGGTTATTTAACCATCAAAGCGTATGACAATCGTTTCGATAAATATATATTGGGATTCCCCAACGAAGAAGTCAGGTACGGATTTCTCTATGAGTTGTTTCCTTCCTATATGCCGAAAACCAACATTATGAGTGAATTTTATGTCGGCAATTTTATTGAAGATTTGGAGGCTCACAACACCGAAGGTTTCATGCTCCGTTTGAAGGCCTTTTTTGCCGGTATCCCCTACGATCTCAACAACAAGGAAGAAAAGCATTACCAAACCGTTTTTTATCTGTTATTTAAACTGATGGGACAGTTTATCGAAACAGAACAGCGTAGCGCCGTTGGCCGCGCCGATGCGATTGTGATTACTGCCGATACCGTCTATGCCTTTGAATTTAAACTCACCGAAACCGCCTCAGCCGAAGATGCCCTCAAACAAATCGACGACAAGGGATACCTTATCCCATTCACTGCCGGAACAAAGCGTTTAGTCAAAATAGGCGCCGAATTCAGCCAGACAGAAAGAGGGCTGAGTCGTTGGGTGATCAGCGAAAGCGAATAAGAATCGTTGAATAACCGACTCACTGATCGCATGAAAACTGCGCTTTGACGTCAGATAACCTCTTATGTAGATATGTTCTATTCCTTTTCTTTGCGGCGTTGCTGGCAGGTGAGGCTCGTCAGCGAATACACCCCAAAAACGGCAATCAAGATACAGGCAAAGGTCATCACCGATCTGTATCTTTATTTTTTATTTTTCTTTTTGAGGAGAAAATTTAAAAAATTATGCTTATTTTTGCCCTTTCCAAAAGTTTTCAAAAATAGTAATAACAAATAAAATAGAATCCGTATGAAATTTGATGTATCAAGTTCCGCATTATTAGCTCGTTTGCAAGCAATCAGTAAAGTCATTGCTTCGAAAAACACATTGCCTATCTTAGACAGTTTCCTTTTTCATCTAAAGGATAACACATTGACTATTACTGCCTCAGATGTCGAAACCCGATTGGTGACAACAGTCAATGTGATGAATGTTGAAGGGGAAGGTCGTTTTGCCGTGTCGGCCAAAATCCTGCTCGAACCGCTTAAAAAATTACCGGAACAACCATTGACCTTCGATATCAATGATGAGAATCTGGAGATTTTTATTTATTTCGAAAACGGAAAATATAATTTTATCGGACAAAAAGGCGACACCTATCCTCAACAAAAACCATTGAAAGACATGGCTTTCACGCTTACAATGGAATCTCAGATTTTGCTGAACGGCGTGAACCGCGCACTTTTTGCCACAGGTGAAGACGAACTCAGGCCGATCATGAATGGCGTGTTTTTTGATATTCAAATGGATCATCTGACGTTTGTAGCCTCAGACGGACATAAATTAGTACGGATACGTAATAATTCCGTCAAATCGAATGACATGGCCTCTTTTATTTTACCTAAAAAACCTGCCAATCTGTTAAAGAGTTTATTGGCAAGGAATGCGGAGCCTGTCAAGATTCAGTTTGACGAAAACAATGCTTACGTTACCACAAACACCTTTGAGATGGTATGTCGCTTGATTGAAGGGCGTTATCCAAATTACAACAGCGTAATTCCTGTGGATAATCCCAATAAATTGACGATTGACCGTGTCGTTTTCTTATCTGCATTAGAGCGGGTAACCATCTTTTCAAATCCGGCAAGCACGTTGGTTAAATTGCAACTATCGAACGATTTAATGGTTATTTCTGCGCAAGATATTGATTTTTCTACTTCGGCTGAAGAAAAAATGAATTGCCAGTATAACGGTATGGAGATGAGTATTGGTTTTAGAGGCAACTTCCTGATTGAAATGTTGGGTAATATCAATGCCAGCGAAGTGGTATTATCCTTAACCGATCCTTCCCGCGCCGGCGTGATTGTTCCGGCTGAGGATGAAGAAAACGAAGAATTATTGATGCTGATGATGCCAATGGTCTTGAACGATTAAGATAAACAACTGATGCAGATAAATTTAGCCAATCCGCTGGTGTTTTTTGACTTAGAAACGACAGGTATCAATATCAGCAAAGACCGGATCGTCGAGATTTCGTTTTTAAAAGTCTATCCGAACGGAAAGGAAGAAAGCAGAACGCGGCGTATCAATCCGGAAATCCCAATCTCGCCGGAAGCGATAGCCATTCATGGAATTACGGATGAGGACGTCAAAGACTGTCCTAAATTTAAAGAAATTGCCAGGTCGCTGGCAGCTCATTTGGAAGGATGTGATTTGGCGGGATTCAATTCCAACCGGTTTGATATCCCGTTGCTGGCAGAAGAGTTTTTGCGTGCCGGGGTGGATATTGATTTGAACAAACGGAAGTTTGTGGACGTCCAGACCATTTATCACAAAATGGAACAACGTACCCTTGCAGCTGCCTATAAATTCTATTGTGATAAGGAAATGGAAAAGGCACATAGCGCCGAAATAGATACCAAAGCAACGTACGAAGTACTGCAAGCCCAGTTAGACAGGTATCCCGAACTAAAAAATGACATAAAATCCCTTTCCGAGTTTTCAAGTTTCAACAACAATGTGGATTTTGCAGGTCGCATGATTTATAATGAGAAAGGCGAGGAGGTAATTAACTTCGGCAAATACAAGGGGCGTTTGGTGACCGATGTGTTAAACGTTGATCCGGGGTATTATACCTGGATTATGGATGGTGATTTCGCGTTGCATACCAAAAAAATGTTGACGGAAATCAGGTTGCGGGCTATACAGCGGAAATGAAAAACAAAAAGATCATACTCGGCATAACCGGCAGCATTGCAGCTTATAAAGCAGCTTACCTGATACGTGCGTTTGTAAAAAAAGACGCCGAAGTACAGGTCGTGATGACCGAATCAGCCAAAGAATTCATTACCCCCCTCACCCTTTCGACGCTTAGCAACAAACCTGTCATCAGTCAATTCTTTTCGAATCGCGACGGCACATGGAACAGCCATGTCGATTTGGGTTTATGGGCAGATGCCATGCTGATTGCGCCGGCAACAGCTTCGACCATCGGCAAGATGGCCCATGGAATTGCCGATAACATGCTGATAACAACATACCTTTCGTGCAAAGCGCCTGTTTTTGTAGCGCCGGCTATGGATTTGGATATGTTTGCTCATCCGGCCACCCAACAAAATCTGGAACGGCTGCGTTCATTCAGCAACCATCTGATTGAACCTGCCGTAGGCGAATTGGCCAGTCGGCTAATCGGAAAGGGACGTATGGAGGAGCCCGACAGGATTGTCCGTGTGATAGAGGACTTTTTTGTTTCCTGCGACGACCTTCGAAAAAAAAAAATACTGATAACTGCCGGTCCGACATATGAAAAGATAGATCCTGTACGTTATATAGGAAACTATTCATCCGGAAAAATGGGATTTGCATTGGCAGAAACATGTGCACAAAGAGGGGCAGACGTTCGATTAATCACGGGGCCTGTTTGGTTGAAAACAGTTCATCCGGCAATCAGGCGGACAGATGTAGAGTCGGCTGACGAGATGTATGAAACTGCAACAGCGACTTTCCCCGAAATGGATGCCGCCATCCTCTGTGCTGCCGTCGCCGATTACCGGCCTGATCAACAGGTCGCCGAAAAATTGAAACGGAACGAACATGAAACCATGTCTCTGACTTTGGTACGGAATAAGGATATTGCACAGGCTTTAGGCGAAATCAAACGTCCGGATCAGGTATTGGCAGGTTTTGCCTTGGAAACGAACGAAGGCATCAACCATGCAAAGGCAAAATTAATGCGAAAGAAACTGGATATGATTATTCTTAATTCGCTTAAAGACGAAGGAGCCGGTTTCCGGAGTGATACAAACAAAATTACAATCATCGGTCGGGAAGGAAAGATCAAAAAGTTTCCGTTGAAAAACAAAAAAGAAGTAGCCGAAGATATTGTTGCAGAATTGAAAACTTTAATAAATAGAATATGAGTAAGAAATGGTTGTTTTTAGGAATATTTTCCTTCATAGCATTACTGGTTCACGCTCAATCATCAGAGTTAAACGCCCGTGTCACGATTAACAGTGACAGGATTCAAGGGACTTATACCCAGATTTTTGCTACATTGCAAACGGCGCTGAACGAATTTATCAATAACAAGAAATGGACAAACGCCTCATTTGCAATAAACGAACGCATTGATTGCACATTTACCATTATTCTCAGCGAAATGACGGACAACAGTTTCAAAGGCGAAATACAGGTGCAGGCGCGACGACCAGTTTATAACTCTACATACGTGACGACTTTATTTAATTTCCGCGACACACAGTTTGATTTTGAATATACGGAGTTCGAACCGCTGGAATATACCGAGAATATATTGAACGGCAACCTGACCGCTACGATTGTGTTTTATATTTATACGATTTTGGGACTTGATTTCGACAGTTTTTCACCCAAAGGCGGAAGTCCGTTTTTTCAGCAGGCGCAGCAAATCGTCACGTTGGCGCAGGCTCAGATGGGATGGACAGGTTGGAGGGCATTCGATAACGACCGCAACCGCCATGCGCTAATTACGGCTTTGACCGAAAACAACGGCGATATTTTCCGTCAGTTCTGGTACGATTATCATCTGAGGGGATTAGACCAGATGGCAGCTAATGCCGACCGTGGACGCACCAACATCATAGCGGCGCTACCGGAACTGACCAAACTAAAAAGCGCCAGACCCAACTCCATCTTACTTCAACTTTTTGCAGATGCCAAGTTAGACGAGTTGATTGCCATCTATTCGAAAGCGACAACGCAGGAAAAACAGGAAGGATTCAGGAATTTATCAAATCTGTATCCTGCTTCCGGCAACCAATTGGAAACAATAAGAAGATAAATCATGCTGAAATCATTATTGATACGAAATTATGTCCTGATAGACAATCTGAACATACAGTTTGAGGATGGTTTTTCGGTCATGACAGGCGAGACGGGCGCCGGGAAATCTATCATAATGGGAGCATTGGCCTTGGTTTTGGGGCAACGGGCGGATAATAAGAGCATTCACGCTAATTCGGATAAATGTGTGGTCGAAGCGGTTTTTGATATTTCGGCCTATCATTTGGAAAACTTTTTCCTGACCAACGACTTGGAATACGATCCACAGCAATGTATCCTTCGCCGCGAACTGTTAAGTTCAGGGAAATCACGTGCATTTGTGAACGATACACCTGCCCAGTTGACCGTTATCAAAGCCTTGGGCGACCACTTGATTGATATTCATTCGCAACACCGGAACCTGCTACTGGCCGAGACGCATTTCCAGTTGAATGTCGTTGATATAATGGCCAATACGACGGATTTATTAAGAAAATACAGCGGGCAATATGCCGACTGGCTTTCGTTAGCCGCACAGTTGACCGGTTTGGAGGCAAAAGCCGAAAAGGCCGGCGAAGAAGAAGATTATATTCGTTTCCAATACGAAGAATTACAATCCGCCCGATTGGTCGAAGGCGAACAGGCCGAACTCGAACAAGAGCAGGACACCCTATCACATACGGAAGAAATCAAAGCGTCTCTCTATAAATTGACAACCCTGTTAGATGGTGACGAACAAGGCGCTATGCAGCAAGTTAAGGAATCGTTATCGGCTATGGAGTCGTTGAAATCCTGCTTTCCCAAAGCCGTCGAATTTGCCGAACGGTTGCAGTCGGCCTATATTGACTTAAAGGATTTGACAGCCGAAGCCGGTATATTAAAAGAAGATATTGAATTTGATCCTGAACGCCTCGAATGGATTAATAACCGTTTGAACACGTTGTATTCACTTCTACAGAAACACCGTGTGAAATCGTTGGAGGAATTGATTCGTTGCCGCGATCAATTTGAAAACCAATTGAAGGCAATCAAATCGTACGACGAAGAAATGGCTGCCTTGCGAAAAAAACAGGCGGAACTGTATCAGATCCTTGAACAGCAAGCCGAAACGATCAGCGGCTGGCGAAAGGAGGCGGCAGCAACCATTGAACAGCAATTGGAACAGCGCATGGTGTTACTTGGCGTTCCGAATGTCCGTTTCCGGATTAATTTTGAACGAAGAACGAGACTTACGGAAGATGGGTTGGATGAGATTTGTTTTCTCTTTTCGGCCAATAAAAACGAATCGCTAAAACCAGTAGCGCAAACTGCATCGGGAGGCGAGATTTCCCGTTTGATGCTTTGTGTCAAGGCGATGGTTGCCGGAAATACAGCGCTTCCCGCTATTATCTTTGATGAAATCGATTCGGGCACTTCCGGCGAAATAGCAGACAAGATGGCTGACATCATGCAAGATTTAGGACGTAAAATGCAGGTTGTTTCGATTACCCACTTACCGCAAATAGCTGCCAAAGGGAAAGTGCATTATTTTGTATATAAAGAAGATACGGACGAACGAACGCTAACCCGTATTCGCCCCTTGGACGAAACAGAACGGGTGTACGAAATCGCCCGTATGTTGAGCGGTGTTTCACTGACCGAAGCCTCGGTAGCCAATGCAAAAGAGTTGTTGAAACAATTATGAATAATTGAAGGTTCAAGGTTCAAGAAAACCCAAACATTGAACTTTAAACTTTAAACTTTGAACGATGAACAATAATGACGTTATATTTGGCATCCGCGCCGTAATTGAAGCCTTACAATCTGGCAAGGTAATCGATAAGCTCCTTATAAAAAAAGATTTGCAAGGCGATTTAATCAAAGAATTGTTTGTTGTTTTGAAGGAACATCAAATCCCTGTTCAGCGTGTTCCTGCGGAGCGGTTGAATCGCATCACCCGGAAGAATCACCAAGGTGTTATCGCTTTTGTGTCAGCCGTTGCATATCACAGGCTCGAAGATATTATACCCTTTGTTTTTGAGCAGGGAAAAGACCCGTTTATCGTGTTGTTGGACGGGATTACGGATGTCCGTAATTTCGGAGCGATTGCACGGACGTGCGAATGTGCAGGTGTGCATGCCATTGTGATTCCGTCGAAAGAAAGCGTTTCGGTGAATGCCGACGCCATAAAAACCTCGGCAGGAGCGTTACACGTGATCCCTGTCTGCAAAGAAAAATCCATCAACCGCTCAATTCGTTTTCTGAAAGATTGCGGTGTGACGGTGATTGCCGCAAGCGAGAAAGGAAAAAAGAACTATACCGAAGTCTCTTATACCGGCCCTGTCGCCATTGTAACAGGAGCAGAGGATACAGGCGTTTCGCCCGAAAATTTGCGCATCTGCGACGAGATTGTCAAAATCCCCCTGTTCGGCACAATTGCATCATTGAATGTATCGGTTGCCACATCAATTATTGTCTACGAAACGGTAAGGCAACGAATCCAATAACTGAATCGTTTTAATAGTGCTCTTCTGGAGTTTTTTAGTTTCATTTTTCCGATAAAATCGAAAAATAGTTGTATTTCTGCACACATACAAAACAGCAAAGTAATGGAGAAAAAGAGATTGAAATTACATATTGAAATATCAGACACGCCATTCGTCGGTGACTTGTTGAGCGAACTCATAGCTGCAACTGCTACTCAATACAATCAAAAAGTAGTCATTCTGTTGGACGAATACGACAAACCTTATACAGATTTCGTGTACGACCCTGATATGGCTGAGAAAGTGCGTGAGGAATTGAGAATCTACTATGTCCGGATAAAAGCCAACGACGAATATATCCGTTTTAAGTTTATCACAGGTATTTCTAAATTTGCCGGATTCAGTGTGTTTTCTACGCTGAATACGCCGTCCGACATTTCGATGATGGCAAAATATGCGGAAATATGCGGATATACGGCCGTTATGCAACACCCGAAGGGAAAGCCACAGCAAAAACAAAAAGTTGTGAATAAAAAATTGTATCTTTGTACTTGATAAAAATAAAACAAATAATAGACTAATTTATAAAGCGAGTAGTATGGAAAAAATCGTAAATCTTAAAATAGAAAAATTGCCGGAAGGTGTTTATTTAGCGACTTCTGATAACCCACAAGGGCTTGTTGTTCAGGGAAATAGTATTGTGGAAACTCTTGAAATCGCAAGAGATGTCGCAAAAAAACTAATTGAAGCACAGGAACAACAAATTGTCAATTTAGCAATGTTCAACAATTCCTTTCACTATCCATTAGTCGTTACGGTGTAGTATTATGGGACGATTATCGGATTTCAGATATAGAATAATAGTGACTGTGTTGAAAAAGTTCGGCTTTGAATTTTATAGGCAAGCAGCAGGTAGTCATGAAATTTGGTATAATACTCAAACAAATAGATATACTACCATTCCAAATCATTCAGGGGATATGCCCGAAGGGACATTACGAGCAATTTTGAAACAAACAGGAATAAGCCCTGATGATTTTTTAAGTCAACTATAAACCGGAAAACAAAGCCCCTCTTTTCTGATGTGAAATGGGGGCTTTTTGGTGAGAAAACTATAAAAAACAAAGAAAATCAACGACAAATATTATAAATCTGGATCCATCCGTATAGATTCGAGATCATCGCCTATTACCTGAATCCGATTTCTCCGCCTTGAGTTTGTTGAGTTCTCATTGATGCTGATATGGGTTCTGCGCCTCTCTCTCTTGCTTCATTGATGGCTTCTGTCCGTTGCCGACTGATTAGATTAACAGCTGAATTGTCTAACAGAACCAGCGATGGCGGGACATCTTTAATCGTTTGTGCAAAATCGTTCAGTTTGGATAGTGTAGCCTGGTATTCATTGGGATATAGATTTTTTATATCCGTGCTTTCTGAGACATCATTCCTCAGATTATAAAAGACCGTGTCATGCGCAGCCACGTCTGCTACCCAAAAATTTCCTCTGCGTGCCCCTTCGGGTAATTTAATTTTCCAATCCCCCGAACGGAATCCAGCCAATCCTCCGAAATTGATAAAGGCAAAATCGTGGTGGGCGCGGTTACCGGTACCTAACAACACCGGTGTAAGATCGCATCCGTCAATGATTCGGTCGGTTGGGATAGTAGCTCCTGTTATGTTTGCGAATGTAGGAAACCAATCGACCATGGCAGCCACCTCATTAATAACCTGTCCGCCACGTATTTTTTCTTTCCACTGAATGATTGCAGGCACACGCATACCACCTTCCCAAGATGAACCTTTCCCCTGAAACAAGGGAGTTGCAACGCCACCATTTGGGCCTTCGGTGAGCCAGGGGCCGTTGTCGCTTGAAAAGATGACTATCGTGTTTTT
>Ga0099364_10009969_pt1 | contig 13132 bp, 8 predicted proteins | sample TergutTh196P3_FD_73070 | JGI IMG/M metagenome (GOLD analysis project Ga0099364, IMG submission 73070) | Microcerotermes parvus P3 segment gut microbial communities from Pointe-Noire, Republic of the Congo - Th196 P3 | ecosystem: Host-associated > Arthropoda: Insects > Digestive system > Gut ...
TGGTGCTGAGGAGCATATTGTGGGCCGCTGCCGAGGTGCCATTTTCCCAGATAGGCGGTACGGTAGCCAGCCTCCTGAAATGCTTCGCCGAGAGTGATTTCCTCGAGCGGCATGAAAAGGTTAATGTCTGCCGCTTCAAAGCGTTCGTTGCCGACGCCGACCAAAAAGTTGGTAATTCCCGACCGCACCGGATAGCGTCCGCTCATAATGCTGTACCGTGTCGGGCTGCATACATTGCTTGTGGTGTAACCAGCGGTGAATCGCATTCCTTCAGCAGCAAGGCGGTCGATGTTCGGCGTTTCGTAAAAGGTATTCGGATTGAACGCTCCCACATCCATCACTCCGAGGTCGTCGGCCAAAATAAACACAATGTTCGGTCGATCAGGAGCGGCAGCGAATGCCAAACCGGAAAGGGTAATGAATAAAATCGTAACAAATATCTTGAGAAAGTCCATTGTTTTGATTTTGAAAAAAAGGATCAAACTCAACTGTGGGCGTGATTCCGGCAACACAATCGTTATTAAGGACGCGGGATCAGCAATTGCTTCGGATTCAGACCGAGGAGCGGCGGTACGCCGAGGATTGTTACGCTGTAGTCTTGGAAGGTTCGTCCACTCGGTCGATCCAAGACGATTTGCCAAAGGCCATCGATCTTTCCGTCGTGGGCCGTTCGATCAAATTGGATGGCGCCGACGATATTGTCCTCCGTCCAAACGGTCTGACCGGAAGGATCAATGACACTCGCTTTGAGGCCCATCTGCGATCTTCCCACAAAACGGACACCAAATTCCTTGGACTCCGGCGGAACATGGAGATACAGCGTTCCACGGGTGAGAAACAAATCGAGCCGTGGAACAACAGGGATAACGACCATCTGATTGCAACGCAACATCCGCATGGCATGGTGCGTGGTGTTGCTTGAAGCCGTTACGGAAAGACGGTACACACCGGTTTCCGGCGCGTTGTCCAAAACGAACTCAAAATCATCGGTCTTGTCGATAGGAATATCGACTTTCATCGTTTTCCCGTTGGGCAACGTCAAAACGGCATTGCGCCGTTCAATGTTACCGGGACCGACCTTGCGGATGCCAAGAGCAAATCGGATCGGCGTACCTTTCTCGGCGTAAATCCAGTATATCCCCTCTTTGCGCTGCCAGATCGCCGGAAGCGTCGCGTCAACATCGACGTTCGCTTTTTCCAAAGGAACGAACTGCTCCGGCGGCGGGTCTTGTACGGGAATGTCGCGGAGTACATTAGGATATTCTTTCACGAACCAAGCGTCGTCGATTTCGATGGTCTCCGTTTTTTCGTTACGCTGAAGATGCAGTGTTCCGCGAACGCTTTTCGGATGGACGAAGGAATCACGCACCACGAGAGGCGGTCGCTCATAAGAATCGGTTAGATGAACGACGCCGAAGTCGATTCCGCCAAAATCAATGAAGTCGCCAGCCTGAAGTTGAATCGGATTGTTCCTTTCCTCTTTCCCGGAATTGACGATCACCGTGTCCCGCATGGTTAGTGTGGAGGTAACATCTTTCCGGTTAATCAGGATTGCCCCCGAGGTACAGTTTTCGAACCGACATCGAATCAGTTCGCAGGTGCCTTTGAGTTTGTTCTCTTTCGTGTCGTTGGCATGGAAAATGAGTCCGTAACTTCCGTTTCCCTTGATGATACAGTCTTCGATTCGGATGGAAATCGGCGTTGGCGATCTCGAGAGAGCACCCAGAGATAACCAGATTCCGGCGGAGGCATTGTTTTCGAAAACGCAACGACGCACCACACAGTCGGTGAGTTGCTCACTGGGTCTGTTCGGTTCGAAATCGATCCCCGCCTGCGGCGGCGTTCCCCGCGTGTTTTTCAGAACGCAGTCCTCAATAAGCAGTTTGTCGGCACTGATGACGCTGATCCCCTGTCGATTGTTGTCGTCACAAATCACGTTTCGGATCGTTACATTGCGGCTGGGACCTCGTCCCGGGGCAAGATAGACTCCATCGCCTCCTGTTGAAACGATGGAAAGGTTCTCTATGGTAACGTTGTCAACGCCAAACAAAGCAATGCCGTGCCGCCACTGTGATTTCACGTAAGGTTCGGCATGGTAATCACTCTTCCGCATCCGCAGTACAACTCCTTTGCCGAGACCGGTGAGTTTCAGATTCTTTGTGCCGGAGGCTCTGAGAAGCGAGTCGTTCGTTCCGAGAAACAAACCCGCCTTGGCGAGCAGTTCGACATATTCCTCGAAGACGATTTCCTGATCGCCGGCGAGGAAAAGCGGTCCGGTAATCCATGCCGATGCCTGTTTATCGACGATCAAACGCGGAACCTTCGAGTTGATTGCCGTTTGGAGAAACTCCGTGGAATCCTCCGGATTGAACCCCCACCACGAGACTTTGGCTTCTCGCAGTTCCCCTGAAGCGACCTTGGCAACCTTGTCCGGTTGCGGCGTGGCAGAGAGAGGTTCAGCGAACAATGCGAGACAGCAAAAGAGGGAACAATAAAATCGTTGCATAATGGGTTGGCTTACTTCAGGGTGGGAAAGGCCGCAACTGAGGCATCAACTGATAAACTCTCCTAATCATCCAATAGCGGCATCGGGAACAGGGCGGAGGGAAAACGTTCCCGATTCATCAAGTCGAGAAGTTCCTTGACTTTCTCCGGATATTGTGCGGCAACGTCGGTTGTCTCGGCGGGGTCGTCTTTCAGGTTATACAGTTCGATAGGAACCTTATCGATTGCTTTTCCCGCTCTTTTTGCTGGCAATAAACCAATTCGCAGTGCTTTCCAATCGCCGATCATCGCCGTTTGCTGGCCGCCGTAACCGGGAGCCTCCCGATAGAGCCAAGTTCTGCGCGGACGGTTATTCTGCTCATCGAACAACACCGGAACAAGGCTGATTCCGTCACACGGATGTTGATTCTGCGGCGTTAGCCCGGCGATTTCAAGGAGCGTCGGAAACCAGTCTTCGAAACCCGACATCTGATCAGAAACGGCTCCGGCCTGAATTTTTCCAGGCCACGAAACAATGCACGGTACGCGGATTCCGCCTTCGTACATACCGCCCTTGTAACCGCGCAGGCCGCCGTTGGAATCAAAGAAATCCGTGTGCGCTCCGCCAATGTCAAACGTCGCCCCATTATCGCTCGAAAAGACGATCAGCGTGTTCTCATAAACCCCTTTTTCCTTGAGCAGTTGTACGAGCCGTCCGATCTCCCGATCCATACGTGTTACCATAGCGGCGTAGGCGGCTCGCGGCGTAAAATGCGGCGTGTACCTTTTATCGCCCGTATAGGGAGGATCATCCCAAAGTCCTTGGTATTCCTGCAATGAATCCTCCGGCACATGCAGCGCAAGATGCGGAACCGTCGTCGGCCAATAGAGGAAAAAGGGCTTATCTGCGTTCCCTTCGACGAAGCGCATAACTTCGTTTGCAATCAGGTCCGCACTGTAGTTTTCGCCCTTGAATTTTTCGTAGGACTTCGGATCGTTCGGATCATCCCCTGCGGCCAGTGTAGCGCGTCCGGGAACGGGATTTTCGTTGACAAGAACTTGCCGATCGTCGTCCCAAAGAAATTGCGGATAGAAAGAGTGGGCGATTCCTTGGCAGATATATCCGTAAAACCGATCAAATCCGGTGCGTAAAGGACTGCTGGCCGAATCGGGAGTCCCAAGCCCCCATTTTCCGAAGGCGCCGGAAACATAGCCGAGTTTATTCAGTTCGCCGACCAGTGTGACGGTTCCTTCAGGCAGCGGCGTTTGTCCTTCCGGTGGATACGACTGATTGCTCCGAACGACACAATGACCGGGGTGCATTCCGGTCATCAGCACGGCACGGGATGGAGCACAGACGTTACTGCCCGAATAGTGCCGAGTGAAGCGCATTCCCTCCTTGGCCAAAGCGTCCAAAGACGGCGTTTTGATCTTCTGCTGTCCATAAGAACCAAGATCGCCGTAACCAAGATCGTCCGCCAAAATGAACACAATGTTCGGACGACCGGGCGAAGCGGCAAACGATATTGCTGAAAGAGCGAACAGTGCCGCAAAAACAACCAACAGATTGCCTGATAAAGCGAGTCGTGTCATTGATGGGCACAAAGGAGGGGAGGACTGTTGGTACACTCGATTCTTAGATTAAATCGCTCACGGCAAATTTACAGTTTCGCCATCGTCGACCGTTCCCAACCTGGCCAAGACACCGCCCGGCGTCGTCAACGAAAAGGCCCGCACCGAACCGTCGCCGATCAAAAAGTTGACGATGATCGGATGGGCACTTCCGAACTCGTGCCGGACATCATTATTCATTACTCCAGCACTGGTCAATTCGTCGTTCGGGCGACGGAGAAAGTAAGTGCCACTGTCCATATCGAGAGTCGTTGCCCCGGCAACCCGAACTCTGCGAGCCATTGTTACAGGATCACCAGTGGGAATCAGGTAAGAACAATCGGATGCCGTGAGGGCACCGGTAGATTCACACTTATCGAGAGCCAATGGAGGCAAGTGTTTTTCGCCGACGACAATTTGGTTACTGGTTCCGTCCTGCCACCAAGACAGTGTGTCTCGTGGTTGCCAACGATTGAACGCCTCGTCGTTTCCGGGATTCACCCCATACGCTGAGAGACGAATCGGACCACGGTGTCCCGACACTCCTCCCAGTCGATCACTGGCACTACGAGGCCAGTCAGTAAAGGTGGCTCCGCTGGCGACGGTTTCTGCATTACCTTGAAAACTGATGACAATAGCGTAACAGCCGTGGGGACCGTACTGAGGGCGATCTTGGGGATTTACCGGTGTCGCCCCAGCGGGAAAAGTGGGAATTTGGACTCCGCCGCCCCGCCTTGAGGGACATCTGTAAGCCGAAACGCCACCGAATTGTCTGCGAATCTCGTCGTTCATCAGGGTTACACCTCCGCCGGGTGCATTGCCGGGCTCGGTCAACCACCACTGGGACCCGAAATTGTTTCGAAATTGTCGGAGCGCGATATACTCATACAGCCCCGGTTGTTCGATAAAAGGAAAAAGCAACGGAAAAAACTCAGACGAACAGAACCGTGTGAGTTGTAGTTGGTAAGGGTATTGCCAACAGTGAAGCGTCCGCCGATTCCCGCCGGTGGCAAACCGCCTCTGGCATCGTGAAAATTGTGGATGGCAAGTCCGATTTGTTTGAGGTGGTTCACACACTGCATTCGCCTGGCGGCTTCACGAGCGGCCTGAACTGCCGGAAGCAAGAGCGCGATCAACACGCCAATGATCGCTATCACGACAAGGAGTTCAACGAGCGTGAACCCTCCCTTCTTGCACACCGTACCTCTTCCTGTTTTAACACTCATGAGTCTCATCAATTGTCTCCTGTTAAAAAGGTAATAAGGATCAATGCCCAGCACAAACCTTACCAACACCGGAAAGTTAAAGTCTGAACAACGGAAGTATACTTGACAATGGACGGTTTTCAATGTTAAAATGCGTCTAAATTTGGTAATTTTGCGAATCCAACCGTCTTCTCTAATTCATCGTCGACAGTGTTTCCAGAGCGATAGTCGCGGGGGCTGCGAAGTATCAACAGTAGATTTTACCCTGCCGTCAGAGGGTAAAAAAATACTTTTTTCTGGATAAAATGCGAATAGTGGGCAAAAGAATTTTTTTGGCGGAAGTTATCGCGAATAGTGTTCAACGCAGGTAACTTGGTATTTTTCAGCGCCCTGAGCCGGTTACTCTTATGACCATCAAGTCGATTTCCAAAGTTGCTCTTTTGATTGAAACCTCTGGTGAAACGGGGCGTGAATTGCTTCGCGGAATTCTGCGTTATTCCCGAGAGCATGGTCCGTGGGGGCTGCATGTTTCTCCGGGAGATGTCAACGATTTAACGCTCCCCGATATGAAGGCGTGGAATGGGACCGGGATTATTGCTCGCATTTCCAATCAAGCGGTCGCCGAAGCCGTACTTTGTGCCAATCTTCCCACGGTCGTTATTGCCTTGGGCGATCAATGGTTGCAAACCGGTCAATTTGCCAAAGTCGGCGAATTGAAATCGGATTCGGAGGCGGTCGGTAAAATGGCAGCAGAGTATTTTATCGATCGCGGCTATTATCGTTTTGCCGTTGTCGGAGAGATCGACGAATGTAATTGGTCGCGTTTGCGCACCCGATCCTATAGTGAAAGACTGGCGGAGGCCGGTTTTGCCTGTCATGTGTACGCGCAACCGAAAATCCAGGAATCCAATTGGGGAGTCGAGCAAAAGCGGCTCAGCGGCTGGCTTCGTTCCCTTCCCAAACCGATTGCGCTGTTCACCACGACAGACGCACGAGGCCGCCAAGTATTGGATGCCTGCTTGACTGTCGACATTCAAGTGCCTGAAGAAATTGCCGTTCTCGGTGTCGATAACGACGAGTTTATCTGTGAAATCGCTTATCCGCCTCTTTCAAGCATCGCCATGAACACGGAACAGCAGGCTTACGAAGCGGCCGAAATGCTCGATTTGATGATGAGACGAAAAATAAAAAAGGGAAAAATCATCTTTAATGAACCTTTGAGTGTCGTTACAAGAAAATCGTCCGCCATTTTTCATGCAACAGATGCCTCGGTTGCCAAGGCGCTGAAATTCATCGCCGAAAATATCGGAAGCCGTATCAGTGTTCCCGAAGTCGTTGAAGCAACCTCCACTTCACGTCGGGTGCTGGAAAAAATTTTTCGACAGGAATTGCGTCGCTCCATTCACGAAGAAATCCAGCGAGTACGTCTGCAAAAAGTGCAACTGCTGCTGTTACAGACAAGAATGTCTCTTGCGCAGATTGCCGAAGCCTGTGGTTTTGATAACGAAAACTATATGCAAAAAGTTTTTCGCAAGAAATTTGAAATGACCATCAATCAATATCGAAAGAATCCTTGACCGTTCCATGAGGCCGGGGGGGAGGCTGTCCTCGTACAAAGTCGCCTAAACAGGCTTCGGGCGTTGTTTCCTAAACAAATTAGTGATATTTTGGCATTCCGAGCTTTGTAAACTGGTTTAGGATTTTGCATCGGATTCGGGATTCCACTTTTTGATTTCGTAACAATCGATTTTCAAGTGACCACCGAAAATTGTTTTCATCCGAAACATTGCGGTCTCCGCCAACGAACGACGATGATAACCGACCTTGACCTTCCAACCCTTGCTCCCAACTTCCGACAACCGCGAATCGCCTCGTCTCGCGGAAGTTTCGGCAACTGGACGAACTCAACGCCGGGTCCATTGTCAACCAAAAACGCCGTGGGGAATAATGAAGGGAATATGGGGGCTTGCCCCTTGAAAATTTGTAAAAATCGTTCACAATCAACCGTATGAGTTTCACCGTTCCTCCTTTGTACAGCGGCGGCGTGATGCTGACGTACAAGTGCGACAACGCTTGTCGGCATTGCCTGTATTGTTGTTCGCCAAAATCGTCCGACGAAGCAATGAGCGAGGAGATGATCGACCGCACAATGTCGGTGCTGTCGAAGGAACGCGCGCTGGACGGCATCCACTTCGGCGGCGGTGAATGTTCGCTGTTCTTTGACCGACTGCTCTATGCCGTTCGCAGTGCCGTCAAACACGGTGTAAGGATCGACTACCTCGAAACGAACGGCGGATGGTGTATTGACGATCAAACCGCGATAGATGGTTTCAAACGATTGCGCAGTGCCGGACTGCCGGGAGTGCTCATCAGTGCGTCGCTGTTTCATTTGGAGTTCATTCCTCTTAATGTAACGAAAACGGCGATTCGGGCAGCCCACAAGGTTTTCGGCGGCGCCTTCGTTTGGACCGGCGATGTACTGCGGCTGATGGAACGGCTGCCGGATCACGATAGAAAATATCCGATACAGGAATCCTGCCGACTGCTTGGCATTGAACCGGGCGATGGTACGCTTTGGCGGATTCATTCGTATCTGAATCCTTGTGGTCGTGCGGCACGGCGATTGGCCAACGGTCTGTGGCGGCATCCGACTGAAACATTCAGCGGCGATGCCTGTGCTCGGACGTTCCGTTCGACTTCGCATTTTCACCTTGACCAGTATGGCAACCTCTTTACAGGCGGTTGTCCCGGTATTTCCGTTGCAACAATCGACGATCTGCATCCGCCTGTCGACGAAACAGCGGCACCGTTCTTTACGGCATTGTGCGATGGCGGCCCGGTCGCGGCTTGGAAGCGACACGCTACGGAGTTTGAACCTGACGCCGCTGGATATATTGGCAAATGCCATTTCTGTCTCGAACTCCGACGGCATCTCTTCGAGCGGGGCAAGTTCACCGAACTGCGCCCGGCGGAGATGTACCGAAATTGAACGCTCCGCGTCTGCTCTTTCCGGAAAAACCAACCGAAATCACCTTTTTGCGCTCGTCGCAGAAGGGGTAAATATCGTTGGATGTTGATTTTCTTGGCTAAAAAATCGTCTCTGACATCTCGCCTTGCACGTTTTACCGCGTCAGTATCATATGTAATCGATAGTGTCGGCGAGTCCGCATCGTAAGCATTGGCAACACAATCGACAAGCACTCGCGACAGACTTGTATACAGATTAAGCCTAAGGTCCTCTACGATATGAGGGGCAACCGAAACAGCCTTCCAGTAACGGAATTTGCCGAATTTTGTGTGCGGAATCTCGACTGAGACAATAACTGCATTGAGTAGAACGCCCTGTCGCTGTTTCTCGTAGACCGCCGCAAGGATGCGGTTTTCTGGTGCCACGCGAATAACGCTCCAATCTAATTGTTCTATGCTCTTGTCGTATTCCGATAGATGCTCCCCGTTTGATTGACAGGAAAAGGAAAAACCTCTGTGATCCAATCTAAACAATCCGTTCGCCCAATGCCAAGAAATTATTTTGAATCCTGACACCGAACACGTCGGATCATGCTGTGTGGTTTATTCGATAGAACCGCCTCTGGGGGCGTAGTTCGAGTTATCCTCGCCATGCCGATCCGTGAAAATCTTCGCCGACGTAGTGGAAAAACCTGCCAAAATCGGCTACAATGCACTGACCGAGCCGGTTCCATGCTTTACACTCTCCCAGTATGCCAGAATCCATCTCCCCACCTGCCGACATCCAACGTCAAGAGTTACGCCGACTGATTGACCTGTTCCGGGACAATATCGACCAGTACAAAGGCCCGAACTACGACGAATCGAATACCCGTACCGATTTTATCGACAAGTTTTTCGAGTTGCTCGGTTGGGACGTTCGCAATCTGGATGGTTACGCCGAACAGTACCGGGACGTTGTTCGAGAAGACACCGTTGTGATCGATAATCGTCCCAAGGCTCCGGACTATTCGTTCCGAATCGGCGGTTATCGGAAATTCTTCGTCGAAGCCAAAAGGCCGTCCGTCAATATCAGGGACGATATTTCACCGGCCTTTCAGATTCGTCGTTACGGTTACACCGCAAAACTGGCCCTGTCGATTCTGACCGATTTCGAGGAGTTCGCCGTTTACGATACAAGAATCAAGCCGCACAAAAACGACAAGGCATCCAAAGGCCGGGTTTTCTACTGTCGATACGACCAGTATCTCGAAAAATGCGACTTCGAGGGTTTTGAAACGAACATCGATTATATCGTCGGAACGTTTTCAAAGAATGCCATCCTGCGTGGCAGTTTCGACCGTTACATTGAAAGTACGAAAAATCGCAAAGGAACCAGCGAAGTCGACAAGGAACTTCTTGCATTGGTCGAACAGTGGCGTCTGGACCTTGCCAAGAGCATTGCCAAAGCGAATCCGACTCTCGACAGCCATCATCTGAACGTTGCCGTCCAGCGAATCATCGACCGGATTTTCTTTCTTCGCATTGCCGAAGATCGCCGGATTGAGCGTTACGAAAATCTATTCCGGGCGGCGGAGAAACAAGGCGTCTACACAAATCTCCATTCGCTTTTCGTCAACGCCGATGAAAAATACAATGCCGGTCTGTTCAAACAGGAAGACTGGCTCAATCGGCTCCAAGTCGACGACAAGGTTCTTGTATCAATTATCAAGGGCTTGTACTATCCGGAAAGTCCATACGAGTTTTCGGTACTTCCCATTGAAATTCTTGGCAGTATTTACGAACGTTTTCTCGGCAAGACGATCCGGCTGACGGCAGGTCATCAAGCCAGGGTCGAGGAAAAGCCGGAAGTTCGCAAGTCGGGCGGAGTCTATTACACGCCGCAGTACATTGTCGATTATATTGTACGGGAAACCATCGGTCGAAAGATCGAAGGCGGGAAACCACAGACCGTCGACAATCTCCGTTTCCTTGATCCGGCCTGTGGGAGCGGCAGTTTCCTTGTCGGAGCGTACACGTTTTTGCTCGACTGGCATCGGTCGTACTATGAAGGCGAATCGAACCGCAAAACCGCCTTGAAAAAAGGAACGATTTATGAAGCCGGACAAAACACCTATCGTCTGTCCATTGAGGAAAAGCAACGGATATTATTGAACAACATTTACGGCGTTGACATTGATCCGATTGCCGTTGAGGTCACGAAACTGTCACTTTATTTGAAACTGTTGGAAAACGAGACGGAAGAAAGTTGCGACTCGTTATTTTCTCATTCCGATTTGAAGGTGCTTCCGAACCTTGACAGTAACATCCAGTGCGGCAATTCGCTGATCGGAAGCGACTTCTACATCGGCAGACAGATGAATTTGTTCGATAATGAGGCAATGCGAAAGATCAACGCCTTCGATTGGCAAAAGGTGTTTCCGGCGATCTTCAAGGCCGGTGGCTTCGATTGTGTACTCGGCAATCCGCCGTATGTTCGGCAGGAAACATTGGACGAGGAGACTAAGGAGTATTTTCAAAATCGTTACAAAGTTTATCATGGAACGGCTGACCTGTACACGTATTTCATTGAGCGGGGAATCGGCTTACTTCGAGCCGGAGGCAACTATGGGATTATCGTTGCGAATAAATGGCTGCGGGCGAACTATGGTGCGCCGTTACGAAAATGGTTGAAGACGCAGAATCTCTTGGAGATCATCGACTTCGGCGATCTGCCCGTGTTCGGCAAGGTTACGACGTATCCAATGATTTTGCGTGTTGCCAAATCAGAGCCGCAATCGTCAGATTGCGCAACCTTCTCGCAGGTTGAAACTCTTGACTTCAAATCTCTCGCCGAACATCTCGAAGGCAAGCGACATAAAATTGACGTAAGTTCCTTGGACGACGCCGGTTGGCAACTACGGGACGAACGCGAAAAGAAACTGTTCGATAAATTGATGGCCGAGGGTATTCCACTGAAGGATTATGTCCAAGGCAGGATTTATCGCGGCGTTCTGACTGGATTGAACGAGGCGTTTGTCATCGACAACGCAACCAGAAAGCGGCTCATCAAGGAAGATAAGCGTAGTGCAAAGATTATCAAGCCGTTCCTTGCGGGACGGGACATCAAGCGGTATGCGCCGTTGGAAGCTGAGAGACATTTGATTTTTATTCCGAAAGGATTCACGAACGAAACGGGAAGTCGGCCTCGAAGCGGATGGAACTGGCTTTGTGAAAACTATCCCGCAATTGCCAAGTATCTTGAACCGTTCAAAAAGAAAGCACAGGCTCGATGGGACAAAGGAGATTACTGGTGGGAACTCCGGGCCTGTGATTATTACGAAGATTTTGAGAAGCCGAAGATCATTTATCCGAACATTTTGAAACAACCGGAATTCACGTTTGACGAAGGAAGGTTTTATTCAAATCAGAAGAGCTACATTATTCCGTTGGCGGACAAGTTCCTTCTTGCCGTCCTCAATTCGTCGATAACGTCCTTCTTTTTCCGAATGAAGTTGCCGAAGTTGCGAGGCGGCTTTTACGAACCGAATTTCGTTGTGTTCAAGTTTATGCCGATTTGCCGCATCGACGAGGGCAACAAGAAAGCCGTCACAACACGCGACAAAATCATCGCATTGGCCGACCAAATGCTGACCGCCCAAACAACGTTACACGGAGCGGCGACGGAATCCGACCGAAAACTGGCCGAGCAGCGAGTTGGCATTCTGGATCGGGAGATTGACGCCTTGGTCTATGAACTGTATAATTTGACAGGTAAGGAAATTGGGATCGTGGAAGGAAAATGACCAGCAACGGTACGTGAAAACTTCGTTCCAAACGGAGAACCATGCCATGAAAAGAATAACCAAAGTGACAATAGAGAATTTCAAGAGGTTTCAAAAAATCGAATTGGAATTGAAATCTTTCGATTGTCTTGTTGGAGGCAACAACAGCGGCAAAAGTACGCTGTTGCAAGCTCTGGCCCTTTTCGATTTTATCGTTCACAACTGCCTTGCGAGAAAGGGTGACACAAACAGCCCGATTGAAATCAAAAATCGGTCTATCGCTCCAACGGATTTCGTTGTCTTGCCCGTTGCCAACGCAATCGATTTGTGGACGGATAAGCTATCCCAAAGAAAAGGAGGCCACATACTTATCCGTATTGCCGTTGAGTTTGACGATGCGAACTCGGCAGTTGCGGCGGTTGACCTCAGTTTCAACCGATTTGCCGTGAGCTTGGAAACGGAAAAAGATCAAGCATGGCTAAAAGAATTAGCACAATTTAAAATATCCTATTTGCCCGTGTTTTCCACATTTCTTACGCAGGAAGAAAGAAAAACACCCGCAGTAATCGAAGATGCACTGGCACGAGGGCGGGTGAACAGCGTTGTTCGTAACCTTCTTTACAATTTAAGTGCCCAGAATGAAATTAAAGCCCTCGAAGAAATACTGTTGCGAGTTTTTCCTGATTTTAAGAAGATGCGAGTTCGATTTGATGACGTTTCGGATCGACACATCGACGTCACCTTCTCGTCGACCGAGAGGGTGCGTGCGGTCCCACTTGCGAGACTGGGCAAAACAGGCGGCGGCATTTTGTTTCCCCTCTTTTACGAAAGGACCTCCCATGCCCAATCTTGACAAAACTACTGAACAAATCGAAGCCGAAACTGATTGACTCCTCATCGAACAAGCCAAGGCACTCATCCGCGACCTCCGCGCCGCCGCCGCGTGTAAGCATTTGATCGGAGAGATATTAAAGCAAACGGGAGCCAAGTGGACACGGGAGCGAGTCAACCGAATGGGCGTCATCTGCTCCCTCTCCTACGGCGACCAGTGGAATGATTATTGGAAAACCGCCCAATGACGACCCGGAAAATTTGCGAGCC
>Ga0099364_10009970_pt1 | contig 13132 bp, 10 predicted proteins | sample TergutTh196P3_FD_73070 | JGI IMG/M metagenome (GOLD analysis project Ga0099364, IMG submission 73070) | Microcerotermes parvus P3 segment gut microbial communities from Pointe-Noire, Republic of the Congo - Th196 P3 | ecosystem: Host-associated > Arthropoda: Insects > Digestive system > Gut ...
CTTAAAGGATTTTCAATAGTTAAATATAAATACACACCTTCTCCCTGAAAAGCACTTATAGAAGAAATAAATATACCAGAAATAGGATGTATATACACTATCGTTTCCATATTTTCTATCATTTCATTTTGCTCATTTTCTTCTGCAAAACAAAAAGTATTTGCAGCAATAAAAATTACTATTATAGAAATTATTCGTTTTATTTTTTCCATATTTTTCATTTTTTCCTTTATCTTTTGCATATTAGTTTTTTCATAACACTCTAAATTTCAAAAATACATTTTTTAAATAAAAAAAACAAATTTTTCTGTCCTGCTGAACTTGTTTCAGCATCTCTGTATTCAGCACGGGGATTCCGAAATAAATTCGGTATGACAGATTAATTTTTAGAAGTAACATAGTGTGTAATTCTATTTGGTTTTGATAGTATTTTCATATACGAAATCTATATCTGTGGCACCTTCGGCAGCAAGTTTGCAAATAACATCGCACCGTTCATTTCCTTCTATTCCTTTATGTCCTTCAATCCAAATAAACTTTATATTATGTTTTTTCAATAATGGGATTAGTGCTTGCCATAAATCTATGTTTAAAACACTTTTTTTGTCTGCCTTCTTCCAATTATTTTTTATCCAATTATTAAGCCAGCCCTTATTAATAGTGTTAGTTATTAGTTGTGAATCAGTAAAAATGGTAACATTATTACAAGGTTCTTTTAGTGTAGTTAGTGCTTTAATTATTGCTGTTAGTTCCATTCTATTGTTGGTAGTCATTCTATATCCGCCTGATATTTCTAATGTTTTGCCTTGTGTCATTAAAATAGCAGCCCATCCACCTTTTCCTGGATTCCCCAACGAACTTCCATCAGTATATATAATAATTTGTCTATTGTTCATAATATTATATATTATAAAAAAATTGTTTGCTTATTAGTTATTTCTTTTATTCTTGCTTCTGCCAATTTGCAATATTCTTTTGATGTTTCAAAACCAACATAATTTCTTTCAGAGTTTATTGATGCTATTGCTGTTGTTCCGCTTCCCATAAATGGATCTAAAACAATATCATTTTTATACGAAAATAATTGAACCAACCTATATGGTAACTCAACAGGAAATGGTGCAGGATGCCCGATTTTCTTTGCTGATTCTGTATTCATATTCCAAACCGATTTTGTATATTCCATAAATTGTTCTTTTGTAATTGTATTTTCTTTATCTTTTCTATCAAGTTTAAAATCGCCTTTAGAAAAAATTAAAATATACTCGTGGACATCTCTTAACACAGGATTAGAAGCCGATTTCCAACTTCCCCAAGCCATTGATATTCCTGCACCTGCTCCTTTGTTCCAAATAATTTCGCCTCGCATCAAAAAACCTATTTTTAACATTATATCTGTTATATATGCCGAAAGCGGTATATATGGCTTCCTTCCTACATTTGCAACATTGATACACGCCCTACCACCATTAATAAGCACTCTATATGTTTCAGCAAATACATCCTCCAATAATCCTAAATATTCTTTTAATGTTAAATCATCATCATAATCCTTTGTTACATTATATGGCGGCGAAGTTATCATTAATTGCAAACTATTATCAGGTATCACCGACATATCTTCACTACTGCTATTTATTATCTTATTAAGCAATTCCAAAGGAAAACTATTTTCAATAACAGAACTATTTTTAGATATTTTAAATTCTTTATACAAATTAGAATTATAAAACTTTTCTGCATTATGTCCTATTCTGCTAATTGTTCCAAATGAACTCGTTTCTGTTCCTGTTCTTAATCTTTCCATAGTTCCACCCACTATCTTTGATAATTTTATTTCTTTTCGGATTTATAGGCAAAATATTGACCTACCATTATTGCAGTTCCAAATCCTATAAGAAAACCTACCATACCTTTATAAGATTTGTTCATTTCTTTTCTCGGTACAAAAACTTCCATTCCCAATAAATCTGCTCTCGCTATTGGAAGTTTATCAATTTGAAACTTATTATTTTTCTTGTTAAAAATGCTACTACTTCTAAAAAAAGTAGCAGAAACAAAAATTGAATCAGAATTAAACGATAACAAATCATTTATAAGTAACTGCCAGGTTGTTTGAACAGATATGGTATCAACTTTTTCCCACAATACATAATCATAATGATATTTATTTCTAATGGAATCAATAATATATTTCTGACAAAAAACCATAACCTGATTGTTTATAGTTAATTCTAATTCCTTATTTTTTATATCAAGAAGAGCAACCCTACCACAATGTATTTGTTGCAAAGAATCAATTTTGGCATATTCACTAGGAAATTTAATCCCCATTCCAAATAAATTTATATTAATACAAAGTAAGATAGCAAATATTATTTTTATACATATCTTTTTCAAAATAGATATTAACACGCCGACTTCCATACCTACTTTTCCTGCTCGTGAACTTTCAGCATTTGCCATTTGAAATAATTCGGGAAGTTTTTTCTTTATCCGTTGAATTATTACCTTATCATTAAATATTTTGTTTATATATTCTGCCATTCCATTATTAAAAAAAGTTAGTTTGTTGCAAAAATAATACTTATAATATATTATAAAAAAATGTTTGCTTATTATTTTATTTTTATCAAAATTAACTAAATTTTACATAATTATTTACATTTTCTTTTTTTATTTATCAAAATCAGTAACTATTTAGCAACTTGCTAACATAATTAGGGGATGCTGAAACAAGTTCAGCAGGACAGGGATTTAATGTATGTCCTGCTGAACTTGTTTCAGCATCTTTATCTTTTTATTATTGAGAACACTTTACTTGCTGTGCTATAAGTTATTCTAATGAAATATACGCCTGAATTTAATGTTTTCATATCAAAGTTAATTTCGCCGTTATGTGTTTCTGTATTATCTGTGATTTCTATATTTTTTGCGTCTATATTATAATTAATATCTATTGGAGTGCCAATTATATCGTATAATTGCAAAGTAAAGTTTTTGCTCATATTAGCATCAGGTTGCGGGATGTTATTATTAGAATAAGATTTTGTAATATTTGGTTCAGGTTTTTCAATAATTATTTTATAACTAATTTTACTTTTATTATCTGTCGGATTAGGAACAGGAAGTCCAAGTTTGATAATTTCTTTTTGCGTAATAGAATGTGTAGAAATAGCAATTGTTATATCGCAAACGCCAGTTGTAGAATCAGCATTTGGCTTGCCAAAACCACTTAAAGGAATATCTAATACGCTGCAATTATCATTTATATATATTGTATCATACTGCAAATTAAGATTAGTCGGCGAATAACAAATAATTAGTTCTGCCGAATCGTTTGGCAAAATTGTAATAGGAAATTGCGACATAGGAGTAGTAAATGCAAACTTATATCTAAAATTAACTTCATTTAGAACAAATTCTTTATTACTTATATTGTGTAATATAAACTTACGATAACTTTCCTTGCCATAATTAACAGAATCAATAAAAAATGTAGAATCCATTTTTATTTGCAAAGCATCTCTTTCATCAGTTATAGTTATTGCTACAATATCGGATGAATCGGTGCAATTTCCGTCTATTGAAGCAACTACTTTATATGTTCCTGATTGTGTTGGTTTAAGCGAAGGAACATCTTTTGCAATTTGATTTTCTTCTAAATACCAAGTATTATTAGTAAATAGTTCTGCATTTTCTATATATAGAGTTCTAATTATGTTATCACAAAAAGTAGTAGCACCATCTGTTTTTAGTATAGGTTTTACTCGCTCTTTGAAAGTAATATCAAACCAAAGTGTATCTATGCAATCTTCTTCTACATTACCATACACAAAACCAACTCTGTTAATATCTTCTGAATAATCAGTCAAAACAAAATTATTATTTTGTGGAGGAGTTGCACCTGTATTTGAATATTCAATTTCAGGATTAAAAATTATTTCTAAAATAGTATCATTTATATCTTTAAAATCAAAAATTATTTCATCACCGAAACAATATGTAGTTAGTGTAATATCGGGCTTATTTTTCCCTCTTGATATGGTAAATGGTTCAGAATACACATAATAGCAATCATCTACTTGAATACCTTTAACAATATATTTTCCTGCATTTTCTATAACTACTTCTTTTCCTTTTTTATTAGTTGGAATAGTATCGCCTTGGCTTGTTATTTGATACCACTCATATTGTTTATAGTCGTTATCTGCTTTTAATATAACATAATTTGTTTGGCAAGCGAGTGAATCGCCTAAAATACTAATACTACCTTCTTTTTTCTTTAATTTATATATGCCTCCTTGTCCACATATAAATCCCGTAGTATCATTGATGAACCACAGGTCATCCATATGAGAATTGTTTTCTATTCCGCAATTCATTAAGTGCCAATTTTTACCATAATCTCTTGTATAATAAACTTCTTTATAATATCCACATACCCAGCCACAAGAATCGTTTGTAAGCCAAGTTCCAAACATAGAACCTTTTGTTTTAAAAGTATTCCAAGTTAGTCCCATATCGGGCGAAAATAATGCTGCACCTTGACGATATCCATAACCTCCGCCATAACATCCTCCCGAAGCAGGAATTAATATGCTTCTATTATATATGTTTATATCTTCGTGCCAATTGATATTAGTTATATCTAATGGACTACTTGTCCATTGTATTTTTTCTGTATTACATAATTCATACCAACTTTCGCCACCATTAGAGGTCATAAATATAGCACCACTTCCAATAGCATATCCTTTGTTTTTATCGAGCATTTTAAAGTCAGTAATATGATTATTAGTAGAATTAGGTATTGTTGAGATTTGCCAACTATTTCCACCATTAGTAGAACTATACATTTTTTGACCTAAATTAGAACAATTTCCTTCGGCAATCCAAACATTATTATCTATTGCATAACATCCCCAAGAACCATTAAAGTTTCTTACAAGATTCCAACTTGTTCCACCATTAGTTGTCTTATACAAAGAGCCAGGTCCAGAACAATATCCCGTGTTTATATCAATAAATACAACTGATTCTGCGTGAAAACTGCCTCCCGAAATATATGAAGCGTGCCATGTATTACCGCTATCATATGTTTTAGCAAAAACACCACTGCCACCACTATTAGGATTCGTGCCTGCTGTTCCAACCGCAAAACCATATTGGGGATTATCAGGCAAGAAATAGAACTCTAACCAATATGATGTCGGGAAATCATTAGGAACAATAGTCATTTTTTCCCAATAATAGTCATCCCAATTCACTTCAGCATTAGTAGTTAATGTTGCAAAGAATAGAATTATAACCAATAAAATTATTTTTTTAGCCATTATACTTTTAATATTTTATGCAAAAATACGTTTTTCTCTACTCTTTTCTCACTATACTTCCGACATTTTCTTTGTCATTCCGTGCTTGGTATATGTCACATAATGATATAAACACACATCATATTTTTAATCAAACCTGTATCTTATTCCGAGTTGGAAGTTTGTAGGTGTATGTTTCACATTGTAAAATGAAAAATACATAGGAAATGCCTCACTACCATAATTTGCTCGGCGATATTCCTGTGTTGTATAAACAAATGAAGCATCTAATATCAAATTATTAGTTAATAGTAAGCCCACTCCTGCGCCGATAATACTTTTATCACTGCATAATGTTTTATTTTTATAAGGTGAGGTCTGCAATGTATAACTTCCTCGCAAATACAATGGGATATTAGGAATTTTATATTCTAAACCTGCACCAATCGTAAATTGCGTAGTTAATACTTCTTCTATTATTTCGTTCAATTCATCAAAATACAACAGAGCATCATAATCTAAATTGATATTATTTTTATCAACAGAAAAATATGTGCTTGCTGCATTTAATATAGAACCGGATACAGAATAAGATAAGCCCGAAGTATTGCCTGATGCCCCCAAAGTAATTTCAAAAGGAGTAATTATTTTATATTTATTAAACATTGTTCCTGTAGGATATTTATCAAATTCATCATTGTCAAACAGGACTTCATAGTTGGTTGAAAAATATTCTGAATCGTGCATCAAAGTTGGGAAACGTACCGATAAACCTAATCTACAATAATGACTTAATCTTGCTTGAAGCCCTAATACACCTGTTATTCCAAACAAATCTTGTGTTAATACTTCTCTAACAGTTAATCTATGCATATCATCAATAAAATATTGGTTATAAATATTATCTTTATCTGTTTCGAAGTATTTGCGAGAATAATCAAATGTTCCAAATTTCATTGTAAAAGTGCCTCCGATAGCAAATATTGGATTAATATCACAAGCCATGCCGAATGACAGGTTGTGCAATCCACCACTTTCATAAACATATCCTTCTTGATATATATTATTTTTAATTAAAGCATTATAGTTGCTGTCCACGAGTCCGAAACTTCCCACCCATTCTTGCTTTTGGTGTGCTTGTTCTGCAATAAAAGAATTTAAAGGATTAAATCCACTATAAACAGAATTTACCACAAAGTCATTACTTATATGGTAATCAAATCCACAAGACACCTTAATTTTATTTTCTGGTGGCGGGGTTTCGTAATACTCATCTGAATTTAAATTAATACTGGACCAAACAAAATTTATATTAGTAAAATATAATTCGTTTGTTAATTCTTTTTTAGTATTGCCTAAAAAATTAGTGTTTGTTTTATGGTTGGTAAGGTTTATTCCCATTCCAAATTCGCCGACAGGAACTAATGTCATCCCCGCAGGATTAACAACTACAGCACTGCCATCATCAGCAAAGCCAAAATACGATACACCTAATGATGATGCTCTAACAGATGGCGACACATTAGGACTTACAAATCGCAACGCATCTTCTACAAATTGTGCTTTCACAGAAAACAAAGATGCTAATAAAATAATTACTATAAAAACAATTTTAATTTTCATAAAAAACTCTAAATAATTTAATAAAACTTTACAAATATAATGAAAATAAATTAAAAAAATTATACCCCGCACGGGAATGAATCCTCGTGTTATTTCCTTTCAGCACGAGGGCAAGCCCCCGTGTTAAATAATCGTCTTTTTAACACAGGGATTCATCACTGTGTTGCATAATTGCTAATTTTATGTAGATGCCGAAACAAACACAGCATAACATTGTTTTTTATTTTTTTAATGTTACACAAAGAATTATTCAGTCAATCAATTTGTTGCCGCTAAAACGATAGACATAAATTTTGACCTATTACTATCTGCCCTCGAAGTAAGAACTATAGGAACTTTTGCACCAAGTATGTTGCCCGCAATAGTGCCTCCTGCAAGATAACTAAATGATTTGTATATAGCATTTCCTACATCTAAATTATAGCACACAATTAAATCAGCATCACCTCCAACATCAGTAACAATACCCTTATGTGAGCATGCTTCTTTAGAAACAATATTGTCTAATGCTAAAGGTCCATCGATAATACAATTTTTTATTTGACCTCTTCTATTCATTTGGGTTAGCATTGCTGCTTGAATAGTAGATTCAATTTTTGGATTAACTACTTCTACGGGTGCTAATACAGCAACTTTCGGTTTTTCAATACCTAATTTATTTAGGCATTTTACACAACTATTAATAATTTTAACTTTTTCTTCGAAAGTTGGTTCTATATTTTGTGCAGCGTCTGTGATGGTCAATAATTTATGGTATGCAGGCAATTCAAATACACCGATATGGCAAAGCATATCATTTGTTCGCAAACCCGTTTCTTTATTTAGAACGGCACGTAATAGGTCGGCTGTGGCAACAAGCCCTTTCATTAGTATTTGTGCTTCACCAGTTACACAAAACTCTACTGCTCTTTTAGCAGATATAGCAGGATTAGGTTCATCTACTATTCTAATACCTGAAATATCAATGCTTTCGCTTTTAGCAATTTCTTTAATTTTTTCTGTATTGCCAACGAAAATTGGTTCAACGATACCTGCTTTTTTAGCACTACTAACAGCATTAAGGACGTGGTCGTCTTCGGCAGCGGCAACGACTATTTTTTTTACGCCACGCGAGGTAGCGATTTGGACTAATTCATCTAATTTTTTTATAGCCATAATTTTTATTTATTATAAAAAACAATTTGCAAATATACGTTTTTTTTATAGCACTTTACCTCACCACTGCGAACTTCTCGCTTGCGATTTGCTTATTTTTTGCGAGCATTCGGCAGATGTAGTTGCCACTTAAAAGGTCGCTTGTATTAAGGGTTTCTTTATGCTCACCTGCATCGTAAAAGTTAGAAATTGTATATAAAACATTCCCTAAAACATCGCAAATCTCAAAAGTTATATCGCAACTCTCAAGCAAACAAAAACTTATTATTGCATCAGAATAAGTCGGATTTGGCGAAATTGTTAGATATGTTGCGATAGTTTTTTCTGTTATACCTAATATTGTGATACTTTTCCAAGTATAGCCATTCCACTTATTGCCATCTCTTTCGGGCAGAACAAACTCCCCTAATATTAAATCCGACTCTTCGGTTTTTACAGCATAAAATGGTCCCAATTCAGTACTATCTGCTTTTATTAATTTAGGAATTGTAAAATCTGTGCCTAAAACTACTGATTTTAATGGATTAAACCTAAATGCTAAATTTCCAATCGTTGTTACATTTGGTAAAATAACTTCTGTGATTTGATTTTCTGCAAATGCAATATAGCCAATAGTTACTACATTCGACAAATTTAATTCTGTGATTTTATTGGAAGCAAATGCAATATCGCCAATAGTTACTACATTCGGCAACGATAATTCTGTGATTTTATTGGAAGCAAATGCACTTCTTCCAATAGTTACTACATTCGGCAACGATAATTCTGTGATTTGATTGCCGCCAGAAAATGAATGATCGCCAATCACCTCTACATTCGGCAAATTTAATTCTGTGATTTTATTGACAAGAAAAGCATAATCGCCAATCACCTCTACATTTGGCAAATTTAATTCTGTGATTTTATGATTATATGCAAATGCAATATCGCCAATAGTTACTACATTTGGCAAATTTAATTCTGTGATTTGATTATATTCAAATGCACCCATTCCAATTGTTTCTATATTCGGCAAATTTAATTCTGTGATTTGATTATCATAAAATGCATAATCGCCAATAGTTACTACATTTGGCAACGATAATTCTGTGATTTGATTGGCAAGAAAAGCATGATCGCCAATCACCTCTACATTCGGCAACGATAATTCTGCAATTTGACCACCTGGATAACAAAAGAAAGATTGACTGCCAATATTTACTACATTTTCGCCAATTACCCCTGTAATATTATTGCCACCTCTTTCAGGGTAGTAATCTGTACTATATATACTATCAGGTATTTCTGTAATACTTTCATCAAATTTTATGCAAGTAGGTTCTGTGATTACAGGTGGGTTAGTAACGTCAGTAATAACTAATGGGTTAGTGCAATCCGCATTCATTTTTGCACTAAAACTTACAGCAAATATTATTGCTACGATGTTGATTTTAATTAAAGAGTTCATAATTTTTACTTTATTTTTATTTAACATATTACAAAAATAAGAAAAATATTTTAAAATAAAACAAAATTGTTTTTTATATATTCTTATTCCTTCTATAAAGTATTCACATTTTCGGTGATTACTTTTTATCATCCTAATTTTATTTCTATAAATTATCGTATTTTTGCATTCTTTAATAATTTTAATTGCAATGCTAACAGCAACAGATGTATCAGTTCAGTTCGGAGGTAGGTATTTGTTTGATTCCTTCTCGTTTGCACTTAAACCTAATGATAGAATAGGTTTGATTGGAAGGAACGGGTCAGGTAAAACTACTTTTCTAAAAATTATTGCAGGTGAAATGTCACCTGAAACAGGAAAAATTAACTTCCCCAAAGGATATAAAATAGGTTATCTACCGCAAGATATAAAAACTCAATCTGCACTATCCGTGTTTGAAGAAACTGCAACCGCATTAGTGGAAATCCGTAATTTAGAATTGCGAAGAGAAGAAATTGCCGTAGAAATTACAGAACGAACTGATTACGAATCCGATGAATATATGGCACTTTTGCACGAATTAAGTGATATAGATGAGCGATTTGCTATAATTGGCGGACATAGTAGTGATGCTGATGTTGAGCAGGTTCTAATTGGATTAGGTTTTTTGAGGGAGGAGTTTGGCAAGTTAGTATCTGAATTTAGTGGTGGATGGCAGATGCGTATTGAAATTGCAAAGATATTGCTTTCTGCTCCTGATTGCATTTTACTTGATGAGCCAACAAACCATCTTGATATTGATTCTATTCGTTGGCTTGAGGTTTTTCTGAAAAACTATTCGGGCAGTGTTATAATTGTTTCACACGACAAGGCATTTCTTGATTTTATTACTAATAGAACGATAGAATTTTCTTTAGGCAATGTTTATGATTTGCCGTATGCTTATTCAATGTTTATGGAACAAAGAAAGCAGCAAAGAGAGTTACAGATGAACGCATACAAGAATCAACAACGTCAAATAGCACAAACAGAGCGTTTTATAGAACGATTTAAAGCAAAAGCAAGATTTGCATCAAGGACGCAATCTAAACAGAAATTATTAGATAAAATTGAAAAAATAGAAGTAGAGGTAGAAGATGTATCGTCATTAAAATTTAAATTTCCCGAACCTCCTCGTAGTTCAAGATTAATAGTAGAAGCAAAAGAATTAATAAAGTCCTACGATGGCAAAAAAATAGTTTTAGATAAAATTGATTTTGCTGTTGAAAGAGGTGAAAAGATTGCTTTTGTGGGAAAGAATGGTGAAGGAAAAACTACACTTGCAAAAATATTTGCAAAAACTGAAAGTTATGATGGCACATTAAATTATGGTGGTAGTGCTGAAATTGCTTACTTTGCACAGCATCAAGCAGAGATGTTATCAGGAGATATGACTGTATTAGATATTATTGATAAAGCAGCAATTGGTGAGATTCGTCCTAAAATTCGTTCATTATTGGGAGCATTTTTGTTTAGTGGTGATAGCGTTTATAAAAAGGTGAAAGTTCTTTCGGGTGGCGAAAAAGCACGCCTTGCGCTATGTAAATTGCTCCTCACTCCTGCTAATTTTATTATACTTGACGAGCCAACAAATCATTTAGATATGATTTCAAAAGATGTATTAAAACAAGCATTATCCGATTTTACAGGTGCATTAATTATTGTTTCTCACGATAGAGAATTTCTGTCTGGGCTTACAGATAAAACCATTGAGTTTAAAAATCACACGATAAAAGAATATGCAGGCGATATAAATTATTATTTAGAAAAAAATAATTTGGAACTTTTAACACAATTAGAAGAGCGAATTAAAAATGAAAAATATACTCAATACCAATCTAAATCCGATGTTTCAGCATCACAACAAGATAGGCAAAGTAAGAAAAATCAACAAAAAGAAGAAAATCGTTTAGCAAAACAAATTGCATTTTTAGAAGCAGAAATAATAAAATTAGAAAAAGAATTAACAGAATTAGAAAAATTATTTCAGACACCTGAATTTATGTCATCATCAGAATTAGCCAGCAAGAAAAAAGAATACGCCAATCTACAATCCCAACTTAAAGAAAAAATAGCCAATTGGGAAAGTAAATCAAAAGAATTAGAAGAGTTTAGATTATAATAGCAATAGTAAATATATAAGTTTTATGTTAAAAAAAAATATTATAATTAAAATAATTAATATATTAGAATATATTTATCCTAACGCAAAAACAGATTTGCAACATTTATCTCCTTTTGAATTGCTAATAGCAACTATGCTTTCGGCACAATGCACAGATAAAATAGTTAATATAGTTACGCCTGTTTTATTTTCTAAATATCCTACCCCTGAAGCACTTTCTATTGCAAATGTTCCTGATGTTGAAAACATAATTATGTCTACGGGATTCTATAAAAATAAAACAAAAAACATTATAGAAACAAGTAAAGTTTTAGTTAGCAATTTTAATTCGGCTGTTCCACAAACAATGGATGAACTTACTACTTTACCTGGTGTTGGAAGAAAAACTGCTAATTGTGTGCTTGGAAATTATTTTCAGCCACAAGGAATAGTTGTAGATACTCACGTCATTAGAATTACCAATTTAATTGGAATAGTTAGCACTAAAAACGCTGAAAACATAGAAAAACAACTAATAGATATTGTTCCTAAACAATATTGGGTGAAGTTTACACATTTGCTTATCAATCATGGGAGAAGCATTTGTATTGCTCGCCGTCCTAAATGTCCGCAATGTTCTATAAATAAGTATTGCCAATACTATATAAAAAAAAGTTTCTAATATATAATTATGAATTTATTTCAGTGCTTATTTAATAAGGGAATGCCGAAACAAGTCCGGCATAATATTTTTATATGTTACAATAATTTTACAGAACAATGAACAATCTTTTTGCTTTTTCCAATGAAAAGACATTATGTATAATATAATTTAGTTGCATAATAATAACAAAAAGTAATCCAACTAAACACCTATTTATAGCACCAACAAACAAACGGCACGCATATTGTAAATAATTTTTTATGACTGAACAAATGATAATTAATATTGTCCGTGAAGCTTTTTGGTATGTATTGATGACTGTCGGTCCTATTTTAATTGCATCTTTAATAGTAGGATTAACTATTTCCATTTTTCAAGCAGCGACTTCAATACAAGAACAAACGCTCACTTTTGTGCCAAAACTAATAATAACTTTTGTGTTAATTGTGGTATTGTTGCCTTTTTTTATAACTAATTTGAAAGCATTTACTATACAATTATTTCAAATGATTCCTACATTAAATGCCTTCGTAGGATAAGCAAAAATTACATCTACTTTAACACGGGGGCTAGCCCCCGTGCTAATAAGTTTTACTCGGAATTAACAACTTTTTACTCGGAATTAACAACTTTTTGCTCGTACTTAACAATATTTTGCTCGGAATTAACTAAATGCTATTTGAACTTAACTAAATGTTATTTGAAGTAAAATAAAAAAAGCAAATTATATACCAAATTATCGTAAATATCTACGAAATATCAAAAAATAACAAGTGAAAAGGACTTGATAACAAGTGAAATCACTT
>Ga0099364_10009971_pt1 | contig 13130 bp, 10 predicted proteins | sample TergutTh196P3_FD_73070 | JGI IMG/M metagenome (GOLD analysis project Ga0099364, IMG submission 73070) | Microcerotermes parvus P3 segment gut microbial communities from Pointe-Noire, Republic of the Congo - Th196 P3 | ecosystem: Host-associated > Arthropoda: Insects > Digestive system > Gut ...
AGGCGCTTCGAGAACTCATACCCGCATGAGCTTGACGGCGGAAGGCGTCAGCGCATAGGTGTCGCGCGCTCCTTGGCCCTGAGGCCCAAATTTATAGTTTGCGACGAGCCGGTATCCGCGCTTGACGTGTCCATCCAAGCGCAGATTATAAACCTGATGCTTGATTTGCAGGAAGAACGCGGGATCGCATACATGTTCGTGACTCATGATCTATCTGTCGTTAAGTATATTTCCAATGACATAATAGTCATGTATTTAGGCAACATGGTCGAAATGGCGCCCTCTGACGAGTTGTTTGAGAAACCGCTGCACCCGTACACAAAAGCTCTGCTCTCAGCCATACCTGAGCCCGATATCCATACACAGGTCGAGCGCATCATTATGGAAGGGGAGATCACATCGCCGATAAACCCAAAACCAGGATGCCGCTTCATGGCGAGATGCCGCTATGCATCAGATGAATGCGCTCAGCCCCAAGTTTTGGAAGAACACACGACAGGACATTTTGTCATGTGTTGTAAATATAAATCCATATTACAAAACTAAGGAGGAAAAAATGAAAAAGAAGAACATCAAAAAAATCCTTGCACTGGCTTTCTGCTGTGTCATGCTCGTTCCAATGCTGGCTGCATGCGGCGACAGCAACGGCGGTGGTGGCGACACTTCCAGCCCGCCTGCGGGAACTCCGACAAGCAGTGGTGGTGGTGGCAACACCGGCGGAACCCTCGTTTCAGCGAAGGATTCGGTGAACATGGCGATCACGGCGGACACGCAAACGCTAAACCCGCTGTACTTGAACGGCTGGGCCGCTCAACAGTGCATATTCCAAGTCTATGAGCCACTGTGGTTTATAGATGGGTCGCGCCGCAATATTGTTCCGCGTCTCGCAACAGGATATGATATGTCCCCGGACGGGCTCGTCTGGACAGTCTATCTTCGGGAAGGCGTCACATTCTCAAACGGCGAGCCGTTCGTAGCGTCAGACGTGCTCTTCTCCCTGCATCTGGCAAACAACAGAGAGGGCGAGCCGCCATGGTTCGTGGACATGGTGGAAGAGCGGAACAGGGTTATTGACGAAAATACGGTTGAAATTCACTTTTCACGCTTCCTGATTTCATATGAGGCTTCTTTCGGCACAATACCAATATTCAGCGAAGCATCATATGATCCCGACACAGTATCCATGACCGCGATCGGCACGGGCCCGTACACCATCACCGACTATGTCATCAACAGCCATTTGATTATGACAGCGCGTGATGATTATTGGGGCGGTAAGGCTCCGATCCAGACGCTCAACTACAGGTTTATATCGGAAGAATCACAGAGGGTCAACGCTATTGAGGCAGGCGAGGTTGATGTCAGCGATATCCCGTTCGCGGAGATAGAGCATGTTGAGAATTTGCCGAACATCGATGTCCGCTTAGTGCCGAGATTTCAGACAAGGTGCGTACTGCTCAACAACACGAATCCTGATTCGCCGTTCTATGACAACGCCGATGCCCGCGCCGCGTTTCTCTATGCCGTCAACCCCGAGCCGATACTGAGAATCGTGTACAATGGCTACGGCGAGGTATCCAAGGCGGCGTACACACTTTTCGCAGGCGACGCGAATGAATCGGACTTCTACTATGGCTTGTACAGTGATGATGGCTACAATCCCGATCGCGCAAGGGAGCTTGCAATCAGTTCCGGTCTTGCCGAGTGGAGCCAAAACAATCAACTCAGGCTCATCAATAACGGCGCGCCTGACATGGTAAACACTGCGGAGCTCATTCAGGGTATGCTTGAGGCAGTTGGCGTCAGAGTCCAGATAGTCTCCTATGACCCCGGCTCATGGCTGACATACCGCTTCGACCACACCGCGTATGAATTGACTGTTGACTTTACAGGCGGTACATTGGCGGCTTCCGACCTCACGCTCTGGTGGCAGTATTGCGGCAACAACTCAGATAGCAGCGGCAATCCGGATCCGGCAGGGTTGGAGCGGCTTCGCGAACTGACAGGCGGAGACAGGGCGAGCGGCACCGTACAGGCCATTGGTGAAGAACCGAATGCAGCCAACCGCGTGGCCGGTATCACAGAGATGAACCGTTTAATCAACGACCAGTATCTATTCAAAAATCTCGTCGACATGATGAACGCAATGGCATTGCATCAGGATCTGTCTCTGACATATCTGTCAGGTGAATGGGTCGACTGGACACAATCCTACTGGGTACGATAGTCGCGACCGGACAGACTCAACACAACGCACGTCAATCAACGCATTATGCGTGAGTGATAGTTAAAAGCAGAGGCGAACAGCAGACCCCAAAACAGGTCAGTTGTTCGCCTCGTTAAATCGTAACTGCCCAGGAGGTACCCGTGAGAGTGGCTTTTTGAAGCTTTCCCGGCTAATAATGGGTTATATGGGCAGTGGCTGCCGCCTCCTGCCATAGAGAATCGCTTCAAATATCCACTCTCACGGGTACCTCCTGAGCAGTTACGTTAAATCTTTGTAACTGTTCAGCACCTTTGTCTGATTTGCTGCATGTAGTGTCGTGGAAAGGCGTATTGTGCGGTGCAGTGAGGGAATTCCGGTGAAAAATCCGGAACTGACCGAACGTAGACGCATAATGCGCCTTTTCACGGCACGGATTCAGGAGTACCTGAATAGTTACAAATCTTTTATCAAAGTACTTGATTACCCCTGCCCCTTGCTATATAATACAACCATCATTAACTTAATTTTAATTAAGTTAATGACGATTAATGACATGATTGCAGCCGAAGACCGGGAGCAAATGAAATGTTTATAGGAAGAACCGAGGAACTAAAAAGCCTTAGCGAATACTACAACAGCGGCAAGTATGAGTGCGCTGTTATCTACGGACGCAGACGCGTGGGCAAAACTGAGTTGATTACAGAGTTTGTCAAAGACAAAAAGCACATCTTCTTTACAGCTGTCGATGGCACATATCAAAAAAATCTCGACATGCTCAGCAAGGCAATAATCAGCGGGCTGGAGGGTAGCCTTAGAATCAGCAGCCCGGCATTCTCCGGCTTTTCGGACTGCCTTGACTACATCTACAGTTACGCGCAGGAAAAACTGGTTGTCGTTTTCGACGAATACCCATATTTCGCTCATAGCGAAAAGTCGATATCCTCTGTGTTGCAGCAGTATATTGATCACAAGTTCCAAAAGATAGATATAATGTTTATCCTGTGCGGCTCGTCAATGTCGTTTATGGAAAACCAAGTCATGGGAAGCAAAAGCCCGCTCTACGGGCGCAGAACTTGCCAATACAGGCTTCTCCCCTTTGATTTTCAAACATCAATGGAGTTCCACAGTGGTTTCAGCAAAGAGGAACAAGTTGTTGTTTACGCGGTAACAGGCGGCGTACCCAAGTATTTGCAACAATTTGACGGAAAACGGAGCCTCAAGGAGAATATAACCCGGAACTTTTTTTCACCCAACAGCCTGCTGTTTGAGGAGCCCAATAACCTATTAAAGCAGGAGTTACGGGAGCCGGCAGTTTATAACTCCATTATCACCGCAGTCGCCGCAGGAAGTTCGAGATTAAATGAAATCGCGACAAAAACGCAAATGGCGACCTCCGCGTGCAGCAACTATTTAAAATCGCTGATTGAGCTTGGCATAATCAGAAAGGAACTTCCCATACTAGCCAAACCCAATGCTAAGAACACGATTTATCGGTTAAACGATGGAATGTTCCGATTCTGGTATCGATTTGTTTACGATAATATTTCGGAAATTTCAATGCACAAAGGCGAGGCTGTGTATGCTGAAGTTGAGCCGCTGATTTCGGATTTTATGGACGAGGTGTTTGAGGATATATGCAAACAGTGGCTGTGGCAGGAAAACTTTGCAGGGCGTTTACCTCTGAGAGTAAAAGACTGCGGAAGGTGGTGGGGGGCGAATCCTTTTCGCCGCGCTCAGAGCGAAATCGACTTGCTGGCTTACGGCAAGGATAAAGCCGATGCGCTTTTCTGTGAGTGCAAATGGAGAAACGCTAAGATATCCGGGGATGCTATTGATGAACTACTTGACAAAAGCGCAATGTTCAGCTACGAGAGAAAGTTTTATTACCTTTTCTCAAAAAGCGGGTTTACACCATCTGCACAGAAAAGAGCTGGCAGCAATATCCGCTTGATTAGGTTTGCTGACATGTTTTGACATGATATATTATTTATAACTGCTCAGAACCTTGCGCTCGGACGGCTATATCTGTTCCCGCAATCGCTCAGTGGCGCATCCATGCGCCAATTCGCGAGCACTCCACCATCCGTGGTTGCGTTTTGCGTGAACAGATACAGCCATCCTCACCGGTTCTGAGCAGTTACATATTATTATTCAAAGGGGTGAAAACAGTATGGAAAACAACCAAATCGCAAATCCTGTTACCCTCACGCTAAATGTAAACGGGGAAACACACAGCTTGATTATCGAGCCGCACCTGACGCTGAAACAGGTCTTGCAGTTCCATCTCGACCTCATAGGGGCAAAGGAAATGTGCGACAGGGGCGCATGCGGCTCCTGCACGGTCATCATGGACGGAAAACCGGTGCTTTCATGCAACATCCTAGCCGCCGGGTGTGATGGAAAGACAATCGAAACTATCGAGGGCATAGCGGAGATACCGAAATGGAAACCGCTGATAGACGCGTACTGCAAATGGGACGCGATGCAGTGCGGCTATTGCACGCCCGGGTTTTTAGTCGCGGCGAAAGCGCTGCTTGACAGAAACCCCAACCCCACAGAGGCTGAGATAAATGAAGCGCTGAGCGGGAATATATGTATTTGCGGGACATACCCCCGGCACTCGCAGTCGATATTGGAAGCAGTGAGGATCATGGCGGAAGGTGGTGAGATAAGTGCCTGATTTGATAGGCGTAAACGGTCAGCGGGAGGATTTCAGATTGCTCGGCAAACCCAATATTCCCGGGCTGACGTCCTATGCGATGGCAACCGGACTCGCAAAATTCGGAGCGGATTTTACCGCACCGGATATGTTACATGCCAAGATATTGAGAAGCCCATACGCCCATGCGCGTGTGCTGAGCGTTGATACTTCGGAGGCTCTCGCGATTCCAGGCGTTGTAGATGTAGTGCTTTGGGACGACCCGATTTTTGACGAGCTCGGGCCGCTGATGTTCAAAGGGCCAAGACCATCGTATCTGATGAACGAAGCTCATCAGGAGGGCGCTGAAGTGGGCGCTATTGTAATTGCAGAAAGCGAGGCTCTATGTGAAGAAGCGCTGCTGGCCCTGAAGGTGGATTGGGAGCAATTGCCATTCATAATAGACTTAGAAAAGGGACTTGACCCGGATTTCCCCGCGATCCGAGGGCCGGAATGGGATGAGTCAGCCACTTATGAATACAGGCCGCCCAACAGCGACGGACATATCATGATGGCGACACACTATCCGTCGGACCCGAGGAAAATCGGCAATGTCGGGTGGACGAATAAGATAAACGGTGACATGGAATCCGGTTGGGCTCAGGCTGACTTTACCATTGAATATGACGTAAAAATCCACGATGTAGTCTCACTTTTGCCCAACCCCCAGGCATCAGTAGCATGGTGGGGGGAGAATGTTTATAAACCGGGCAAGTCAATTTACATCGAGGGCGCGGTCGGTCGCAGGAACGCGATATCGGCGCTTTACAAAATGAACCCTGACAACGTGGTACAGGAGGGTCTGTTTCAAGGTGGTAAGTACTGCGACTGGGGGCTTAGGATGTCGCAGGAGATAACGCCGCTTTTGAGCAAGCGAGTTGGCAGGCCGGTCCGCTGCTGCAACACCCGCGAGGAAAACTTTGATATGTGCGTCAACGAGCGCCGGTCGCATATGAAGATTGGCGTCAGCAAGGACGGGCTGATTACCGCTGTCGAAGATAACAGTCTCATAGACCACGGAACGCCGACCTCATCGGAAATGACGGTATGGGACAGAGATTGGAATGGCTATTACACGCTGAAATGCGAAAACATAGCGCAGCTATACACTGTCATCGACTCCAACAGGGGCTTCATGCACACATGCGGGCAGTTTGTCCCGTATAGCTGGGATCTTGTCACCATAGGGCTGTACTTAATAGCAGAAAAGCTGGGGAAAGACCCAGTGGATATTGCGCGACTAAATCTGCATGGCCCGGATTCTCAGCAAGACACAAGACCCGTTCCAAGTTTTGAAGCATGCGTGGAAGAAGGAAAGAGGCTGATGAGCTGGGAGTGGCATCCCGCAGGAACAAAGCGCCTGCCCGACGGTAGAATGCATGGCGCGGCTTTCCGCTACCAAATGTGTCCTCGCCATTCATTTTTGAAATATTTCTGCAAACTCGAGTACAGAGAGGGCGCTGTGCGCTTCCCGTCTCAAGGACCCATTGCGGGATGGTTCGGCACAGAATGTTTCACATTGATTGCAGCCGAGGAGTTGGGGATTGAGTACGAGGATATTATCGTAGATTACGATTACCGAGCGCAGCATAATGACGAAGCGGGCGGGTCGGACGGCGTGACCGGCCACGGCTGGATAGTCAAGGAATGCGCGAATAAGCTCAAAAAGAAAATACTGGAGTCCGCCGCAAGGGAAGCGGCCAAACCGACAATAAGATTCGGGCCTATGGAAATCCCGAATGATAGCCCATTAAAGGGATACGGCGCGGAAGACTTGGACATAAAGGATGGAAAGGTTTTCGTCAAATCCGATCCGTCAAAGAACATACCGTTTTCAAAGGCGACAACGGAGACGCTAACGGCGGATTACGGCGGAAACTCGCCAAAAGCGGCATGGGTCAAGGGGTTTGGCAGGATTCTAGACACGATGAACACATCATGGTGCGAGGTTGCCGTTGATGAGGAAACAGGCGAGGTGGAGATTCTGAAGTATCTCGTCGTGGCCGATGTCGGCAAGGTGATACGCCGAACATCGCTGGAAAGCCAGATAGATCAGGTGATATATTTTTCACAAGGATGCCAGCTTATGGAAGAATATATTCTTGACCCCGAAACCGGCGTCAAGCTCAATGGGAATATGCTCGATTACAGAAAACCCACGACTCTGGATGTGCCGGTCGTGGACAAAGAGATTCTGGAACTACGGTCAGGCGACGGGGCATACGGCGCTTCGGGCATTTCGCACAATCTCGCGAACTCGCATTTGCTCATAACAGCCATACACAACGCAATCGGTGTGTGGGTAGACTCTCCCGCGACGCCGGACAAGGTGATCCGCGCATTATACGGCGCAGAATCCGAAATGCAGAGTTAGGAGAAGACTATGAGAGCTTTTGATTACATGAATGCATATACGCTCAGCGAGGCTGCCGATGCTCTGATGAAAGACGGGGCGGTTGCGATAGCGGGCGGCGGCGACTTGATGGGCGCGCTCAAGGACAACATATTTCCCGTATACCCCAAGACATTAGTCAATATAATGACTATCGCTGATATGGATTATATTAAAATTGACGGCGACATGCTGAAAATCGGCGCGCTCGCAACACTTGCCGATATATCAAGAAACCCGCTTGTTGGCGAAAGAGCACATATAATCGCGCAAGCAGCGGGAAAAGCGTCCTCGCCATCGCTCCGTGAAACAACGACTATAGGCGGGAACCTGTGCCAGATGCCGCGCTGCTGGTATTACAGGAAACTGAACAATAGATTCGACTGCGCCCGCAAGGGCGGCGAAAGATGCTTCGCGCTCACGGGCGACAACAGATATCATTCGGTATTCGGCGGCGCAAGCTTTGAGATAGCTTCAGGCGAGAAAAGGGCATGTATCGCCGTAAATCAAGGGGAGCTTGCGCCGGTGTTAATCGCATTGGGCGCCAAACTCAAAACGACTCATAGGCTGATTGATGCCGCGGATTTTTTCAGCGTCGGAGTAATGACATCGACAATCCTGAGCCGAGGCGAGATATTGAACGAAATACAGATTCCGCTATCGGATTTCGCGCAAAAGAGCCGGTATAAGCGTTTCGCTTTCCGCAAGAGCATAGATTTCCCCGTAATTAACCTTGCAATAGCGGCTGATAAAGCGAATAATTACCGCATATGCCTCGGAGGCATAGCGCCTGTCCCTTACAGGGCGCACAAAGCGGAGGCATTGTTGGAAGGCTGCGAAATAACGCCGGAGCTCGCCGAAAAAGCAGGACTCGCCGCAGCCGACGGCGCAAAACCGCATGAAGCCAACGCTTATAAAACGCAGCTTATTAAAACTCTTGTAAAAAGGGAGCTGCTTGAGTTATAGAATCTAATCGCGACGGCTCAAGAAATGCGAGGAAGACGTTACTTTTGTTTCGCGAAAAGATTATACCTGTGCGGTTGGCATTTAGCTTGCGAGCAACCCATGTGAGAGACAAATCACCCGGCCCTGCGGGGCCACCCTCTTTGCTAGACTCTGACCTGTAACTACAAAGCGGTTACAGGTCACGGGGTGCCGGAAATGACAGTATAGACTGAGAAAAAAGGCCGTGCCCAGCGACTGCCGTGAGGGAATTCCGGTTTTATCCCGGAACTGACTGAACGAAGGCGCATAATACGGCCTTTTTTGGGCAGGGTATGAACAGTACTACAAAGCGTTACAGGTTAGACTTACTTGGAAAAGGTGGTATTTATGCGATCCGAGAAGCGGAGCATGGATGCGGAGCGCGCGAATAGGCGCATGGAAGCGCCTTTGAGCGAAAAGGAGCGCATAAGTACCACCTTTTCCCAGCGATGCACCAAAAACTTACACACCCTTTGACTTGTAAGCTTTCTTTATTTTCTCCGCAGCTTTCATCAATTCTACTTTTTCTTCATCACATAAGTCAATCTCAATAATCTCCCTCACGCCGGCTCTTCCAAGCTTCACGGGCAAGCCTATGCTCAAATCCGACAGGCCGTATTCTCCGTTCGGTATTACCGAGCATGGGCAGATTTCATCGCTATCCATAAGCATCAGCTTAATGACATGGCAAATCCCGACACCGGACGTCCATCCGCTAGACCTGCCGGAGTCGAGTTTCTGATAGTCCCCGAACCATGTTTTGATACGGTAGCGTATACTATCCTTCCGGTCTTCGCTCAAACTGATTATGTTATCGGTATCATTGTGTCTCAGCCGGCTAAATAGGGGAACCTGACCGTCGCCGTGTTCTCCAATGACAAGTGCGTCAATCTGTGAGGCAGGGGTCCCCGTCTCTTCCGATACTGCCCATTTCAGCCTGAGCGTATCGTTTCGTGAAAAACCTATGAATTTTTCTTTCGGGAGCCTTGTCATCCGGAATAGCTCGTAGTTTAAAACGTCTATCGGGTTTGTAGCACTCAGTATTACCGGCGATGTCCCCCATCGTTTTATTTTTTCAGCAAGTTCCTTGTATATAGCGATGTTACCGCTTAGATAATCGTCGCGTGACGACGCTTTCATTTCCGGTATCCCCGCAACGTTGAGAACAATATCGCATGATTCCATCTCGTCGATCCCGCCTATGGAAAGCTTTGTCCCGCCGGTTTCGCATGCTGCTTGCTCTATATCCATAGCATGGCTTTGCGCCAAGTTCTCCCTGACATCTGAAAGGATGATCTCGCGCACCAGTCCGCAGGACGCAACACAGAACGCGGCGGTCGTACCAAGCAACCCTGCCCCTCCGATAATCCCAAGTTTTGACATATATCCTCTACCTTTCAGCTTATCTATATTCTCTTGTAACTGCTCAGGCGGTACCCGTGAGAGTGGCTTTTTGAAGCGATTTTCTATGGCAGGAGGCGGCAGCCACTGCCCATATAACCCATTATTGGCTAGGAAAGCTTCAAAAAGCCACTCTCACGGGTACCGCCTGAGCAGTTACAATCTCTATTGCTTACTTTCTAACAACAAGCTTTTTTATGGCCATTTCCAAGCCTTCAAGCGTCAACTCAAACATGGGAAAGACCTCGCGGACGATCTGTATGGTTCGGTATCCGTACGTCGTATCCCAGTATTTTTCCGATATGGGATTTAGCCAAATGCTGTACGGGAATCTCCGGGCAATCCTTTGAAGCCAAGTCAGGCCCGGATCCTCATTTGTTTCGCCCCAATAAATGATCCCGTCCGGCTGCAATAGCTCGCTTGGCGCCATGGACGCATCTCCAACAAGAATAACTTTGTACTCAGAATCAAACGTACGTAAAAAATCGTTTGTTTTTACTGATCTGCGTCGGATATTGCCGAAATCCTCATAAAGGTAATCGTAAATGCAGTTATGGAAATAATAAAAACGAATATCCTTGAAATGGGTGGCCTTATGTACGGCTGAGAACAACTGGCTGCATAGTTTCGCGTACCCCTGCATAGAACCGCCAATATCCATGAGAACAATCAGCTTTACCGTATTCTTGCGCGGCCTTGTCCAAACAAGTTTCAAAGTCCCGGCATTACGGCTAGTCTCGTTAATAGTTTCGTCCAGATCGAGCTGGTCTTTTGGCCCGTCAATGCGCGTGCTGAACTGGCGCAGCTTGCGCAAAGCCATTTCAAATTGCCTTATCCCAATAGTTTCATCACTGCGATATTCAATGTAGTTGCGCTGGGCGGCAACTTTCACGGCGGAGCGCCCATATGAATCACCGCCGATCCGTATGCCCCCCGGATGGAACCCGGAATGCCCGAATGGGGATGTCCCGCCCGTACCTATCCAATGGTTTCCACCATGATGAAGTCCGTCCTGCGTCCGCAGCCGCTCTTCCAGCGCCGCCCGCAATTTTTCCCAGTCAGGCATCCCAAGCTTTCTAATGAGCTCATCGCGCTCTTCTTCAGAGAACAAATACGGAGGCAAAGGGTTGCTGAGCCATTGCGATACTTGATCGAGCAGCTTGACCGGAGCTTCAATCCCTCTGAAATATCGTTGGAACGCCACATCGTATTGATCAAATTGTGTTTCGCTTTTCACCAGTATGGATCTGGCCAAGTGATAAAACCTGGATAAGCTGGAATCCGCAATCCCAATATTAAGGGCTTCCATCAGTGTCATCCACTCAACAATGCTGACAGGAATCCCCTCTTGCCGCAGTGCGAAAAAAAAGCCTGTAAACATAACTCCCTACTCTCTACTCACAATATACCGAAAAAGTTAGTATCCACGTCAATGCGGATTTAGGGGGATTGCGGCGCGGAGGCCGCAATGACGAAAATTGTGACTTTTTTGTTCGATTTTGGTAACTTAACTCCTAACTCCCCTGCCGCGCATGTTTAGTTGTCTCAGCACTGTGTCAAAATCCTGATTCTTTTTGAGCAAGGCCCCCAAAAAGGGGATTCGTTCACCAACCTCATCAGCTTCAATTCCGCCTAGAACAAGAGCCTGTATCCAATCCAAAAGCTCGCTGGTGCTGGGCTTTTTCAATAAACCGGAAATGCCTCGAAGCCAATAGAACGCCGTGAGCGCCTCTGCAAGAAGTTTCTCCTTTATGTCAGGGTAATGCACGCGCACGATATTCTCCATCATATCATGATCAGGGAACTCAATATAGTGGAAAATACAACGGCGTAAAAATGCATCAGGCAGTTCTTTTTCCGCATTGCTTGTGATGACTACGATAGGCCGGTTCTTTGCTGTGATGGTTTCTCCGGTTTCCGGTATATAAAAATCCATAACGTCCAATTCCCACAGTAAATCGTTGGGAAATTCCAAATCCGCCTTATCGATTTCGTCAATCAAAAGCACAACCCGCTCTTGTGATGAAAAAGCTTCGCCAAGCTTGCCTTGCTTTATGTATTGCTTAATATTTGAAACATCGTGGTCGCCGAATTGGCTGTCGTACAGGCGCTGGACAGTGTCATAGACATATAAGCCATCCTGAGCTTTTGTCGTGGACTTAATATTCCAGATAATAAGTCTGAGCCCGAGCGATTTTGCAATGCTATCCGCTAGGACAGTTTTGCCGGTCCCCGGCTCCCCCTTAATAAGGAGCGGCCTTTTCAACGCTACTGAAATATTTACGCTGCTGCGGAGTTCGTCGGAGACTATATAGTCGCTCGTCCCTTGATAGTTCAATTGTTGTTCCGCCATGTATTTATGTCCCTTTCTCTATATAATACGCTTTACATTATGCACATAATCCTGTAGAATTTATTTGTATTGATTATTATTTGATGAAAACGAGGTGGTTTTATTTGAATGTTTTATGGAGCAAACTCAAAGAGGTCCTGTCTTCTGTTTTTCCCATAATCGTCCTTGTCCTTATACTTCACTTTACCCTGACACCTATTCCGGGCGTGTTGTTGGCTCGTTTCCTCATAGGTGCGGTAGCAATGATACTTGGCTTGTCCATTCTTTTGATCGGCGTAGATCTTGGCTTTCTGCCATTCGGTTCCCACATGGGCTCATCGTTTATTAAGTCGAATAAAATGATGTATATCATAGTTGTCGGTTTTTTACTAGGATTTTTGATAAATTTTGCCGAACCGGACTTACATGTGCTTGCGATCCAAGTAGCTGACGCTCTGAACAATATTGAGCTCAAGGACATCATCAGGATCGTCGTAGCCATCGGCACAGGCATCTTGCTCCTGTTGGGGATAATAAGGATCGTTAAAGGTTTCTCCTTGCGTATTATGTTCATCATCATTTACGGAGTTTCCTTAATAGTGGCACTTACGGCGGATCCAAAAATGTTTGCCATCGGTTTCGATGCTTCGGGTGCTGCTACCGGGGTTATTACCGTTCCGCTTGTGCTTGCGCTGTCGCTCGGCGTATCGTCCATGAAAAGGGAAACCTTATCAGCCGAGGAAGATAGCTTCGGCCTAGTCGGTATTATGGCATCCGGGGCTATCATCGGAGTTCTGGTTTTAAACTTGTTTATAGGCGGGGACATCGCCGGCAGCCCGCCGGATCTTGGCGTTATCAGCCCGGATGCTGAGCTTACTCCGGTAGGGGAAGTCATAAGATCTTTTCGGTATGCTGTCTTGGGCGATGGCATTACGCCCGGAGCTATTGAGAAAACATTTATTGGTATGCTACCAATAATCATAATGCTTATTGTCTTCCAAATTTTCAAGTTTCATCTGCGGAAGGCTCAGTTCATCAGGATCATCGTGGGTTTCGTATACACATTTGTCGGGATAGTCCTGTTCTTCATAGGCGTGAACGCCGGTTTTCTAGATGT
>Ga0099364_10009972_pt1 | contig 13130 bp, 14 predicted proteins | sample TergutTh196P3_FD_73070 | JGI IMG/M metagenome (GOLD analysis project Ga0099364, IMG submission 73070) | Microcerotermes parvus P3 segment gut microbial communities from Pointe-Noire, Republic of the Congo - Th196 P3 | ecosystem: Host-associated > Arthropoda: Insects > Digestive system > Gut ...
CTCGGCAAAGGCCACGGGGATGGTGAAGCCAGTTTTTAACGATACGGCGGCCACGGGGATCTTCACTCTTTCCCTACGCGTCGCTCTTCTGATCTTGCCGCCCTCGGCAAAGGCCACGGGGATGGTGAAGCCAGACGCCAGCATCATCACTGCCATGAGGATGCTGAGTATCTTCAGATGGTTGGGGTTATTTCTTTTCGCCTTTTTCATTTGTGAGCACTCCTTTTTCATCATTGGATTGATTTTTGGTTTCTGTGAGGGTTTCTGCGCAAGGGGTGAACGATTCTTTGTAGGCATGCACCCTCCTTTCTGACTGATGTTGCTCCGGGGCCAAACAACCTTGGAGAACCCTTTCACTAGGTAAGACCGACTATGGGGTGAAAATATATGATGAAAAGAAAAATATTTTTGAATGAAGCAAAAAAGACCCGGCGCAATGCCGGGCCTACGTGGCGAATTCTCGAAAAACAAAGTCAACAACGGTTGAGAGCATTATTTTTAATGTAGCTTATCTATGCCATTTCCAGTATAGTAGATGCATATGGAGATAAAAATCATTTCAAACAATAAAAAAGATATGCTGGATTTATTGCTTTTGGCAGACGAAGAAGAAAGCATGATTGATACCTATTTAGATAGGGGCACGCTTTTTGCGCTATATGAGGATGGGCTGAAAAGTGTTGGGCTTGTGACGGATGAGGGGAGCGGCAGTTTTGAATTGCAAAATATAGCTACCTATGAACAATTTCAGCGACATGGCTACGGCAGGCATCTGCTAAACCATATCCTTCAGCACTATAAGGGCAAAGGGGCGACCATGCTGGTCGGCACAGGGGATGTTCCCTGGATTCTGTCTTTCTACGAGAGTTTTGGCTTCGTGTTTTCCCATCGAATGGCCAACTACTTTTTGGAGCATTATCCCGAGCCGATGTTTGAAGGGGACGTGCAGCTAAAAGACAAGGTCTACCTCAAGATGGATTTATAAGCCATTCCATACTTAGTATAGCTTATGCAGCATCTCCAATGCTTTCATGATCCATGTAAGGGCACCGGTGAGTCGATAGCCGCTGAAGCCGGCCTCGGTGAGCATATTTTGCACATCGCTTACAGTAACATCCATGCTGATGAGCCCACCCAAGCCACCGCGCTCCTCCGCAATCTCCTTGACATAATCCCAGTATGACCCGGTGTAGCCAAATGTAGTGGCGTAGCTTTCCTGGTCTGCCACAGCGTATTGCACCATTTCCTCGGTGTCCTCGTAAAACAGACTACGCCCGTTATCGTACAGGGGATAGAAGGATTCACTGCCGCTGCCCATCTTAATCGCTATGTTTGAAAGGTGGCGGTCATCTTGACGGGTGATAAAGTCCAGTAGAATCATACGGGCGATTTCGTCTTTATACTGCGGGCGGACACTGATTAGGTTCTGATACTCATTGTCGGAACGTGCGCCGTCAAACAGCCTGCGGAAATGCACGATGTATTCTGTTGAAAAGTCGAATTGGAACGCCGAAAAGACGGTGTCTTTGTCTATGCGGTACGCAGGGCAGCAAGGAACGCCCAATGCTTGCGACAGCAGATACACCGCCACCTCGGACTCCACATCGGTGGTCAGCGGGCTGATGCGCTGTTTGTAAATGCCGTATTGTCCGTCAAATACGCCGTAACGTTTGATGTTGTACCCCTCAGGTGTGTCGATGCTGTCGCCTACCAAGTCTATGCGTTGGTGAAACACCGAATCGAACACATCGGTAATGGCGCCATCAAACCTTTCATCCTCACGGTTGGCGACCCAGAGTAGGTCTTTGGGATGTATGCCCCGTGTGATTTCGGTGATGCGTAAAACATCATATTGAGACAGTCCACAGCGGAACAGTATCCGCTCTATATCACGGCGGTCACGGCTGACCACCCGCTCGGACAGAAACTCGGTGAACTGCTCCGGTGACCAAGAAGCTGCGCCACGGGTATATAGGGCGACAAGCTCGTTATATGTAGGCTGGGTGAAATGCACGGCATTTGTGCTGTCAATCGTGCCGATGATTTCATTCTCCCACTTCAGCCAGCGGCAAGAATGCTGCTCCAACGCGCATCGCTCCTTTCATGTAAGCAGTATATCAAAACACGAAATATAAGCCAAGATGCATTGTTTGCAAATGTGCGCACCGATAGCTGCTTGACATGTCCAGTCTAGGCGTGATAGACTACCCGTAGTCTAAAGTATATAGATTGGAGAGGATAGCATGGGCAAGGGCATAAGCCTTACCACAGCGGAAGAAAAACTCGCCAGTTTGATATGGCGGGAAGCCCCGCTGACATCGCCGGAACTGGTCGAGATGGCAGATAAGGAAATGGACTGGAAAAAATCCACCACCTACACGGTGCTAAAGAAACTCTGCGATAAGGGCGTGTTTAAGAACGAAAACGCCAACGTGTCCGTGGTGCTTACCCAAGAGGAGCTCATCTCCCACCAAAGCCGCTATTTTGTGGAGGATACCTTCGGCGGGTCGCTGCCGAAATTCATCCCCTCTTTTTTCGGCGGGAAAAAACTGTCGCTGGAACAAGCTGAGGAACTTCGCCGTCTAATAGAGGAAAACCTGCCTGCCGACAGGCAGGGTGAGGAAGGTGGCGGCGAAAATGGATAAGGTATTTCTGACGGTTTTAAATATGAGCCTGACAGGAGCGTTCGTCATAGCGGCGGTGTGCCTTGTGCGACTACTGCTCCTAAAAGCCCCGAAGATCATCTCCTACTGTTTATGGGCGGTAGTGGCTTTCCGTCTGCTTTGCCCATTCTCCATCGAGAGCGCAGTCAGCCTTATCCCATTTAACAGCGAAACCATACCTCCGGCACTTGTAGCGGAACACATCAACAGCATTGATTCGGGCATACCTGCCATTGACAGACCCATCAATGACTTCATCGGACAAATGGGCGAGGAATTCAGAGGTACGACATCCGGAAGCTGGAGAATCTATCCGCTCAGAGAATTGGTGAATCTTGGCACAGGAGTCTGGATGATTGGCGTAGTCGGCATGGTACTATACGGCGTGGCGTCGTATATCCTGCTCAAGCATAAAATGCGAAACGCTGTTCACGTTGAAGCAAATATCTATACATCAGAAAGCATGGAATCGCCCTTTGTGCTTGGCGTATGGAGTCCGAGAATCTATCTGCCTGTTGGTTTATCCGATACAGAGCGAGGATATATCGTCCTACACGAGCAGACACATATCAAACGCTGTGACCACATCGTGAAATTTGCGGCATATTTCATCCTTTGCCTGCACTGGTTCAATCCCCTTGTATGGGTAGCCTTTCAGCTGATGAGTGTGGATATGGAAATGTCCTGTGATGAGTCTGTCCTACGTGAGATGGGCGGCGAAACGAAAAAGGATTATTCGCTGTCGCTGCTGTCCCTGGCAACGGAGCGGCGTTTAGTCGGTGGCTCACCCCTTGCTTTCGGCGAGGGGGGTGTAAAAGAGCGCATCAAGCGTGTGCTGAGCTTCCGCAAGCCATCAAGAGTGATTGTCGTTGCGGCTATCGCATTGGTTGCCGTTTTGATCAGTGGGTTTGCGGTGAATAGGATTAGCGGTGACCATCCTTCTTACTCTGAAATAGCCTCGTTAATAAACGCTACGCAAGAGGAAGTGTATAAAAAAATCGGCAATCCGCAAGAAGCGCTAAACGGTATAGATATTTTTTCTATCAATGGAACAACAATTAGGATGACTTACGATGATAATATGCGTGTCAATCAAATCAACTATAACGGTGAATCGGTTGTAAATGCACTAGAAATCGATGATGCTCTTCCAAGCACTACATTCGAGCCGCGAGGCATTGGCAGCATGGCAATCATAGACGGTGAACTTGTCGTATTTGGGATTGATCGTACTCTGCCTGAGGAAACAGCGTTGCCCGGAGCAGACCCGCAGCCAACAGCCCAGACAACTTATGAACCGGGTGAACCCGCATGGCTGTCACTGCATAACTTGCCAACAGACTACAGTATGGAACAAGCAATAGCTGACAACGTAGTTATAGCCGCTTATGATAGAACACACAACCAGCATCAAGTGGACAGTTTCTATAGTGATGTAGCTTCAGGCAGGATAGCGTTCATGCGGGTCTTGCAATTTACGATTGAAGGAGATGCCATTATCAGCGACTACTTGTACAACGGTAATGAGTTCATCGTCAATCACGACAATACCCGTGACAGGTTTTCAGCTTCATCAGACAGGGTTATAACTACCATGACATATAAATATCTTGTTTCGCCTAATCGCCCACAATCATCTTCCACTCCCAGCACAGCATCTGACGCTCCCGATGTGTTTTATCTGAGTAACGAAGAAAACATTTATACCACAAACCCGGAAGGACGTATTACACTGATTGAAGATTTATGGTGGATTACACCGCCATCGGATATGGCGGTAAACTAAAGTAGCAGAAAAAAATGATTTTTTCATAATCCATGCAATGAAACGCAAAATTTCCCGTCAATATAAGTGAGGCGGGAATTTTTGGTTATGGAATGAGGGATGTAATATGGATGACAATGATATTGTCGAATTGTTTTGGCAGCGGTCAGAGGACGCTTTGACAGAGTGCGGGAACAAATATGGTGGCTATTGCCGGACGGTTGCCAAAAACATACTGAGAAGCGACAGCGATGCCGATGAGTGCGTGAACGACACATGGTTTCGGGCATGGAACGCAATACCACCCGCCAGACCACCAATGCTTAAAGCGTTTTTGGCAAAAATCACCCGCAACCTTGCCCTAGACCGCTATGAAAACACCCATGCCCAAAAGCGTGGAGGCGGCAATGTCGAAATAGCATTGGAGGAACTCGCCGAAATTCCTGCGCCGGAAGCGGATAGCGGCGAAATCACGAAAGCCATTAACTGGTTTCTTCGCTCCGAAACTCCCGAAAACGCCGATATTTTCGTCAAACGATACTGGTTTCTTCATAGCATCAAAGAAATAGCCGACGAATACGGTTATAACGAGAACAGGATTACATCGTTATTGTCCCGTATGCGAAAACGGCTGAAACAAAATCTTGAAAGCGAGGGATTGATGTGAACAACACCAAAATACTCCGTGCCATCGGAGGCATAGATGACGAACTCATAGAACGGGCAGGGCATCGCAAAGAAGGCAAGCGCACATCGTTTGCGCCGTGGCTGAAATGGGCTGCGCCTGTGGCGGCGTGTATGGTAATTGCCGTGATGGTTGCTTTGCCCTTGCTTAACAACGGCACCGACTTTGACCTGTCCATGTCAAGCGGGGTAAGCGTCCAGCATATTGATAATCCGCCTACACTCCATATGAGTAATTCACTTGTATATTTGACGGAAGAAGAACTGTTTGCCGAATACTCTCAAGGTTACGAAATTCCCATATTCGGCGGCGCTGTTAAGGAGGTCAATAATATCGTCATTGACTTCAACGGACACAAAGACTATCGTGCAATAGCGGTAATCGAAGTCAACGAAGTCCTGCGCGGCAGTATCCCGGCAAGCGGAGTTGTCAACGTGCTATTACCCGCACCCGTAGGCAAGGAAGATTTTTGGGTTTCGGACACGTCGTTATCATCGCAAATGACCCCGGGGACAAGCGGATATTTCATGCCGATGAGATATGACGAAACATCAATTATCAGCATGAACGATGCTACGCTCTTTTTATCGGAGATAGCCGAGTTCGGATTATCTGACGGTGAGCGGTGGGCGTTCCTTGAAAAAGCGGAAGGGTTGCTGTTCTCCCGTTGGGCATATGAGAGCATTGCCGATGCAACGGCAATGGACGAAGTGAGGCAGTACATCATCACCATGATAAATCATGAATAACATGAATAATAAGAATAACAAAAATAACATGATTAAAAAAATAACATGAATATAAATGAACAGTGGGAAGCATTTATAAAAAGCAGCGGCGCAGATTTTGTGCGCTTTGTGGATACATCATCGCTCCCCGGCGAATTCACAGCCGAATATGGCTGCGCAGTGGTGCTGGGCAAGGTTTTGACTGCCGCGCCTTTTGTAGCCGCCCCCGCGCAGCCCATCGAACCGCAATGCGGCGATTGCAATGTTTGCGTCGATGTGTGTCCCACAAAAGCATTGAGCGGCAAGCCGTGGGAGCTTGGGGCGCCCGCGAGGACATACTGCATAAGGAAGCTTTGCTCCCCCTGCATGAAATGCCTGGTCCACTGCCCATATACAATAAGGTACGCGGAAGGGGGCGCCGGGCAATGAAGATGGCGAAGGCTGCGATTGATTTAACCACGGCTATATGATGCCATACAATAATATTGTAACAGAATAATTTAGAAATTTGGTTAATTATACGAAACAGTGAAATACTTGACGTTTATATTTCCTAAACCACGAAACCGCGCATGGCAGATTTCTATTGGTTCTATTTATCAAGCAGATTATAAAAAACTCTTGACACCAACAGTCTATGCATGTTAGACTACCTACAGTCTAAGGCACATAGATTGGAGCGCGTGACATGGCTAAGAATATAAACCTTACCGCTGCGGAAGAAAAACTCGCCATTTTGATATGGCGTGATGCGCCTCTGACATCGCCGGAACTGGTCGAGTTGGCAGATAAGGAAATGGACTGGAAGAAATCAACCACCTATACAGTGCTGAAGAAACTTTGCGACAAGGGCGTGTTCAAGAACGAAAACGCCAATGTGTCCGCGGTGCTTACCCAAGACGAGCTAATCTCCCACCAGAGCCGATATTTTGTCGAGGACATGTTCGGCGGGTCGCTCCCGAAATTCATCGCCTCGTTCTTCGGCGGGAAAAAGCTTTCGTTAGAACAAGCTGCAGAGCTTCGCCGTCTTATTGAGGAACACGAAGGGGGCGGGCGGTGACAATGGATAGTGTGTTCCTAACGGTTTTGAATATGAGCTTGACAGGCGCGTTCGTCATTTTAGCGGTGTGCCTTGCCCGTTTGCCACTCCGGAAAGCGCCGAAGATAATTTCCTACTGCTTATGGATCGTAGTTGCTTTCCGTCTGGTTTGCCCATTCTCCATCGAAAGCGCAATCAGCCTTTTTCCATTTAACACCGAAGCCATACCTCCGGCGCTTGTATCGGAGCATATCAACAGGATTGATTTCGGGATAGAAGCAATAGATAATCCTGTCAACAGCTTCATTGGGCAAATGCACGAGGAATTGAGAGGAAATGCTGCCGGAAGCCGGAGCATCTATCCGCTTAGAAGTTTTGTTAATATTGGCGCGTACCTTTGGCTAATCGGCGCTATCGCTATGGTTATGTATGGCTTGGTGTCCTACTTGATTCTTAAACGAAAAATGCGAGGAATGGCTCATCTTGAATTAAACATCTATGAATCTGAAATCATAGAATCGCCTTTTGTGCTTGGCGTATTCAATCCTAAAATCTATCTGCCTGTCCGGTTATCCGAAAAAGAGCGAGGGTATGTAGTCCTACATGAGCAGACGCACATCAAACGCCGTGACCACATCGTTAAATCTGCGGCATATTTTGTCCTCTGCATGCATTGGTTCAACCCCTTGGTATGGGCAGCCTTTTTGCTCATGGGCGTAGATATGGAAATGTCCTGCGATGAGCGTGTCCTGCGTGAAATGGGAGGCGAAACGAAAAAGGATTACTCGCTGTCGCTGCTGTCGCTTGTCACGGAGCGGCGCTATGTCGGCGGCTCGCCACTTGCTTTCGGCGAGGGCGGCGTAAAAGAGCGCATCAAGCGCGTGTTGAACTTCAAAAAGCCGTCAAAGGCGATTATCATAGCTGCCGTAGCATTGGTGGCTGTATTGATTGCCGGGTTTACGGTCAACAGGGCTAATAATGAACCGCTTATAGAGTTTGAGGTTATCTACAGCGATGTTAATGAATATAGCTTTTCCGAGCAATTCAAACTCGGCGATATTGTGTATTCGCCTTATATCACAGATGATTTCTATGGCGGCACACGGGGGCTAAATGAAATCGGGTTTGCGGTCGGAGATTTTAGCGGCACAGTTCGAGAAGGCCAAAGACATAAGTATAGAATATTTGAGCGCGAGGGCCATTTCATTGACGAGTTTATTATTGTGAAAGATGATGGATTTATGAATCCGGCGACGATATTTGCGGCAGTGCAACCTGATGCTCCCGAAAGCCCGGCTGCAGAGCCTGTAACAGGAAATGATTTTAGCCCCGTCACAATAATCATTCAAAGCGCATCTCCTGTCGGCCTTACCTATCAGTTTGAAAACAGAACAGAAAATGAATACACCTATGGGGAAGCCTTTGCCCTTTACGTCCGTGAAAACAATGGCTGGAAACCTGTTGACCCGATAATCGAGAACTGGGGGTTTGATGCTATTGGATACGATATTGAGCCGCAATCGCAAACTGGCTTAATCACAATAGACTGGCAGTGGCTTTTTGGTCAACTGCCTCCGGGAGATTATCAAATTCATAAAGATGTGCTATATATCCGAGCGCCCGGTGATTATGATACGTTTATCATTGATGGGTATTTTACAATTCAGTCCGATAATGGGCCATGACAGAGAAATGCTGCCATAACTCCGGCAACATTGAAACGCAATCAAACCCTCGGCGCAGATATGCCACAATTTGATTCAATTTCTTTTATGTCCATCGATTTTCTCCTTTATCACGTGCTTTTACATATTTTCTGTTTACAACCGGCGTAGGTTCTTTCACCACGGTTAGCAATTTTACAGTACTCGCCAATGCTTATTTTTCTCGTTGATTAAGCGTTGTTGTTTTGTGTTTGCTTAACATTAGGGAACGAGTTCTGTCGGTATTGTTATTTCAACTCAGCGCATAGCGTTCTGACTGCCTGCATTACTTCGCTCCAACCAATGTCGGCGGCGTACTCAAACTTGCGCTGGTAGATCTCCCACTGTGCCATCATTTCAAGGCTGTTCTCTACCTCATCCAGTATCAATCCCATATCAGCCACAACTGCGGCAGACCCTCTTTTTTTGCTTGTATTGGAAAACGCCGTTTTTAGTACTATTCTATCGACGTTATGTGACTGCGATTGTTCCAAAGCGAAAATATCGTATAAATCACGCATCCGGGAGTTTGCTGTACCGCGTGCGATGAGTGTTTCGAGCTTCTCGGAAAGGACAGTTTCGAGATTGTATGCAAGTATGGATATACTGCGATCTTCAAATAGCAGCTTGAATGAATACGACACCTCGCGCGGCGTTATCACATCGTCGGTAGAGAAGTCAATCTTCAGAGGCGTGTGCATCGTTTCGAGCGTTGTATCCAGCGAGACCCGGATGCCGGGATAATCGGCTTCATCCATGATAGGGGCTATATTCTTAATTTCAAAGGTCATGCCATCGTCAATTGCGATGTCGGTGATAGCCTCTACGAAGTTCCTTGCGCTTTCCTCTGTCAGTGGAAGATTCTTCACTGTTGCGTCCACATCAAGAGTGGAGCGGTTATCCAGCCCGATCATTGCGGATACCAGAGCGCCACCCTTTAATATCAGGTTATCCCTGTACGGCGATATTGATAAACGCTCGAGAAAACGTTCCATCACATAGTTGCGGATGATGATCTGCGCTTTTGTGCTGTTGCCTTTCGACAGATTTCTGACCAAGGCTTTTAACTGGCGTGATGTACGAATCATTACAGAAGCATCTCCAAATACTGACGGATGATTTTTTCGACCGAAAAGGTTTTCGCGTAACGCATCAGGAGCGGGACATTTTTATCTTTTAGGCGCACATAATCCTTGATTGCTGACTGGAGTTCTTGGGTTTCAATGTTCCGTCTGCTGCGGACTAAGTCGCAGATGACGCGTTCCGGGTTATATGTTCGCAAGGTATTGCCTGACGGTGACCGTGCTTGAATGATTCCTTCATCGAATAATTCTTCTTTCACCTTATATACCTTCACGCCGTTCTTGGTTAAACCGGTGCTGTTTGTTCCCGCTTTTAATGTAACGGCATACCTAGTAGGTTCACGTTCAGCGAGGTTTAACAGATACAATGCGGTTTCATGGGAAAATACCGCGCCTGGATAACGCACTTGGATGACATACATACCGTCATTCCAAGCGTCTGGCGACATATATAAGCCGTGTGCGGCACGTTCAAGCCCGCGTTTACTGATGTATTCGCCGAAGTATGTTTTAGAAACGCCGGAGCGGACAACGTCCGATGTTTTGATAAAGCCATTATTTTCTTGTAGCAATATATCAAGTGTTTCAAACTTGCTCATTTAGTCACCTCACTATCACGCTCTTATTATAACCGATTCGGGCGTGAAAGTAAACTGTAAATTAAAATTAATTTTCATGAAAGTCTACCGTGTGCAAAACTATCTTTTCATATCTGAGCCGGTAACAGAAATAGTGATCACGGCGGTGCCGCCACCGGCATGTACGAAAATTTAGTATCGTGGCCACTATCGCGACACAACGCTGCGCATGGGCGCTCCGCGCCCGCAAGGAGCGTGAACATGCTGTTCGCACCAAAATATCGCGTTTTTCTTGCCACCGACTTTCATAATAGCAATACTCCAAGCCTATTCGCTGACAGCAAGACAGCGCTGTAACACATACAGCCTTATTATCTTTGTTTGATGTAAGACCTTGCCAAACGGAAACCAAGGTCATCTATTGTAAATGAAGGGGAACTGCGGCGGCGGTTTGTTGCGCCGCACCCACGAGCTTCTTCTGCCCAGCTGCCCCCACGAAAAACACGATACGAACCATAGGTTTCTTCATCGTACAAATCCCAGCACCATTCCCAGACATTCCCCAACATATCGTACAGACCATACGCATTAGGCTGTTTTTCTCCGACCGCATGAACCGTGCCGGCCGAATTGCCGGCATACCACGCAATTTCATCAATCAAGCCGTATTGATATTTATTTGAGCCGGCTTTGCAAGCGTATTGCCACTCTGCATCGGTTGGCAGCCTAAAACCAGTCCCGCTAAAGTCACATGAAACACGTTCTCCATCGATAGAATAGCACTCCGACAAGCCGTTAGCTTTTGATAGCAGATTACAAAATTTGACCGCATCAAGCCATGAAACATTGACAACTGGTAAATTGCAATTTGACGGAACACCTTTTCCTATGGTGTCGTACAGCCCTTGCGTAACAGGATACTTGGCAATATAGAAAGGGGATATATCAACATCGCACTTGATTTTTGCCATACTATTCTGTGAACCCGGAATACTCATTTTTGAATCAGAGCTAATCCATTTCTGCTTGTCCCTATAATGCCGTATTGTTTCTGTTCCGCTTGGAATCAGAGCAAAATAGTCGCGAGTATAATCCATCCAAATCTCTCCAAGATAATGTATAGAATCATCGTATCTTCTACCGAATGAAAAGAATCAGCCTGTATCGGGTCTTTTGTGTATACTCAGAGTATCCCGCCAATTCCTCTTTTAGCATTTTATCCTCAAAATCTCAATATATTAGCGCATTACACAATTCGCCATATTACCAAAGCTATTCCGATAAAGAACAGGCTCGTAAATATAGCTTTGTTGTGTTTGGCCAGCCATGCTGGTAAGTATATATCAAATCCGGCAGAGCGGTTTTCCGTGTATTTGTATGCTACTGATGTCAATGGGCATCTCCACTTGTTTGCCAGCAGGACTATTCCCTCAAATACAACAGCCCCAATACACCACCAGACCAGTCTATCCACTTTGTTGAACGCTCCTGCGTAACATACATACAGAATAGCGGCAACAAATATGAACCAGATTATCGTATGTGTCAGTTTGACAACATGAAGTTTTTTCATAGCTGATGTTCTTTCCTCGCCATCCGACTCACAGCCCCTGGACAATCTCCATAAACCGATCAAAACGTACTATCCGTTTTACGTGTCCAATTCCGTAGTATAAAAATCATCGCCCGCTGTCAGCTGCCGCTCGGTTGGGTCAAACACGCAAGTATGAACCTTTGCGTAGTGCAGGACGATATTTCCGTGCCGATTGATGACCACTAGGCTGTTTCGCGGCGACGGATCGTATTTTTCTAAGAATGTGACGCAAACAGCAATGTCTTGTTCTTTTGCAAGCTCCCGTACCCGGGCGATATACTCGCTATCAAATCCGATTGCGTCGGCAATGGTCTACTCACGATTTGCTGTGAGTTTATATCCGATGTTCCACATTTCGGGAAACAGAGCTATGTCAGCGCCCATCTGTTTTGCCTTTTTGCAGTAATCAAGCCCTTTTAGCAAATTGCCCTCCTGCGAGCCTGTGGGGAGGATTTGCAATAGAGCAACATTAAAACAATACATAACACGTTTTCCTCCAGCCATTTCGCCACGCCGTCATTGTCATTGGTATCGCATATATAATCAGCAACCGCTTTGACTTCATCAATGGTGTTAGCCACGGCTACGCCTATGCCGCAGTCGCGGAGCATTTCTATATCGTTGAAGTCGTCACCAAAAGCGACAATATCCGAGAATAGTATCGGACATTTACTTCCCATTTATCATTCGTGCAGCTTGTTCAAAGTCAAAAGGTTTCCACCACTGTGACTTTGACCATTGGGTATAATGCTCGTATTCCTCATGTTCCGGGTTGGCGATTACTTCAAGAAACTCAATGAGCCCGCCTGTACCGCCAACGTCCTCCGGCGGAGAATCTCCTTCACCCGACAACAAAATAGGCAAATTGTCTTCGCAGTCGTTTATGACGTTTTCAACCTCAATATAGTGATGCCAGTCATCTCCAAAATCATAGCGGTACAAGATTTTATCGTACTCTGGTAGATAGTCGCTGAGTTTGACGCCTGCGATAGATATAGCTTCCGGATTGGATTCATAGGCATCGTATTGGTCGGATTCGACAACAAGCTCAACATCCGCGGTGGCGTAGTAGTTGTCGCTCCACTCTTTGAAAAGCCCGAAGTCGTAAAGATGATAGTTTTTCCACCTAAATGCTGTCTGTAATAGCTTATGAAGCCGCTCAAATGTCATGTTCGCAGGCACTCGCAGTCGGCGCACTGCATCTTTTCCGTCTAAATCAAGGCGGACGTTAAGGTCGAACGCTCGTGTCTTTATGACGGGTAATCCGTATCGCCTTAGAAGCTCAAGCATTTT
>Ga0099364_10009973_pt1 | contig 13130 bp, 8 predicted proteins | sample TergutTh196P3_FD_73070 | JGI IMG/M metagenome (GOLD analysis project Ga0099364, IMG submission 73070) | Microcerotermes parvus P3 segment gut microbial communities from Pointe-Noire, Republic of the Congo - Th196 P3 | ecosystem: Host-associated > Arthropoda: Insects > Digestive system > Gut ...
GCCAAGCCACACGGGGCGCACGCCGTAAAGGTACATGATTTCGGCAATATCGTCGCCTGTGGTTTTAATCGTCTCGCCTGAGTATACTACGATTGCGATGCTTTCCGGCAGCCGCCCTTCATCGCGCTCATGTTTTTCCAAAATTCCGGCAGCCAGCCGCTTTCCAGTCTCCCACGCGGCACGGCTCGGCACGGCGGTCGGGTCTATCATATAGAAATTACGCCCCGTCGGCAGTATGTGCGCGTTGCCGCGGCTCGGCGCGCCGGACGGTCCCTGAGGCACAAACTGCCCGTTCATCGCAAGCATAAAGTTTGATATCTCGTCGGTGGTGGCGTTAAGTTTCGCTGTGAGTGTTTCCGACACATACATAAGGCACTCCCGCAGCTTATCCGCATCGCCTCCCGCCGGCAGCTCGGCGATTATGCCATCGACCGCTTCTGCCGTATATCCCGATTCGGCAAGCTTTGCGATAACCTCGCGCCCTTTTTCGTCGAGTTGCTCGCCTATGTCTCCGAGCGCTGCTGCAAGCCCCTCGCGCAAGGATGGCACATTGCCGTTGCGGATATTCACGAGCAGCCGGAGCATATCCGTATACCGCCCGTCTTTCGGCGGCTGTCCGAATATGTGCAAGCCGTTTTTCACCTTCGAGGACTTGATTTCGCCAAGCCATGTATGAATCCGCTCTATGCAGGCCTCCACATCGCCTAAAAATTCCGCCTCGCTCATCCCAAGGTCGGTATTTACGCCCTGCTCCACGCACTGCTGCCAAATCATCGCTTCAATGTGGCCAAGCTTTCCGGGGTCGTTCTGCCTTGCGCTGTTGTATTGGGCTATAGTGTCGTCAATCGCGGAAAGCTCGCCATAAAGCCCGCTGTCTGTCATGGACGGGATAAGGTGGTCGATGATAACTGCGTCTGTGCGGCGTTTTGCCTGCGCGCCTTCGCCCGGGACGTCGATAATGTATGGGTATATGTGCGGCACTTCGCCCAGGGCGACCTCCGGGTAACACTCGTCCGACAAACCGACCTCTTTGCCCGGAAGCCATTCGATCGTTCCGTGGGTGCCTACATGCACGACGACGTGCGCGTCAAATACCTCGCGCAAGTACCGGTAGAAAGCTATATACTGATGTGGGCAAACCAAGTCAGTAGAGTGGTACATTTCCTCCGCGTGCTCCTCTTTCCCGCGCGCCGGCTGAAGCCCTATGAAAAGGTTTCCGTTGTGTATGCCAGGAACAAGCACCTCGCCGTCTACCGCCATAAATTCACCGGGAGCTTGCCCCCAGTCGCGCGCAAGCTCCGCACGGACTTTTTCTGGAAAGCTGTCAAACCAGCCTATATATTGCTCCGTGCTGACTGAGCGCTCACAGCGTTTAAGCATTTCCCCGGGGGAGAGGAATCGTGCGTCGTTAGTCAGCCCGTCGGTTATAGTCCGGATAATCTCCTGGCCGTCTACGAAATCGTATTCTAGCTTCAAGCCCGAAAGCCTCATAGCTTCGACCATGTTATACACAGACTCCGGAGAGTCTAGCCCGTAGGCACAGCCAATCATGTCAGCGCGCGGCGGCATGTTGTGCAATATGATAGCCACGCGCTTTTCCGGCATCGGCGTGCGTCGCAGTCTTGCGTAGCCCATAGCCATTTTCGCTATTTTCTCCGCGCGCCCGGGTATCGGTTGGCTCATCCTACGTACCCCATCGGGGGTCATGACAACCTCGAAGCAGGAAAACGTCACAGATATGATCTGCCCGTCAAATTCGGGTTGATATACTGCGGAGCAGAGCATCATAGAATCAAGCCCGGAAAACGACTCTTTCCATTGCTCGTAGCTGAAATAGGTCGTCATAGCCTGTAGCACGGGTACGCCAAGCTTTGCAAATACGCTGATATCCGTACCAAGCGTCGCGGCGCCGGGGGAGGCCAGTGCGGTCAGAGAGTGGCCGACCGTCACTATCAGCGCATCTATCCGGGGCTGCCCGCCAGGCTTCAGGAAGTACCTGTCTATAGTTTCGCTCAAGCCGCCAAACCCATTTCCGGGCATCATATTCGAGTATACAGGCAACGCCGCCCCGCCGTTTGCGCGTATCGCTTCGCAGAGCACGTCAATGTGGCGTGTATCGCCTTGGCGCACGTAATGAAAATGCACAAGCACGCCTATGACCGGCTTGTCCCCGGCATCGAGCGCCGCCAGCCGTTTCGCTACTGAAACGCCGTCCTCAAGCCCGTAAACTCCATCGCGTACCGGGTGGACGATTTCAGGCAGTGCGCGGTCCGTGCCGCCCAGCTCCGACAGGATGCATAACAGAAAACCTTTTAGGTTTTCCTCCCCGCCGGCTTCATAGTATTTTGTCAACCTTTCAAAGAGCGTCCCGGGGACTTCCCCGATGCGTTTTAGCTCGGGGTTTTCGTCCTCGATCTCGGAATGCATGAATGCCGGCACTCTTCCAATATATTCCTTGCCCAGTTCCCTGAAATGCTGAAAGTGCGGCAGCCCGCTGTGGATATACAGGTATACGAAGTCGGCGCCGCGCAAAGCTTCCGCGCAGCGCATACGCTCATGTTCGTCGTAGTCGACCGTCATCGTGTCGAAAAATACTGCGCTGATTTCATCGCTGAAATCGTTAAGCGCGCGCCGGAAGAAAAGCTCGGCGCCGCCGCCCTGAAACATAAAAACAAGATTCAACATTCCGTGACCTCCATTACTCAGCCTTGCTGCAAACCTTGACGGCAATAGGCAACATGATCGCGAGCCAAACCAGCAGCAATACCGGCTGGAGCCAGCTCCCCCCTGCAGACGCGCCCCGGCGAAGACCCATTACAGCTTGCGACAGCGGCAAAGCCTGAAAAACATACCTGATCGCTGTTGGGAATCTGTCCAGCGGGAACAGGGTGCCGCACAAAAACGACATCGGCGTTATCACGAAGTTTGTGACCTTTGCCATATCCGCATGAGATTTTATCTTAAGTCCGACGATGATGCCAATCGACGCAAAAACAGCACAGTTGAGTATGAGCAGCAGCGCGAAATAAGGCGTTATGACAAGGCTGCGGTCAAACAGCAGCGACACGATCATAATCAGCGCCGCGCTGTATAGCCCGCGCAGCATGCCGACGGTCGTTTTCGCCAGCGTGAAAACAAAGGGCCGCAGCGGGGACGTCATCTCTGCCTCGAACGTCTTGTCATATAGGCGTGCGATGTTCAGATTGCTCGCGATAATATTGAAGCTTATGCTCATGGAGTTCATCGCAACGATGCCCGGTATGACAAACGCCACATAGCTCTGCCCGCCCACCGCCAGGGAGTTCCCTATGCCCCATCCAAAAGCGATCAGGTATAGCAGTGGGCCGATTATCGCGGCCAGGGTGTTGCTCGTAAACTTGCTCTTAAATACTATGAAATCTTTCCAAATAACGGCTCCGAATGTCATTAGTCCGCAATCCTCCTGTTCGTCAACTGTACGAATACATCCTCCAGATTTGCCTCGCGCACCTGAAAATCGCATGAAAGCCCCTCAGCGGCAGCGGCAGCAGCTTCCCGTTCGTCGAAAAAACGGTACTCAGTGCCGGGTTCCTGATAATACTCCAGGACATATTTCCCATGCTTGGCGATAATATTCTCCGGGCTGTCAAGCTCAATGAGCCGGCCTTTGTCAATGAGGCCCACGCGCCCGCACAGCATTTGCGCCTCCTCAAGATAATGAGTAGTAAGGAATATCGTAAGCCCCCGGCTGTTCATGCTGCGCAGAAGATCCCAAATTTTCCGCCGTGCCGCAACGTCGAGCCCGACGGTCGGCTCGTCGAGGAACAGCACGTCGGGGCTGTGCATAAGCGCTTTGATGATCATCAATCTGCGGCGCATGCCGCCGGAATAAGAAGCGGCCTTTTCATCGGCACGCTCCGCAAGCTCCGCAAAATCCAGCAGTTCGGCAACGCGCGCCTTACGCTCAGCCGAAGTCATGCCATATAAGCGCCCGTGATATTCGAGATTCCGGCGCGCTGAAAGCTCCGACTCTAAATTTGTATACTGAGGGACGATTCCAAACCGCCGCTTTGTCACGGATAAATCGCGGTGTATAGGCTCCCCGTCAATTTCAATGCTGCCGGACGTTGATGCGGTGAGCGCGGTAGTCATCCGCACCATAGTCGTCTTCCCCGCGCCATTAGGCCCCAGCAGCCCAAAAAACTCCCCTTTTGGAATAACCAAATCCACCCCGTCCACGGCAATTGTTTTCCCATATTCCTTGCGAACATTTTCATATACGATCATCCCGAATCTCCCTGTCCATAATTTGTATTCACCCCACGCCTTTCAGCGCGTCCACTGCCATAACGATCCCTACGCTGTGCAGCTCCTCCATATTTAGCAAGACGCCGCGCAGCTTTTCGTTGAGCTTCTCACATAACCGGAACCTGATAAAATCGTTCTCAGTGTCAAGCACGATAGTGTTTATGCCCTGATTGCCGATACGCTCGGCTGCTTTCAGCGCCTCGGCAAACGGGTTTCCCTCGCGCCTGCCGCTTGCGCGCCCGTCGCTGACCAGCACGATCGTCGGCACTGCGCCCGGATCGCGCATCTTCAGGCCCATGACGACCTCATAGGCAAGGGACAGCCCCTCCGCCAGCGGAGTCCTGCCGCCCGTCGGCAAATCCTCCATGCGCTTTTGCGCCAGTTCGACACTGCGAGTGAAACCCAGCAAAAGCTCCGCGCCCTCCTTGCGGAAAGCGATAAGGCCGACGCGGTCGCGCTTTTGGTATGATACGTTGAGCATGGACAATATCGCCGCCTTGACCTCCCGCATGCGTTTGTTCGCGCCCATCGACGCGCTCGCGTCCACGACGAAGAGTATATAGCCGCCTGTGCGTTTCTCGCGTATCTTCACGCGCATATCCCCGCTTGAAATCGCTATCGCCCTCCCGGATTTGTCACGCGACCTCTGGAACGGCGCCGCCGCCCTGACTGTCGCGTCAAACGCCAGGTCGTTTATCGTCCCTCCCGGCGGGAAACGATAGTTGACATATCTGCCTTGCTGATTGCCGGAAATGATCCTGTTGCGCCTGCCGTTGCCGAGGTTTGCCTTTTGCCGGGTGCTAAATTCCTGCCACTGCGGTATGGAAAACGCCTCGCCGCTTGCTTGAACGTCGTCCTGCTCGTCAGGCCCATCGTCATGTGCCGCATCGTCGTCCGATTCCGGGGCAGGAGGCATATCCTCTTGCTGTTCCTCTTGTGGAGGCAGCTGTTCCGGTTCCTCACGCTGCTGCTCCGGCAGGTCTTCCTCGTCCTGCTCGCGTTGCTCGGGTTCTTGCGTCTCATCATCATCAGGTTCGCCCTCATCCGAAGGAGGCATGCTTTCGCTGGCAGGCGCCTCGGCTTGGCGCGCCCTGTGCGGCAGGGCGTACTGCGCCGCTGTGCGTATATCATCTGAATTGAGGGCATGTCGGCTGTCAAGCGCCGCAATTGCCCTCGCAGTTTCTATCAATGTTAGTTCGCCGCGGTGGCCGGAGCAGTTCAGCTCCGCCGTAAGCGTCGCAGCGAGCAAAAGCGCGTTTTCCGTGACACGGACATTTGGCAAAAACGCTACGGCATCATCAATCGTGCGCCTCAATTGCATGGTGTCCCTGTCAAAGATTTCCATGAACTCAAGCGGGCCGCGCTCAAACTCCAAACACCGCCGCATGATCTCTATGCGAACATCCGGTGCTTTTTCAGATTCCGCCTCCACATAAAGCCCAAAGCGGTCGAGCAGTTGCGGGCGCAGTTTTCCTTCCTCCGGATTCATGCTGCCGACGAGGATAAACTCCGAGTTGTGCCGGAAGGAGACGCCCTCGCGCTCTAAGATGTTCACGCCGCTCGATGCAGATTCAAGAAGCGCGTTTACGATATGTTCGCTTAAAAGGTTTACCTCGTCGCAATACAAAATATTGCCGTCGGCATCCTTGAGGATGCCCGGCTCAGGTTCGCGCCTGCCATGAATCAGCGCGGCTTTCAGGTCGATAGCGCCCACGAGCCTGTCTTCCGTGACGTTCAGGGGGAGCTCTACAACCTTCATCCCGCCGCAGAGCTTAGCTATGCCGCGTACGAGCGTCGATTTTGCCGTCCCCTTCTCTCCGCTTATGAGCACGCCGCCAATTTTAGGGTTGACTATATTCCAAATAAGCGCGTTTTTTATCTTTTCCTGCCCCAGCACCGCCGTGAATGGGAATACTGTACGGTTCATATGCCCTCCCGGCGCGCGGAGGCATCCGGTAGTCGGCCCCCGCGCGGTCTGATTCCATTTGGTTTTAATACCCTCCTACCCGGGAAGCCTCACGTACATAGATGTAACATGTCCGGGCATCAATTCCGGATGCAGCATGTACACCATGTCTTCGAACTGTTCAACGACCTTTGCGCTGTTCATATAAAAACCTTGGTCGAAAACAAATACCCTGTCGTTCACAAATGCATCAAACTCCGCAAACAGCGGATCCTCCCCCAGCAAAAATTCTTTGTCGGGGGTCATTATCGAACCGTAGATCAAAACATCCACATTACGGCACTTATCAAAAAACTCCTCCATCGAAATCGTGACTGAGCCTTCCCCCTCAATATGGCTCAGCGCGTAAATGCCTCCGGCCCTCTCGATCTCCTGTGCCATCGTTGAGGTTCCGGACCGCGTCCATACTACGCCGTTGAAGAGCAGGCCATACGCCACTATCGGGCGGTTCTCAGCCGGGATGTCCTCAGTCATTTTTTCCAACTCTCTCAACTGTTCAGTTTTAGCGTTATATACGCTGTCAGCCTTTTCATCCAGATTGTAAAACGCCGCAAAAAACTTGATCCACTCCAGTTTCGCAAACGCCCCCTCCTCTGTATGCTCCATTATCGTCGCGTATTCGATATTTACTTCGTCGAGCAGACCCCGTAATCTCAAGCCTGATTCATCGCCGCCGCCTGAAAACACGATTTCCGGCCTGACTTCGACTACCTCTTCAATATCACCAACATCCCAGTGGCTCTGCGCGATATGCCGGACAGTGCCGTCTCTGAAACGGTCAAGAATATGCTGGTTTACCCACCTGTCTTCAGCCGTGGTCACCGCCGCCACCGCGTTGTACACGGAAACGTCTTCCAATGCATCGATGTAACCCACAAATGTGGTCGACGTATACATAGCGTGCTCAATCGGTATTGCGATTTGCTTAGCGTCCTCGTAGCCCGCAGGCGGCGTGACGCCACGCGGGGTCAGCAGCAGCTTGCTCCCCTCGGAATCTGTTACGAGCTTTACGCCGTCGGCCATGTACTCGATGGAAAAATTTTTTGCATTATGGATTCCAAGCTCGATCCCTGAGTCGCTGCCGGTATCTTCACCGGATTCTTCGCTCGTGGGCTGTTCCGTCTCTGCCGGCGCCGAGGGTTCCGGCGAGCCGGCGGCAGGCGTGGCCGGCGCCGGGGCGCCCCCTGACAGTTGCTGCGTCTCCCCGCCACATCCTGATAGCAGTGCAGCAAGCATGAGCGCAGCTAAAATCAAAGCCGGTAATCTTTTGTTGTTCATAAAATCTCCTCCAATTTCGAAAATATATTTTTTTCATCAAGCAGTCCACGTTATTTCGTAACGACCACTCAGATTACAGCTAGACTCTCGGCGGAATTATAGCGCACTTGCTATGAGTTCCTGAAGCTGCCCTGCCGAAGAAACGTAAGTCACACCCTTGCCGGTTCCATAGACGCGCTCTATTTCCTCCGGAGGGCGTAGGCTGAACACCTGCTTTACGCCTGCCGCAAGGCGCAGCAGCTCGATATTGTCCTGATTGTGCTCCCCGATAGGGAAGTTCGCATCGATCACAAATTTCGCTTTGAACAGATAGGCCTCCGCAGCCTCCCGGCTTGCACCCGATACAGGTTGGAAGCTCTGCTCCGCAACGACCGCCAGCCTCATGGACTCGGCTATGTGGCAGTCAATGTCGTTTTTATGCAGTATGCCGGTGACGACGCCATACCCCATCCGCGTCAGCAGCCTGAACACCGGGGCACCCACGCCTCCGCCCGCCGCCACGAAAACCTCAGGCGGGTTGTCGTTGCATATCTCAAGGCTGCCGATGACCGTGTTGTATATCGCGCCTTCGATGTCATACAGCCCGCTGATGGTGTCTTTGCATACGACGTCCTCGGGCCTGCCTTGGGCGACTATCTCGCCATCTTTTACGAGCAGTACAAATTGGCAGTTCTTCACGGCTATGTCGATGTCGTGAAGCGCGAGTATCACCGTCATCCCGTCGTTGTTTGCCAAACGGTTGAGAATTCGCATGACCTCTATTTTGTGCTTGATATCCAAGTGGCTTGTCGGCTCGTCGAGTATAATAAGCCTCGGTTCTTGCGCCAGCGCCCTTGCTATTAGCACTTTCTGCCTTTCGCCGTCGCTGAGGCTGAGGAAATCGCGGTCGGAGAGCTGCGCAGCGCCGACTGTGCAGAGGCTCTCGGCGACGATGCGGTGGTCGTCCTCGCTCAGCCTGCCGAAAAACCCAGTGTGTGGCGTGCGTCCCATCGAAGCGATATCGTAAGCGGTGGTCATGTTCACGTTCAGTTTCTCCGTCAGTACGACGGCCATTTGTTTGGCAAGCTCGCCCGGCTTAACGTTGTGTATTTCATTTTCCCCTATGTAGACCGTGCCCTCCACAGGGGCGAGAAGCCCCGCGAGCGTCCTCAGGATCGTGGACTTTCCCGCCCCGTTAGGACCTATGATGCATATTACATGGCCCCTCATCGCGTTTATGTGGACGTCGCTTATGACTATTCTGTCGTCATACCCTACGTTTAGGCCGAGGGTGTGTATCACCTTGTCCATCTGCTCTCCTTTCGCGTCAGCAGAAAAACCACGATCGGCGCGCCTATCACAGCCGTGACCGCGCCCAATGGCAGCTCTGCCGGCGACAGTATATTCCTTGCGATAAAGTCGCACAAACTTGCCATAAATGCCCCTCCGAGAATCGCGCCGGGTATGAGTATCCGGCTGTCAGAGGTGTGAAAAATCATCCTGCATATATGCGGCACCGCTAGCCCTATGAATGAAACCGGCCCCGCGAACGCCGTCACGGCGGCAGTCAGCACGCTGGCTGTGAATACTAGCGCATACCTCGTCCTTTTTACGTTTATCCCCATGCTTCGCGCGTATTTGTCGCCCATGTTCAGCGCGTTGAGCGGCTTAGCCATAAGGAAAGCACATATCAGCATAGGGCTGACGATTGAATACATTACCCTTACGTGCATCCATGTAAAACCCGAAAAGCTGCCCATGCTCCACATTGCGAAGTTTGCAAGCCGTTCCCTGTCCGCGAACGTGCTCAAAGCGCTCGTCGCGGCGCTGCAAATATACCCTGCCATCAGCCCAACTATCAGCAGCGTTATGATGCTTTTGACCCTGGTTGCCGCTATAAGGACTACGATCATGATCACCCCCGATCCGATCAGCGCCCCGATGAACATGAATATCGGCGTTATCCGCTGAATACCGAAGGTTATGCCGCCCAACATGACCAATCCCACAAAGAGAGACGCCCCCGATGAAATCCCTAGCACATACGGCTCCACGATAGGGTTTGAGAAATATGTTTGCAGCAGAAAGCCCGCTATAGCGAGAGCGGCGCCGCCGCACATGCCTGCCAGCGCCCTGGGCAGTCTGATCCGCTGGATTATGAGGGCGCTTGTCTCGCTCGGATCGACATCTCCGAATACTATGCGCAAAATCTCAGCCACGGTGATATTTGCCGAACCCATACCGACGTTAAGCAGGAAAATTAGCGCGACGCCGGATGCAAATATCAAAAACCACATAACCGCAAGCGCACGCCTCCTCACCGCCGTCATGATTGCGTACCCTCTTGGAATATCCCTTCAATGGCGGTTGTGTCGAAATGTGCGTCCTCGAACGGCTTTCGGCGCATACGGTGCGGCAGCACGAACCTTGCAGCGGCTTTTACGTTGTCTTCAGTGACATCCGTCCGACCGTCAAAAGCCGCCAGAGTCATCGCCGTCTTGAGCATGCCAATGTCGGCTCGGTGCCCGTCCACATCGAGGACGATGCAAATCTCGGCTATCCTGCGCAGGGTAGCCGTGCTGTATTGAACGTCGCCTAAAATCCGCTGTGCGTTCGCTATCTTCACGCGGAGCGCCTCCTGCATTGGTTCATACTCTTCAAAAAACCGGGATGGATCGCTTTCATAAAGCAAGCGGTTCTCCATGACCCTTACCCTTGCTTCAGGATCGCGTTCGCCTTCCACGGTTACGGACAGGCCGAAGCGGTCTATAAGCTGCGGGCGTAAATCGCCCTCTTCCGGGTTCATGGTGCCAACAAGGATAAACCGTGCCGGATGCGTGTATGACACCCCTTCGCGCTCCACAGTATTGACCCCCATCGCGGCTGAATCCAGCAGGACGTCCACAACATGGTCGTCCAGCAGGTTCACCTCGTCGACATAGAGAATGTTCCTGTTCGCACGGGCTAAAATGCCCGACTCAAACTTTTTCTCTCCGGTCTTTATCGCGTGTTCAATATCAAGCGTACCCACAACTCGGTCCTCCGTGGCGCTGACGGGCAAATCGACGACCTGCATAGCGTGCTCATGGTACCCAAGCGGGCCGCCATCGCTCTTTTCATCGCATTCTCCGCAGAAATTCGCATTGTCGTCCGGGTCGCAGCCAAACTTGCACCCTTCGACCCGACGTTGCACCTGCAAAAGCTCAGCGAGCGCGCGCACCGCCGTTGATTTTGCCGTGCCCTTCTCGCCTCGGATCAGCACGCCGCCGAGATTAGGGTTTATCGCGTTTAAAATCAGCGCGGTCTTCATATCTTCCTGTCCGACTATCGCCGTAAAACAATATCCGCGCTTTGAAGTCGTTCCCACTGCATACCTCCGAGTGTTCATCATTTCGTTACTAACGTGAGGCTACGCCCCACAACCCAGACGCCGAGCGCTGCGGCTAAATTCGCTTTACGGCGGAAATGAATTCCGCCTACGAATTTCAGCCTCCGCGTCGGCGCACCGCGCATTCGCGCGGTGATAGTAACTGACGGACTAAAAATAACTTGTTTTTTATTGACGTTGCGAGTCCGTCAGTTACTAAAAAACGGAGCCCGCCTGACGTTTGCAACCCCGATAAAATCAGGACTACATTTGTGTCAGCGCACTCCGGTTCTTCCGCTTTGGCGCATTAGCAGCATTGCTGCTCAATCTTATTGATGCTGTTCGTTAAAGCTTGATCGACTTTTTCTCTTCAATCTGGACTATCTCGGAATCCTTCAAAACAATCCGCACTTCACCGAAGCCTACTTGCCGTATGAGTTCGATGACCTTTCGCTCCTGCTCGCTGATCGGCGTATCTAATGCGCCGGATGAAAGATTGCCCTGATTACTTGCTGTGCTCAATCTGTGTCACACCCTTTGCTGCTGTGCATAACGGATCTCAACGTGTGGCTTGGACGGCGGCGCGGGGAGCCTCTTCCACGCCGCCGCAATGCCAGGAGGTTGCTTTATATGTCACATGTCCAAGATCCATAATAAAGCCGAAAATAATAGCGCCCGTTCCTGCATGCAGGTAAACGAACGCTCATAGGCAGCTCGCAACCCGGTTGAGGCAGGTGCGGTAACCGACTCGGCATGTTCCTGACTTATCTCCACTTTGTGTTAGGGAGCATCACAGTGACCCACTCGCGGGGCTTCTCACCCCATTCCATGCTTTCCGCCAAACGGCGAACCGAATCAGTTTATTAACTTGAGTCAATTCTTTCATAAAATTCGCCGCTTGTCAATAGAAACTTTTTCAGATGAGGCTGACCTGTAACAAGCTAGTGCCGCGCTTTCACCAATACCTTAGCAATTTCCTTCAGTGCCAAATTCTCATTTTGGCTATAAATAAACCCTATATCCATATTCCTTGCTTTGGCAATCGCAATCGCCTTATAGTACAAAGTGTGGCTCATATTGTTTGGCAAAAAGCATATCGTTTGAATGCTGTCAAGGGATCGCTTATCAAACCCCGCTGATGAAATGAACACCCATTTTGGCAACAGTTCCTTCATCCGCATGATCCATCTGGGGGTGCCGCCGATAATCGCGCCGATCGTATCCTTCAAATCCATTAATCCTTTTGGACCCGTTTCCGGCGGCATCAAAGCCTCAGTCCCTTGCTCCCTGTGTTCCAAACTAAAAAAGAAATCGCGCAGTGCAACCAACTCCCGCTCCTTTTCCCGCTCCTGCTGTAGGGTTTCATTCTGTTTCGCAATTTGCTTTTCCAGTTCCCTGATTTTTTCCAGATGCGGTATCGAAGCCTCACGGTTCGACGAATAGAGTTTCTCCGTGAGCCCACACACGGTCTCTTTTAGCCGCTTATTCTCAGCGATTATTCGCTTGTTCTCATCTGTGAGCCTGTCGATTTGTTTTTCATTCGCACTGATATCCGCGTACCTTTGTTCATCCGCACGTTGAAAATGATACTCTTTTGCCTGGATAACCGCTTTGACTAAAAGCTTTACGATCAGCCCCGAAATGAACAGGCTTGCCGCTTCTTTGTCGCTGCCGTCGCTTTTCTCGCTTATTAAGGCGCTGAATACATCTTTGACGTCATGTTCGCTAATGTTGACGTCTTTGAACAAGTAATAAAATACTATTTTTTCTGAAAAAGCAAGCTTGTTAAAAAAACGGTGAATCTTTGCTATTTCCTTGCTTTTAGAAGTAATTTGGTTTTCCGGGGTTATTTCTATTCCATAATCGTTGAATACTCGGTTCTTCAGGTCTTCGGCTTTCGCAAGGACGGTTTCGTCCATTTTGCTGCGAAAGTTAAAATTCCTTCCGTTTGAGTGGATATAGGATCTGAAAGAAAGCGCGATAAAAAAGTTCATGATTTCTTTCGGGTCTATGACTCGCAGCCGCTTGTTCATGCATAAGTTGTAAAAGATGAAAATCTCCGCTGAACTCTCGGCTACGCTCAGACTATACCCATTTTTCAGCTCGGCAAGATACTTTTCGGCGTCTGTTTTCTTATAATTGACGACATGATGATGAGCCTTTGGCCACCCTTTATGGATTATTGTGTCAATACTGCCGCTGAGTTCACTGTTCCGGGTTTCCAACGCGCAGAGAATCATACCTAGAGCTTTT
>Ga0099364_10009974_pt1 | contig 13130 bp, 8 predicted proteins | sample TergutTh196P3_FD_73070 | JGI IMG/M metagenome (GOLD analysis project Ga0099364, IMG submission 73070) | Microcerotermes parvus P3 segment gut microbial communities from Pointe-Noire, Republic of the Congo - Th196 P3 | ecosystem: Host-associated > Arthropoda: Insects > Digestive system > Gut ...
AGTTTTTTCATTACTTCATCAGCAATCGGGTTTTTCCATCCATCAGGAACTTCTCTGTTTCTATAGTGATAGAGAACATCTCCGATCATTTCAGGAGGACATGTGAAAACCATCGGGCTTCCTGCAAACATATCAACATGTGGATATGAGATTTTGCCATCAAAGCCAAGATGTTTTCTTGCGGAACACATAAGCATCTTTAAAGGAAGTTTTCTTTCTTCAAGAAATTTAATTGTTCTTTTCATTACAGCATTTGACGCTTCCCTTAATTCAGTAGGAGTAATATCCATATTGTTTTTGTCTATAAATCCTCTTAAAGCAGCAGAGTCTTCAAGGCGTCCGGACATCTGTGTAATAACAGCTCTCCAGCCATGTCTTTCTTTGCCTGCTTTTCTGTGCTCTGTTATGCCTTCTGTTACCGCATTAGCTACTGCCATAATCTGGGAAACATTAAAACATGTGGTAGCGTTAGTCGCAATACCTTTTGATGCAAGATATTTAAAAACAGGTATTCCGGCAGTTGAAGCAGGAATTTTAATCATTACATTGGGAGAAAGCACCGAAAGCTCATCTGCCATTTCTTTCATGGCTGCTCCATCCTTTAAAAGGTTTGGGTCAACCTGTCCGGAAATATGACCAAGTTTTCCATTTGATGCTTCATAAAGAGGCATAAATTTTTCTGCACCCCTTTTTACATTTTCTTTATAAACTTCTCTGAAAAGGCCATATTTTGACTTTCCTTTATAGCTTTTTCTTATTTGCTTTATGATTTCAACCCATTCATCTGTTCTTTTCTGTAATACAGCCCATGAAAGAGGAGGATTTGTTGTACATCCCTTAAAAGCCCACTGAGAAACAGGAGCGTCAAGAAACATAGTATTTACTTCTTTCTTAAACCATTCCTGATCTTCTGCTGGAAGAGTTTTTGGATATGATTCAACAAAATTAGGCCATACCAAAGGTGATGAATCCCACCATATTTCAGTTTCAGGATTTAATGCCTGAATTCTTCTCCATACATTTTCCATTTAATTCTCCTTATATTGTTTTACATAACAACACAATCAAATTTTTTTGTCCACAAAGTAACCGACTTTGCAGGCAGACAATAAATAATCCCCATCCGGAGATATAAATTATCCGGATGGAAAGTAATAAATTATTTATTTTTTAATTTTTGCAACAAATTCTTTTACGCCTTCAACAAAGTTTTTATTGTCATCTTTTGTTGAAATTGTAATTCTGAACCAGCCGTTTCTTCCGTATATATCTTCCTGGTTTCTAAGAATAAGTTTTTTAGTTTTAAGTATATAGTCAACAAGATCTTTTCCAACGATATTTGCATCTGTGCCATCAAAGAGCATATAGTTGCCATAAGATTCAAAAACTGTAAGTCCGGGAATCTTTTTAAGTTCGCTGCTAATCCATTCAATCTGCTGATTATTATAGTCAACTCTTTCTTTAAGAGCTGCCTGGTCACAAAAAGCCGCATAACATGCCCAAAGAGAGATTGTGCTAACATTCCATGGAATAAGAGTTGCAGATATCTGTTTAATAACTGCTTTGTCTGCAAGCAGATATCCAAACCTTAATCCTGCAAGGCCGTATGCTTTTGACATGGTTCTTGTAACCATTACATTTGGAAACTCTTTTATAAGTTTAACCATTGATTTGCCATAGCCTGCAAATTCAATATAAGCTTCATCAACTACAAAAGGAATTCCTGTTTTTGCAATTTTTCTAAAACCTTCTTCCGGCATAAAGTTTGCTGTTGGATTATTTGGGTTAGCAACAACAATGATTTTTGTCTTTGGTGTAATAGCTTTTATAATTCCATCAGGATCAAAAACAAATTCCTGGTTTTCGAGTTTCATGGGAACAGAAACAAGCTTTCCGCCATTGATTTCGCATCTTAGTTTGTAAATACCAAAACATGGTGTATGCTGAATAACTTCTTCGCCTGCTCCGGGAACAAGAAAGCTTCTCCAAACCATGTCATACACTTCGCTTGATCCATTTCCAATAAGAACATCATCAGCGCCGCTGAGTCCGTTAAGTTCTGCGATTTTACTTCTGCAGATAAGTCCCTGATCAGCATAAACATTTCCCATTTTTCCATATTCTTCTATTGCTTTTAAAACAGATTTTGCCGGTGGAAGCGGGTTTTCATTAGACATCATTCTGTGTAATGATGAATCCTTCCAGGCAAGCTCAATATGGGGGGAAATATACATAGGTATCCCTTTAATCCATGGAACAAAATAATCTTCCATTTTTTTCATTTCTTTCTCCTTAAAACAAATATATTAAATAGCAAATGCTTATTTATAGACAATAAATTATATTCTCACATAGCTTCCGGTTTCAACCTGGAAAACATAACGATCTCCCCTATAGTAGGAGTGAAGAACTTCAAGACACTCTCCCTTTGCATTAAATGCCCTGCTTTTGTAGAAAATACATGGAATATCACGCGAGATCATAAGTTTTGACGCAATATCTTTTGATGGCCGCACTGCCTGAAGCGTTCTTATAGAATGATCCAGGTCCACTCCATATTTTTCAATAAGAATCTGATACATTGAACCGCTTATCTGTATATCAAGCAGCGAGCTGAATTTTTCAAATGAATAATACTGTATTTCGTAAAGAAAAGGGGTTTTATCAGCAATTCTTACTCTTTCAATTTTAATTGCAAATTCTCCGGCAGGAATATCAAGAGCAGCTGCAATCTCTGCATAAGGAATAATTTTTTCCTGCGATATTATTTGGCTTTCTGCCTCAAGGCTGTTTCTTGAATCAAGTTCAAAGTCATCGATAAAACTTGTCATCTTTGAAAGTTGCCTTACAGGAGCAAGAGGTTTTTTTCTTCTTACAAAAGTTCCCACGCCTTTCTGTTTTTCAAGAAGACCCTGCTGTACCATAACAGAAATTGCATGTCTTATTGTATTTCTGTTGAGCTGAAATTTCTCTGCAAGCTCCCCTTCTGATGGTAGTTTTGAGCCCACATCATACCCTGAACACTGGAGCATGTTTGAAATCCAGTTAACTACCTGGAGATAAATTGGTACAGGATTTTCCCTATCAACTGCTATTCCGTCTTCCACTTGTCTACCTATGTAACTAACTATATACTCTTTTTTTTTTATGTCAACTAGGTGCAATGATTAAAAAAATAAAAAAAAAGAAAATTTAATAAAAAATTTAATAAAAAATATCACTTGCATTTGGAAATATAAAAAAAAACATCTAATTTTGCACCCGAAATCTTTAGGGGTGTCTGAATATTAGATATTGAATATTTGATATTTAGTATTTTAGACTGAGAACATACCCATTGAACCTGATCCGGATAATACCGGCGTAGGGATAAAGATTGCCGGCGTGAGGCAATTTTATTCACTGTGTTTCTGCTTCTTACAAGCCCTTTTTCGATTTCATTATTAATTAATCAATATTCAATATCCAATGAAAAAGGTATTTTTTTTCGTATTTTTTTGTTTTTCTTTGGGCTTGTTTGCCCAAAATGATTCTATCCGGCAGGATGAACTGTCGGAAGTTGTGGTTTCGGCTACCCGCGCAAATCGCAGAACGCCGACCACGTTCACCAATCTGAGGGCTACGGAGGTCAACAGAATAATGGTAACGCCCGAAATCCCCACGGCTATCGGGCTTACGCCGTCGGTAGTGACGAGTTCCGACAACGGCGCCGCCATTGGCTACCAATCCTTTCGCATTCGCGGAAGCGACGCAACCCGCATCAACGTTACCTTTGACGGCGTACCGGTTAACGATAGCGAAAGTCAGGCTGTATTTTGGGCAAATATGCCCAATCTGCTGTCATCTCTGCAAACGATGCAGATACAGCGGGGAGTAGGCACTTCAAGCAACGGCGCCGCCGCTTTCGGGGCAACGTTGAACATGCAGTCGGCACAACCCGCCGCCGAACCATACGGGCAGGCAAGCGCCGCTTACGGCTCGTTCAATACATTCAAATTGGATGTAGCAGCCGGAACTGGACGCAGCCAGAACGGATGGAACGCCGACATGCGCTACTCGCTCGGACAAACCGACGGATACATTGATAACGGCTTCGTTGACCAGTATTCCATGTTTTTTACCGGCGGATATTCAAGCAGCCGGAGAATCGTCAAAATGAACGTTTTTCACGGCGACCAGAAAAACGGTATTTCGTGGAATGGCGTCCCAGATTTTATGATTCTCGAACAAAATAACCGCACCTACAATAGCGAGGGGCTGTATGAGGTCAGAGAAGGAAGATACGACAATCAAACGGACAATTACCGCCAAACGCATGTACACCTGCATTATATTGAGCAGTTGAGCGAACGGTTCAGGCTCAATACTACATTGTATTACACGCGCGGCTTGGGTTACTATGAGCAGTACAGATACAGAGACAGAGTTGTGAGGTACCTGCCCGACCCCTTGCTGCCCGACCCAAGACCCAACATGATACGCCAGAAATGGCTGAACAACCACTTGTGGGGCGCAATTGTAACAGCGACATACGCAACCGAAAAGACCCGCGTCGTTTTTGGCGTTTCGGGCAATGTTTTTGATAACAACCACTATGGCTATATTATCATGGCGCAGAACGGAGCCATTGAGGAGGGGTACGAATGGTATCGCAACAACGGTAAAAAGTCTGATATGAGCGCATTTTTGAAGGCTACGCAACAAATTGCCGACCGCTGGTTCGCTTTTGGCGACCTCCAGTGGCGGCGCATAGGGTACAAAATGACCGGAGATGACGATGATTACAGATATATTACAGACCTTACATTCGAGAAGAATTACAATTTCTTCAATCCGAAAGCGGGGATAACTTTTGCCATCTCGCCCCAACAACGCGCCTACGCCTCGTTTGCAGTGGGACGCCGCGAACCTGCGCGTGCCGACATCAAGGAGGCTATCAGAGATAGAAGTCACATTACGTCCGCGCCCATGCCGCGCCCCGAAACGCTCTATAATGTGGAAACGGGATACGAACTGAATGATAATGTATGGACGTTTGGCGCAAATTTTTTCTACATGCATTATAAGAACCAGTTGGTCAATACCGGCAGTCTGAACGAATCGTACTACGCCTTGATGGAAAACGTACCCGTCAGTTATCGCACGGGTATAGAATTTATCTTTGGCGTTCGCCCTGTCAGCGCCTTGCAAATCAACGGAAACCTTACATACAGCAGCAATAAAATCAAAGATTATACAGCGTTGGTAAATGACGCTGACATAAGCCTGCCGCGTATTGTAGAGCGCTACGGAACCACCAATATCGCCTATTCGCCCGAATGGGTTGGCGCGGCTGACGTTTCCTACGAGATTGTCAAAGGCTTGACGGTTGGTTTGACGGCTAAATATGTCGGCGAACAGTACTATGACAACACCTCAAGCGCCGACCGCCGCTTGGATGCATATTTCGTGAACAATGCCATAGCACAGTACCAGCACGATTTTAAGAATTTTTACGCCGGCTTGCAGTTGGCGGTAAACAACCTCTGGAGCGCCGATTATTATTCCAATGCGACGATACTCCGCGGTTATGCCGATGGTAGCGAATGGATGGAAAGAAATCTCTTTCCGCAGCCGTTCCGAAATTACATGGTAAAATTGACAGTTGGATTTAAGTAAAAGATTTTGTTTCTTTGTGGGCTTATAGCAATGTGTCTAATTTAAGAAACAAATGTCATTATTTGATTTTGCGTATAATAAAATTAAAGCCCACAAACGCAGGAGTTTGCTGATAGCGTTGGTTATAGTGTGCTTGTTATTATATGCTTTTTCGCTTCCGCGCGGGTTGTTTGACAAGCCGACAAGTACTGTTATTGACTGTCGCGATGGCAGGCTTTTGGGCGCCAGAATTGCCGACGACGGACAATGGCGATTTCCGGCTGCCGATTCTTTGCCCGATAATTATATAAAGGCGTTGCTATTATTTGAAGACAAGCGTTTTTACAGGCATTTCGGGATAGATCCTTTGGCGTTGGCGCGGGCTTTCAGACAAAATTTTTCCGAAGGTCGCGCCGTTAGTGGCGGAAGTACTATAACTATGCAGGTAATTCGTATGGTGCAGGATAATCCGCCGCGAAATTTGAGGCAAAAAATCAAGGAAATGATTTTGGCGACACGTTTAGAGTTGCGATACTCAAAAGACGAAATACTTATTCTTTATGCCGCCCATGCGCCCTTTGGGGGCAATGTAGTGGGGATAGGCGCGGCTTCGTGGCGGTATTTCGGGCGCGAGCCTGACGAATTGAGCTGGGCAGAAGCCGCTACATTAGCGATATTGCCAAACGCGCCGGCGCTGATTCACCCGGGACGAAACAGAGAGATACTGTTAGATAAACGCAACAGGTTGTTGGACAGGCTGCATGAGACGGGCGTTATTTCCGCTGAAACAAGTTCATTGGCTAAAGACGAGCCGCTACCCGATAGACCGTTGCCGCTGCCCAACGATGCGCCGCACCTTTTAAACCGCATAATCGCAACGCAAAAGGGAAAACGCATCAAAACCACCATTGACAGATCGTTACAAAACAGGGCTAATCAAATCGTTCAGCAACATGCTGAATCGTATCGTGGAAATTACATTCAAAACATGGCTGTATTAGTTGCCGACGCCTCAACGGGCGATGTTATTGCATACATCGGAAATGTTTACGACGACGACAATACGGCTCACGGAAACCGTGTGGACGTAATTACGGCTCCGCGAAGCACGGGCAGCATACTAAAACCGTTACTTTACGCCGCCATGTTAGATCAGGGCGATTTATTGCCAAACATGCTGATAGCCGATATTCCGCTGCAAATCCGCAATTTTTCGCCCCGCAATTTTAGCCGTACTTACGATGGGGCTGTTCCGGCTCACAGGGCGCTCGAACGTTCGCTCAATGTACCGGCAGTGCGAATGTTGCAAACATACGGAGTAGAAAAATTTCACTTGCTGTTGCGCTCTCTGGGAATGACCACGCTGACCCAATCTGCCGACCACTACGGGCTTACGCTGATTCTTGGCGGCGCCGAAGGTACGCTTTGGGATATTACAGGCATATACGCCGAACTTTCCCGACGATTACAACATTACAGCGAACGCATGGGCATGTACGACCCTGCCGACCATCGTCCGCTGAACTTTTACGAATCGCTGTCTTATACTCACCGTCCTAAAACGCCCGATTCGCGCCTTGAAGCGACAGCGCACATCGAAGCGGCTGCTATTTGGCAAACTTTTCAATCGCTGTCCGAACTGAATCGTCCGGAAGAAGAGGCTACATGGAAATCGTTTTCGTCGTCGCGCAGGATAGCGTGGAAAACAGGCACAAGTTTCGGACACCGCGACGCATGGGCAATAGGCGTAACGCCTGCATACGTTGTAGGCGTGTGGGTTGGCAACGCTTCGGGCGAGGGCAGACCAACGCTCACAGGGGTAAACTATGCCGCGCCCGTACTGTTCGACGTGGTTGCCCAAATGCCGCATGGAGCATGGTTTGACATTCCATACGATGATATGATAGAATTGGACGTATGCCGCAAAAGCGGTCACCGTGCATCAATGGTTTGCGATGAAGTTGATACGGTATTGGTAGCCAAAGGAGGAATAAAAACCGAGCCATGTCCTTATCACAGAATAATACATCTTGACAAAAACCACATGTACCGCGTCAATAGCGACTGTGTAAGCGTAAGCGATATAGTGCGCGCAACGTGGTTTGTGCTGCCGCCGGCACAGGAATGGTACTACAGAACCAATAATATGGATTACAAACCGTTGCCGCCTATTCACCCCGACTGTATAAGTTCTGAAACAGAGCGACAAATGGAACTAATTTATCCGCAGCAAAATATGACGGTAGTGTTGCCGCGTCAATTAGACGGCTCGCAGGGACAGGTTGTATTCCGTGCGGCGCATCGCCGCAGAGACGCCATCATTTTTTGGCATATCAATAATCAGTTTATAGGCAGCACCGATGCGCCGCATCAAATACCGGCATCGCCCGAAGCAGGCGTTCACCGCCTTACATTAGTGGACGACGCTGGAAATACCGTAACAGAAACGTTTACAGTGGAATAGTTGAGCGAATATAAACTTCAAAAGAATATGCGCAGGAATGTTTTTCATCAGGTTTGTTCCATTCGCTTGACTGTAACTGCCATTCATCGAAGTTTATTTCTGGAAACCACGTATCGGCTTCAAATGAATGATGAATACGCGTTATGTACAATTTTTGCGCAAACGGCAGCATTTGGCTGTAAATAAGCGCTCCGCCTATCACGAAAATTTCATTGTTGCGGCTGCACAACTCAATAGCCTCATCTATGGAGCGCGTTAAAATACAGCCAACGGGCAACGGCTCTATCAGCGTTTTGCTGATTACAATGTTTTGACGATCGGGCAACGGCTTCACCGGCAACGATTCGTAAGTTCGTCGTCCCATAATTACCGTATGACCCGACGTTACGCGCTTGAAATTTTTAAGGTCGTTAGGCAAATAGCACAACAGGCGATTCTTAAAACCGATTGCGTTATTTTGGTCTAATGCTGCAATTATTGTAATCATTTGCTATAATATTCCTACATTAGCCATATTATACTTGCCTGTATAACGTGCTTATTGAAAATAAACGGCTTTTTGACGGCAAGTTTATTTCTTTTTGGCTGCTGCTGCGGCTTCGGCTGCTGCGGCTACTGCTGCCCTTGTTGTGCGGACTGATACTACCGGAGCGTCTTTGTCCATTTTTACATCGAATTTGCCATCGGTTACAATTTCGCCGGCACGAACGGATTTTCCAACGGCTAACTTGGTGATGTCAATTATTATTTCGGCAGGAATTTCCTTGTACATTCCTTTAACCTTCACTTTTCGCTTGTCCATCACTAATTTACCGCCTTCGCGAACGCCTATTGACGAGCCTGTCAATTTAACAGGTATTTCAACGACAACCGGCTTGTCTTCCGGCAGTTCAAAAAAATCGGCGTGCAACAATTTGTCTGTAACAGGGTGAAATTGCAAATCCTTAATGATAGATTTGCGGCTGTTTCCGTCAATATCCACGTTCACAATATATACATTGGGCGTAAATATCAGGTGACGAAAATCGCTCTCGGAAGCAAAAAAATTAATATTTTCCTTTCCGCCATACAAAACGCAGGGAATAGCTTCCTGACTCCTGACTGCCTTTGACGATTTTTTTCCGGTCTCTTTACGTAAAGAGGCTTTTAAGACTATTGATTCCATTTATTTATTATCGTTTATTTTTTGAGGGCGCAAAGATAATATTCATAAAACAAATATACAACATTTTTTCTGCAAAAATAATAAAAAACTATTGTTCTGCAAAAAATATAATTCAAATTAGAAAAAATGTTTATTTTTGCAAAATTTTATTTTTGAACATAGATTTGATAATGAATGGATATAGATTTCGTAGTAACCTGGGTGGATATGGACGACCCAAAATGGAAAGAGAATTTTGCCAAATATGCCGACAAAATTGACAATTCAAAAAACGAGCTTTCCGAAGCGCGCTTTCGCGACTATGGATTTCTTAGATATTGGTTTCGTGGCGTGGAAAAGTTTGTACCGTGGGTACGCAAAGTTCATTTTGTAACATGCGGACAAAAGCCGGAATGGCTAAACGTGGAAAATCCCAAACTAAATTTAGTCAACCACGAAGATTACATACCAAAACAGTTTTTGCCATGTTTCAATTCCACTGTTATTGAACGCTATTTGCATAAAATACCGAATATCGCCGACCATTTTGTCTATTTCAACGATGATTTTTTTATAATAAACGCCGTTGAGCCTGAACGTTTCTTCAAAAACGGGTTGCCTTGCGATATAGCCGCTTTTCAATACCATCTAAACATAGGACAGTGGTATAAACGCATAAAAAACAATATCCGTCTGATAAACAAGCATTTTGACAAAAAAGAAATTATGCAACGCGATGGCGATAAATGGTTTAACCCGATTTACGGCAAAAAAGCGCGATTAAATTATCTTCTGAAGTCTTATCCAAAATTTATCACCTTGCGTGTACCTCACAATGCGCAACCTTTTTTGAAAAGCACTTTTAAGGATGTGTGGAGCCGCTGCGAAGAAGAATTGACAGCTGCATCTTACAACAGATTTCGTAGCATAACTGACTATACTCCTGAACTTTTCCGCACTTGGCAAATCTGCAAAGGTAATTTTGAGCCATACAATACCTATTGCGATACGAAGATGTTTCCGCTTGTGTTACGTTCTTCCAACGCTATAAAGGCAATCCGCGAGCAATCGCTTTCACTTGTATGCCTGAATGACAATATACATATAAAAAACTACGCGCAAACTATGCAAAAGCTTCAAGAGGCTTTTGAGGGTATTCTGCCCGATAAATCAAGTTTTGAGAAATAATGTGAATTTGTCAAAAAAAAGCAAAACCAAAAGGCAAACGGTATTGTGCCTTTGCGGGAAAATAACGGTATGTCTACAAAACAGAAAATAAAATACATGGTAAATAGCGACAATAGTAAAAAATGTTTTTCGCGCAACCCTATCCAAAACATCCACAGAAATAAAGTGATGAGGATTGCTATTCCAAAAAAACCGGCGTCTATCATATCATCCAAAAATTGATTGTGGAATGCGTGAAAGTAGTGTATGTTTTCAATTTCTAATCGTTGCGACCGTTCTTCTGATTGCATTAACGACAAGGAAGAGCCTGTTCCCCAGCCGAAAATCGGTTTTTCTTTTATTGCAGATATTGCAGTTCGTCTTAAGTCCACACGTATGGGATCTAAAAAACGTTGGCGTACCTCCGGTAATGAATGAATCATAAAACCCGCAGCAACTATTCCTGCTACTAAAAATCCCCACTTAAGCGCCGGCTTAAACTTACAGTAGAATAAATAACCCAATCCTAACAATGCCGGCGCAATAACCATGCCAACCCTTGCGCCGGCTAAAATTGCAAAAAATATGGGCAACAACACGCCCGCAAACATTTCTATAAATGTAATTTGTTTATCATCGTGGTATCTCAAAAATAGCGCTATAGGTATGGATATTAACAATATAACGCTCACAAAAGATGGGTGCCTGTGCGCGGGCCAAAGCAGCAACCAGCCGGCAAACAGTTTACTGTCCCTAAAAGCCATATTCCACGTAAATTCGGGTACAATAGCAGCATACGATACTAATGCAAAAACACAAAATGCAATGACCCACCAAAGAGTAAATCGAAGAACTAACATCACATTATTTCTTGGCAATCGAAACATGCTGACAATGAACGGCATGAGTATCAACGCCAAACCTCTGTCTAATCGCTGCATACCCGTATCAAAGTCTAATGAATACAACGTACCGATGGCTTTTGACAGATAGATGCCACAAAGTACATAAAAAATTGGTTGCCACGCGAAACAACGGGGTTTGTTGTAAAAAAAAGTAATAATAGTAGCGATGATAAGCAAATAAATGGCATAGTCTGTGAAAATATTAATAAGAGGAATAGATGAAATGAAAATCGCAATGGAAAACATCTGCAAACGGCATGTCGCAGCCTGTTTACACATGATAAGACTGAAAATAAGAATAACTCCCAGAAACAAAAGACGGTAGAAAAATTGCAGTCCGGCAGGGTAAAAGTATTTGGGAACATATACAATGTTAAAGGCGAAAACCCCCGGAACTTCTTTGGATACCGGACTTGTTAAACTGTTTGACTTTTGGTCAATATCAAATGAAAGTCCTTGTTGCAACCAAAGACCATGCACGATGTCGAAAGGATATAGTTTGCGATAATTTTTTAGTCGAATGGACGAAATAGTTAGTATACTGTCTGAATAACAGTGAATTGTCAATAAAATAGCAGGCGTATTCAGGATAGTGCTATCTGGAAGAGAAATATCTACTCTGCCCCGCGCTGCATCAATCGAACTTACAGTAACGTTGCCCGCAGCAAAATAATCTGCTATTGAGTTTGAATATAGCGCCACAGAAACACTATCGCCTTCCTGCAAGCTGCTAAATATAGAAACTTCGGTAAAACGATTGGTACAAGAGCTAAACGCTACAAAAAGAATAAACAGTACGGTCTTCATTGAAAAAACGCAAAAATAGTACATTTTTATCAATTCAAAAAAAAAATTACTATTGAATCCTCTCCGAAAAGCATATTGCTTTACCACAAGGGTCACAAAGTTATTTTCACAAAGAACACAATGTGCTAATTTTCAGCACATATCAATTTGTGTGCTTTGTACATTCTTCGTGTACTTTGTGGTTAAAAAAAATTTTTGGAATGAACGCAGTATTTTGTACTTTTGCAGCGTTTTTATTTCAATTTTTTTATTTTGAATAGTTAATGTCTGAACAAAAGCAAATTATAGTATCTTTGACGTCGTTTCCCGCAGCAATACAGTATGCGGTCCAAGCCATTCGCTCGGTGTTGAGCGGCTCGGTGAAGCCGGACAAAATAGTGTTGTATCTCACTACCTCGCAATTTCCAAACAATGAAATACCTGCTGAAATTGAGGCTATTGCTGATGAGTACCACATTTTTGAAGTCAGATTTTACGAAGAAAACATACGTTCGTACACCAAATTGATCCCGGCGTTGCAGGATTTCCCAAACGATGTAATTGTAACTATAGATGATGATATTTTGTACAAAAAGAACATGTTGCGCGATTTGCTGCGCCTGCATAAACGATATCCCGAAGCAATTATAGGGCATCGTGTTAGACATTTGAAACTTGATGCACCATATTTTTCGTGGAAAAGATACAAGGAGCATCGTTATATTTTGAAAAGCTTGCGCCCAAAATTTGCAAACGTACAGACAGGCGTGGGGGGCGTTTTATATCCGCCTAATTCGCTGAAACCCGAAATGCTTGATTCAAAAATATTTATGGAAATAGCGCCAACGGCGGATGATATATGGTTTTGGGCTGCAGCCGTAGCAAACGGTACAAAAATAGCGCCAGCGCCGTTTGGTGATTGGAAGCTCAATCACATAGACAAACCAAGCGAGATAAGCCTGCATAAAATAAACCTAATGTCAGGCACAGACGTTAATCGAGAGGTATTAGAAAAAATACTCGAAAA
>Ga0099364_10009975_pt1 | contig 13130 bp, 10 predicted proteins | sample TergutTh196P3_FD_73070 | JGI IMG/M metagenome (GOLD analysis project Ga0099364, IMG submission 73070) | Microcerotermes parvus P3 segment gut microbial communities from Pointe-Noire, Republic of the Congo - Th196 P3 | ecosystem: Host-associated > Arthropoda: Insects > Digestive system > Gut ...
AGCATGATTTTAATCTTTTTAAGGACTCAAAAACGCATATAAGGAGTGATATAAGTATTATCACGGACACAGGTTATGTTGGTATAGATAAGATACATAGTGCATCTTTTTTTCCGATAAAGCGTAGTAAATTATGTCCTTTGAGTAGGGATGATAAATCTTATAATCGTTTTATATCTATTGAGAGGGTAGTAAATGAAAATGTTATTGGCGTTCTTAAGCGTTTTCGGATTATATCTGATGTTTACAGGAATAGGCGAAAGCGTTTCGGACTTAGATTCAATCTTATCGCCGGTATATATAATTTTGAAACCAAATATGGGTTTTGAAAGAGGGGTAATAAAAAAACCTTATTTTTGCAAAATTATAAAAGCAATTTCTATAATGGCAATATGAATAATAATATAAAAAATATGTTTTCGGGAATGGCAATAATGCTGCTAATTTGTGCTTGTAGCTGTATTAAACCTCAAAAAATATATTCTGAACGAGAATGCGAAATGTCACGCGAAAAGTTAATTGAAACAATTACAAGTATTTTAAAAATGAACAATTTTGATATTGTTTTTGATGGTAATAATATGATTTCCGCCGAATCTAATTCAGATATTAACTTCGAGTTTAATCCACTTTATAACAACAGAACTAAAGTAGAAAAATATCATATTAAGTGGGATTTTATTATATCTAATTTACCGAATACTGACAATAAATTTAAAGTGATTTCCAGTTGTTATAAAATAAATAATAGTTTCAGGGCAAATTTATCTTTAAAAAATCCTCAAATGAATTATAACGAAAATACTTTTCCTGTTGGCAAGCATTACCGCAGAGGTAATGGTGATGCTGTGTTATATTATGCTATTATTGATGCTTTGCGTCATATATGTGGAATGGAAATAGAGCATTACAGAGACGAATATGACAGAGAATTATGGTATGACATTGAAGGTGATAAGTTTTATATACTTAATAAAAAATAGAACGATTGTTGCTTACTAATTATATATAAAAAATATTTTATGATAGAATTTTATTCTGAACAATACGATGAAGTTTTAACGAAGTTTGGTAATAATCCAGCAGATGATTTGGATTATTTGCTATCTGCAATCAAAAAACACAATCTAAATGTAGATGTAGAACTAATAACAAAAGCATTCGAACTTTCATTTAAATTAAACAAAAATAAAAAACGTTCTTCGGGAGTGCCATACTATACACATACGTTATCAGTAGCGTTAATAATTATAGAAGAGTTAGAAATAGGTGATACTGCAATGATAATTACTGCTCTTTTACATAATATATTAAGAGATTACGAAGAAATTAATTTGCCATATATTCGAGCAGAATTTGGACAAAAAGTAGCATTATTGATGGCAAGGTTGACTCGCATAGTATGTTATAAAATAGGAAATAGAACTAATGTGGAAGGATTGCGTTTATTGTTTTTATTTTTGATAAAAGATGCAAGAATATTCGTCTTGCAGATTTGTAACAGATTGCACGATGTAAGAACATTAGAATATCTCCCCGAAGCATTACAAAAAGCAGTAGCCGAAGAAACACTAAAGTTTTATATTCCTTTAGTAAATAAATTCGGGCTATTTCAAATACAGCACGAATTAGAAGCACGTTCATTTTATTTTTACAATCCAACTCAATACAAAAAAAATATAGATTTTCTAAAAGTAAAAAAAAGATTGTATTCGGAAAATATTTATATCATAATAGATTACATACAAAATATATTAAACAATAATAACATTAAAAATAATGTAACGATAGAATACATAAAAGAATACAAACTATTCTTGCAAATAAATTCAAACAATATAAACACTGATAATCTTTTCTCTATAAATGCTGTAATAGAGGATTCTACCGACCTAAATGATGTTTTTAATGTCCTAACTAATGGCTTATCATCAAGAAAATATATTGATGTTAGTTACAAACCTACTATTGAATCAGATAATTCTTTAACATTAGATGTTTATACTAATAATGGCAAGGTTTCTGTGCATATAAAAACGAAAGAAATGGAAGATTATCATAAAAACCAAATATTTAGTCAAATAAAGAATCAAGCAATTAAATTTTATGATACTCAATATGATTACCAAATTACTGATGCAGATGTAAAATTATGGGACAAATGGATGCAATATATTATTACTAATTATTCAACAGACAATGCAGAAAAAATGATATGGCAATCACTAAAAAACAATTTATATGACAAAAAAATCATCGTTAAAACAAATAATAATAAAAAAATTATACTACCCACTAAAGCAACTGCGATAGATTTAGCATTTAATTTGTCGGAAAACACGGGATTGTCTGCTATTACTTGTAAAATTAATGGTATTGTTAAAAGTTTATTCACTGAATTAAAAAACGGAGATATAGTTGATATTATTACTTCGCCGAATTGTATGCCCGATTCAAGTTGGCTAAACTATGCTATATCATTTAAATCCATTGCATATTTAACTACATATTTTAAAAATAAGCAAACTACTATATGTAAAAAGCAACTTGAAAATAAACAAAATAATATGTATCAAAAAATAATTATTACTTCTAAATCAAAAGATATACTACCCGATATTAAATCAATTATTGGACAGAATAATATCACAAGAATCGCTTTTGCAAATAACTTAAATACTTTTATTATTGCCGTCCAAACCAATATAAATGCTAATACTTCCACAAATCACATATTCTCTAATTTAATTAAAATCAAAGGTATTAAAAAAATTGATATGACGCATATATAATTTATTTACGCCTTTCATATTTTGCGTAATAAAAAAACACATTTACTTTCGCAAATGTGTTGGATGAGGTTCATATGATAGAAAATAACATATTATTTTTTTACAAAAATACGAAAAATATTTTAATAAATGAATTATCTGTCATACAATAAAAAAAGGTGATGCCGAAATTAGTTCAGTATGACAGCGTTGTTTATTACAAAAAAACCTTATTTTCACACATAAAAAGTGTCATTTCTTCCCCTAAAAACTTCCCCGATTTCAGATAAAAAACCATATTTTGACGAATATTTTAAAGGTTTACAGGATTTGCAAAAATTTACATTAAAACCCTGTAACTCCCTTATATATTGCATTTGTTGGGGTTTTCAAAAATATAGTATCTTTTTTTACAAAAAAACTTATATTTGTAAATTAAATGTGGCTGATGTGCTTTCAAATTTAATTTTTATAGAATTTCAGCACAATTATAAAAAAAAACTTATATTTGTAAAATATGGATTGACTGAAATGTTTTTATAAATTTAATTTTATTTATTTCAGTAGCAATCAAATAAAATGGCTTGAATACTATATCTACGAAAAAGTTAAAAATAATATAGTGTAAAAGCATAAATTAAAAGCATAAAAAAGGAAGAAATCATTTATTTCTTCCCTATGAATACTTAATTTACACATTAAGTATTAAAATTTGAATTTTTTAATTTTAATATAAATCAATTAATGTAAATATTATGAATAATAACAAATTAATTTTACCATTAATCGAAGAAAAACAATCAAAAATAAAGAGATTGTCAGCTAAATGGTTAGCATATGGAAAAGGCACTTGCGGGGCCAACGAAATTATGGAACTAATTAGGGGGGAAATTGCAGATTTGGACTATGCAGTTGCCTGCACAACTTTAGACGATTTGTATCGTTTTGGGGAAAAACTAAAAAAAGTAGTGGAAGAAAAAAAATTCCATGTTACAGTCGTTTCTAAAACAGACGAATTAGAAATTCCAGAAACAGAACTTACAAAATTATCTGAAACGGGTGATGTTTCTAAAGGAGACAATACAGCAGATAAAAAAGGTAAAGATAGAATTCCTACCGTGTATCTCATATTGTTAGGACCTAATACTACTAAAGGTGAGGGTGCAAGAAGTAATCCCGAAATAGGTAAAAAAGCATCCGAAGAAAGCAAAGAAATAATTGACCAAGTATTAGCCGAATATGATTTAGTATTTCTTTGTGCAGGAATGAGCGGGGGAACAGGAGGTACCGTCTCTTATGAAGCGAAATTAGCAAAAGAGAATGAAACTAAAAAAGGTCCTCCATTAGTTATTTCTATTGTTGCTAAATGCTATAGTTATGAAGGTAGTAAAAAAGTAAAAGCAGCCGAAGAAGGTATAAAAAATTTGCTTGAACATAGCGATGTAGTTGTGGTTGTCCCAAATGATAAAATAGAGAGTGTATGCAGCCAAGATGGTGTTTTTGATGCTATTAGAAAGCATAATGATGTGCTTGCTAGCGGAATAATTAGTGTAGTAACGTTGCTAAAAAGTAAAAAAGAACGTTCAGCCGACCTTTCTGATCTTCGGCAGACGTTTGAAAATGCTGGCTACGGACTTATTGGCAGAGGAAGTTGCGGTTGTTCTGATGCAAATGCTCATATAGAAGCGTTAAATAATGCATTGCACTCGCCTTGGTTAGATAACTACACAATAAGAAAAGAATCTTGGGTTCTATTACATTTAGAAATACCCGAAGATTTTAGTAATCCTAACTGCGAAAAAGAAATTCTAAAAGAAATTCAAAAACGAACAGATTATACTTCAGAGATTAAAGTTGCTATAACTAAATTGCCAAAAGGTGAAGATTTTTACGTTACTGTATTCGCACCTGCCGATGTCACAGAAGATAAATCTGAACCTAAAATAGAAAAAACGGAAACAGAAAATACTAACGAAACAAAAATAGAAAGTGCTAATGAAAAAGTAATTCCCTCGGATGTTTCATTAGCAAATAATGGAAATGATGCTACTCCCCAAAAACCTAAACGAATTGCAGCAAAAGTAGAAAACGACACAGATAATACAAATATATTTAATGATATAGATGTTCCTACTATAATAAGGATCCGTAATAAAAGCGAGAATATTCCTAATGAAGTTCCTAATGAAGAACATATGCCACATATACAACAATTTACCGACAACCATCCTCGTTTTAACGGCGGCGATTCTTTTAGTGTTACTAGTTTTTTAAACGAATTTAGGGATTAAATGATAGTTGATAATTAAGTAAAGTATATTATATAAAAAATGCTTAGATTAAATGAAATTGTAATTAGTTTATTTTTATTATTAGTTGTAACAACGAATATAATAGCAAATGTTTCAACGTCTAGACAAAACGCAATAACGAGAGCAGTAAGTATTTGTAGCCCTGCTGTTGTTGGAATTAATGTCGTTGAAAGAAGAACAAGACCTGTAAGAACGGGCGATCCTTTTTTAGATTATTATTATAGTTTAAAAGGATATTATAAAGAATATCAATTATCGGGCGGTGGTTCGGGTTTTTTAATTTCGTCTGATGGATATATTTTGACTAATCATCACGTAGCAGGAAATGCTTCAAAAGTGGTAATTACTATGGCTGGCGGCGAAAAATATGATGCTGAAATAATTGGTTCAGATTTGGCAAGTGATATCTGTTTATTAAAGATAGAAGGTAAAAAATTCCCTTATTTGAATTTTGGAAATGCGAACAATATATTAGTTGGCGAATGGACTATTGCTATGGGAAATCCGTTTGGTTTGTTTGAATATAATGCGAAGCCCGTTGTCACTGTTGGCGTTGTTTCTAACGTTGGTATAAGTTTTATACAGCAAGATGGCAATAATTATCGTGTTTATAAGGATATGGTTCAGACGGATGCGGCAATTAGTTCGGGCAATTCAGGTGGTCCTCTTCTAAATGCTGACGGCGAAGTAATTGGTATGAATACCATTATTTTTTCTACTGCAACAGATAGACAAGGACAAGCAGGAAGTATAGGTATTGGCTTTGCCGTTCCTGTTAATAGAATAAAAAAAGTTGTAGATTTGTTAAAGAAAAATAGAAAAATTGAAAGAAATATTAATGTCGGAATTGTTGTCTCTGAAATAGATCAAAAAAATGCAAAGTATTATAGATTGTCTAAAAGTGAAGGCATAATTATATATCAAATAGATAACAAGTCAGCGGCAAGCAATGCAGGGTTAGAAGTAGGCGATATTATAGAAAAAATTAATGGACGTGAGATTGTCAAAACCGATGATTTACTATTAGAAATAGGTGATGCCGTAGTTGGAGAAAAACTTGCATTTGAAGTATTAAGAGGCAGACAAAAAATAAAATGTATATTGACAATTCCCGAATCTACAAACATCAGAAGACGATAGTAACAAATTAAAATTAGGGGATGCTGTGTCAAGTTAGGTATGACAACAAAGAAGTTATTTATGACAAAATATATATAAATTTGTTTTTAAAAATTACAATATATGCTACAAAATTATTATACATTAGTAAAATTAAAAAACGAACTTTCACGACTTATAGGAACAAAAATAATACAATGTTTTTCGCAAGAAAAAGATACAATTACTTTTGATTTTTTTGATGGTAATAGAGAGTCATTTTTGCATTTTACTAATGTTCCTTCTTCGGCTGCGATGTTTATTTATAATAATATGATTAGGGCAAAAAGTAACTCTATAGATTTGTGTAATGAACTGCTTGGCGACTATTTACAAGATGTTTGTCTTATTGAAAAAGAAAGAATTATTGAACTAAAATTTATTAATCATAAAATTATATGCCATATTTTTGGTGGCGGAAACGCTAATTTGTTTTTTTGTAATAAAAGTAATAAGATACTTTTTGCGTTAAACAATACACAAAAAATTGTAGGAACTAATTATAATGAAGCAATAATTAACGATAAACAGCAAAAAGATATTGTAAATAAGGATGCCGATGTCACTATTTTTGATTATCTAAATAAATCTAATTTTACTTTTGGAAAACTTTATACAATGCAATTTTGTTATATGAACGAACTACTTGAAAATAAGAGTTATAGCAAGGTATTTAACGATTTATCTCAATCTGAAAAAGATAATTTACACAAAAAAGCAACAGAGTTTTCTAATTATTTATTAGAGCAAAATAAGTATTATATTTTGAAAAGTAATTCGCAAAATACACTTCCTTTAACTCTTTCTTTAATACCACTAACTAATTATGAAGTTGTCAAAACCTTTGATTCTATTAGCGATGCAATAAAATATAAGCACGTTCAAAATATAATAGAAAAACGAAAAGCAGTAATACTAAAAGATATTTTGCCAAAATTAAAACGAGATGAAAAAAAGATATTAAAAAGTATTGATATTTGTAGCAATATAGATGATTCACTTGAAAGGGCAGATAAATATAGAACTTTCGCAGAATTGTTGCTTTCCCAACAAAATGTAAAACAAAGAATTGCCGACCAAATAGAATTGCAAGATTGGAATAATAACACTATAATTATTCCTTTAGATGCCAAATTAACTTTGTTAGAAAATGCAGATAAATATTATACTAAAGCCCGTAAATCAGTAGAAGAAGCGGCTTATAGAGAGAAACGCCTTCCTATTCTAAAAGCAAAATTGCAAGAAATTCAGGCATCCATTGAACGAGTTAATTCTACTGACTATGTGAGCGAATTAGAAAAAACAAAAAAAGAATTTATTAAAAAATCTATAGTAATTATGCAAACAGAAGAACGACCAATCGCTACTAAATTTCGCACCTTTGACCTTGGTGATGGCTATACTATCTATGTCGGAAAGAATGCCGCCAATAACGATGAATTAACGATGAATTTTGCTAAACCAAATGACATCTGGTTGCACGCAAGAGGAGTGTCGGGTTCGCATTCTGTGGTGCGTGGAGACACTGCTGACGGCAAATTACCTAAACAAATCCTTACAAAAGCAGCAGAAATTACCGCTCATTATTCTGGTGCTAAAAACTCTAAATATACACCTGTCGTTTATACACAAAAAAAATACGTTCACAAACCCAAAGGTGCAAAACAAGGTTCTGTTATTTTGCAAAAAGAAACAACTATTATGGTAGAACCCAAAGCCCCCGAAAATGTGTAAATGTATTTGGGAACATCTAAAATGCTATATTACTTTACTCACTTCCTCTAATTGCACCTGTTATTTCTGCTCCTCCTTCAATAATTCCCGTATTAAAACAATTTTCTATAATTCCGCCATAGTCGTGTCCTGCAATTCCGCCAACATCATCTATTCCTTTAATAAACCCATAATTCACACAATCAAAAATTATAGTTGTTTCAGATACACATGCTGCAATTCCGCCAGTATGTCCAGCACTTTCAGTAATACTTCCTAAATTTATACAATTTTCTACAAATATATAATTATGCGTTAATCCTATAATTCCACCACTATGTCCTGTAGAACCACTAATAGTTCCTGAATTTACGCAATTTTTTATTGATACATTAATAAATGCCCAAGCAGTAATTCCTGCAATACAACCTTCACCCATAATTCTTCCCGAGTTTATACAATTTTCTATATTTGCATTACTTTCCGAATATCCTGCAATTCCACCAAGATAACCATCAACATCACCGTAAATAGTTCCCAAATTAGCACAATTAGATATTGAAGTCCTACTTATATATCCTGCAATTCCGCCAAGATGACGGCGTTCTCCACTAATACTTGCTAAATTTATGCAATTTTCTATAGTTGTATTATCAGCAACAGCAACAATTCCGCCAGCATAATCATATCCATAAACATATCCATCTACAATAACATTTTTAATAGTAGCAAAAGCAGTATATCCAAATAATCCTGCCGAGAACTCTGTTGTAAGATAAATTTCTAAATTAATAGTATAATTTTGCCCATCAAAATTGCCACTAAATGGTTTGCTAAACTCAATATTAAAAGGAGCATAACTACCGATAACAGTATTAACAGGTTCAGTAATATTGTTTATTACTATAAAATATTTATCTTTACTCCAATTATCAGCAGGATGAGGAGCAGAATTATTTACACTATCGGCAAGCAATTCTAAATGTTCTTTTGTTGAGATTTGATAAGGACTTGCTTCAGTTCCATTTCCGCCACCGAATTGTGCGTATGTAGTTTGTGTTGCTATGATTATAGTTATTATAATTATACACTTTTTCATAAAATAACCTATATTTTTTTTTTACAAAAATAAGGATTTATTTTTGTATAAAAAACCTTATTTTTGTAAAAGTTACTTAGCAAAAGGGCAATTGTCCTTTTTTTTATTATTAAATTATTAGTAAAGTTTTATGAAAATTCGTAAAAATGTCCACAAAATAGATAAAAAGCAAGTTATGGATGCTTTTGTCGAAATGGCAAAAATAAAAAAAATAGAAACCGATTTGCTTCAAGGTATTATAGAAGATACTTTGTCGCTAATGGTTAAAAGAAAATATGGCAACGATTCTAATTTTGAAATAGTTGTAAATATGCAAAAGGGCGATTTAGAGATTTATCTAATAAAAAAAGTAGTAGATAATATAGAGAACCCCGAGGTAGAAATTAGTTTAGAAGAAGCAAATATGTATAGCACCGAGCCGCTAAATATTGGTGATGATTTCATAGAAGAAATAACATTAGAAAATATTGCAGATAGTTTTGGTCGCCGTTTGGTAGCATATGCTTCTCAAGCAATGAATCAGAAAATACACGATTTAGAGCGAAATAATATCTACCTTGAATATAAAAGTAAAGAAGGCGAAATGATAGTCGGTGAGATATTTCAAAAGCGTCCCAATATGATGGTAATAGTTCATAATGGGATTGAAATGAAACTACTCCGTGAAGACCAACTGCCTTCTGATGTTGTGCTTTATAGAAAAAATAAAGTGATAAAAACAATTATTAAAAGTGTAATTAATAACCATAGTGGTCCTGCACCTGAAATAATTTTATCAAGAAAATGCGATAACTTTGTTATGCGGCTTTTTGAGTTAGAAGTGCCAGAAGTAAATGATGGCATAGTCCAAATAAGAGCAATAGCAAGGGATCCCGGCGAAAGAATGAAAATTGCTCTTTCTTCGGGCATTGATAGAATAGACCCAGTCGGTGCTTGTGTCGGACTAAAAGGAATTAGGATTAATTCTATTATAAGTGAATTAGGTAATGAACAAATAGACCTTATTCACTGGTCGGATGACCCAAGTATTATGATAGAAAAAGCAATTATGCCTGCAAAAATAAAAGCAATAGAATTGGCACCTGAAACAAAATCTGCTACCGTAATAGTTTCTGAAGAACAAATATCTATGGCAATCGGCAGAAATGGGCAAAATATTAGATTGGCAAGTCAATTAACTGGCTACGCTATCAATCTCCTAAAAGAAGGTGGCGAAGACATAGACATAAAAGAATTTGCTGAAGAAATAGGCAACGAAAATTTAGAAAAATTATTAGAAAACAATATAGAAACGGCTCGCGATTTTCTTGAAGCAACGCCTGAAATTTTGCTTAATAATTGTAATATGAATTACGAATCTATAATTGAAGTTAGACGAGTTATTTTGCTTGAGTTCGATGAAAATGAATTTGGTGATTATATAGAACAATTAAAACAAATCGCAGAAATAAAAACAAAAGAAAGTATTGTTGATATAGAAGTAACAGAAGAAGTTGTTGATAACGTAATAGATGAAAACGTAGAAGGCATAGAAATAGATGAGGAAGACGCTGACGAGGAAGACGCTGACGAGGAAAATGACGAGGAAGATGCTGACGAGGAAGACGCTGACGAGGAAGATGCTGACGAGGAAGATGACGAGGAAGATATCTTGTTTTAAATAAAATGCAACCTCTAAAAATGTTATACCGAATTTATTTCGCATTCCTTGTTTTAATTAGGAGATGCCGAAACAATTTCGGTATGATATTTTTAGAGGTTACCATTTTATGACCGAACAACAATCTTGTTTTTCCAACGTGCATCTAATTCATTGAATCCACTTATATCGTTAGGAAGTTTTATGGTGTTATTTAAAAATGCATCAATTGTAGATAGTTTGGTATCTAAATCAATAATGTCGCCAATATTTATAGAAATATCTGCAATATTCAAAAGCAAATTATAACCTTTTTTGTTATAACTTATCTCGGAAATCTTTGAATATAAAATCGGAAATTGCTCTTTCAGAACACTTAAAATTTTAATAGCATCGTTCTTTTGTTTTTCGGCATTACAATTGCTAATAATAGGAAGGTCGTTATATTTATTAAACAATTTATAAGCAAAAATATTTTTGTTTTTATCAATAAAAAAAGTAGTTCCTGCATTATCTATGAAAACCGCAAATGGCACTTTTTCAATAACATTAATACCTAAAAATTTTTTACTTTTAATAAAAACGTCAGCACTTTCAATAAATTCATTATTAAGAAGTGTTTTTTTTATGTCTATAATATCAATACCTTGCTGCTGAACGTTCATAATTTTATCGTCAATTATGCTATTAATTTCAGCATTAGTGAGCATACAATTTCCTTGAATGGTTATGTTTAGAATAGTTTGCTTGTTGAACCAATTATTAGCAACTAAAGAAATAATAACTAAAAAAGCAACGATACTAATTAGAATTAGAACAGATTTAATTTTAGTTTTATTGCTATTATGATTAACGTTTTCGTTCTTTATATTCATCAAAATACTATATACGGGTTGTTTTTGCAAATATACGTTTTTTATTTATATATTATATTTTTTGAACCAAGATATTATTAGTATTATAAGATTGCTAAGATTAAAATCTTTCTAATCTTATAATCTTGTAAGAATCCTGGTTCAGAATATTTTTCTTATTTTAGAGGTTTTTGCTGTAAAAAAATAGTATATTTGTATAAAATATAATATTAAAATATATGGAATTATTAATTGTTGTGATAGTGCTTGCGCTATTGTTTGACTATATAAATGGGTTTCACGATGCTGCTAACTCAATAGCATCAATAGTAACTACAAAAGTACTAACACCTTTCCAAGCAGTAATATGGGCTGCATTTTTCAATTTTTTTGCATTTTTCATTGCAAAATATCTAATCGGCGAGTTCGGAGTAGCCAATACAGTATCTAAAACAGTAATAGAACAATATATAACCTTACCTATTATTTTTTCGGGTGTAATAGCGGCTATAATATGGAATTTATTTACTTGGCGACTCGGTATTCCATCATCGTCATCTCACACTCTTATAGGTGGATTTGCAGGTGCGGCAATAGCGGGAGCAGGGTTTGGTTCAATACATATACCCGTAATTGTGAAAATTGCTTGTTTTATATTTTTAGCACCTATAATAGGGATGGCTGTATCTATGGGTATAACAACAGCAATAATGCACATCTGTAAGCGAAAAAACCCTCACAAGATGAACATTGTTTTCAATCGTTTACAGTTAGTTTCTGCTGCTATGTTTAGCATAGGACATGGGCTAAACGATGCTCAAAAAGTTATGGGAATTATCGGTGCCGCATTAATTGTTGCTAATTCTATGGGAATAGAATATGGAATTAGTAGTATATTGGAGTTGCCAACTTGGGTCGCTTTATCGTGTCATATTGCTATTGCACTCGGAACTATGTCAGGCGGATGGCGAATTGTTAAAACAATGGGAACACGCATAACTAAAATTACTCCAATAGAAGGAGTTGCCGCTGAAAGTGCAGGTGCATTTACATTATATCTAATGGAAATACTAAAAGTTCCTGTAAGCACCACACATACTATAACAGGTGCAATTATGGGCGTAGGAGCAACTAAAAGATTAACTGCCGTCAGATGGGGAATAACAAAGAAATTATTAGTTGCTTGGATATTAACAATTCCTGTCAGCGCCTTAATTGCAATAGGAGTGTATAAGTTTGTTAAATGGATAGGAATATACGGATTTGTTATGTAAAGGAATGTTATAACTTACTTGATTTTTACCTTTTCTTTATTCAGCACGGGGATAAATCCCCGTGTTATTTCAGCATATTTTTAACACAGGGATTTATCCCTGTGTTGCATAACTTTTATTTGTATTTACTAACTTTTGCTCGGATTTACTCATTATTTACATAATTTTGCTCGGGATTTACTAATTTGATAAAAGTGGACATTTTGTCACAACGCTTTTTGCAATTTCAGTAACGTTTTAGCAATTTATTTAAGGAATCACCTATTTATCTGTTGTTTAAGCGATTTATATACCAAAAAACCAATTATAT
>Ga0099364_10009976_pt1 | contig 13129 bp, 8 predicted proteins | sample TergutTh196P3_FD_73070 | JGI IMG/M metagenome (GOLD analysis project Ga0099364, IMG submission 73070) | Microcerotermes parvus P3 segment gut microbial communities from Pointe-Noire, Republic of the Congo - Th196 P3 | ecosystem: Host-associated > Arthropoda: Insects > Digestive system > Gut ...
TCGCTTTGCACAGCTTGAAAAAACGGTGCTAATTCGAGCCACTCGGACGAGCAGAAAATACCCTATCCGCCCGAAATGGCTTTGGATGGCGCGGCGAGCGTTGAGCGGGTTTTTGACGTTCAGTCATCGCCCTATTACGCTTCGCCCGATTTTTACAATATGCGTTCGGGCGGCAGTCTTATTATTCTTGAAAAATTCAAAACCTTTCAGCAAACGACCGAAGTAACCTGCGGACCTGCTTGTCTTGTTATGCTTTTTGAATACTACGGAATGTATGAGGGACAAGGCGACAGAGAATGGTACGAGCTTCGCGAAAATAAAGACCGCCCCGAAACCATGCTGAAGGATTTAATTAACATTTTGGAAAGCGAGGGCGGCTGGGAAATTTATTCTACATACGATTTGCAAGACGCGACCCAAGTCCCCCCAGACTTGATTATAAACGCTCTGAAAGACGGAAAGCCAATCATCATCGGCGACGACGACTGGGGCGGGCATTGGCGGATAATTATAGGCTATGACGATATGGGCGACGACTTTGAAGGCAATGATGTTTTAATTCTCGCCGACCCTTATGACACAAGCGACCATAATCAAGACGGCTATACTGTTATTTCTTTTCAAAGGCTGTATTATAATTGGAGCAATCGGTACGACCCCGATTTCCCGCAGAACCTTTTTTTAATAGCGTCGCCGGGGAATTAATTGGGGGTGTTTTTGCAGAGGTTGTGTAGGGGCGACCGGGGGCGGTCGTGTGGGGATTTGCGGGCGAACACAGTTCGCCCCTACGTACAAAAAGGATTTCCGGTTGTTGAAAATTTTTCATGTTGGGGTTCGGCGATTGCGTGAATTTTACGGTTGTTTGTGGGGGTTTTCAACGTAGGGGCGAACTGTGTTCGCCCGTAAATTCCCACAAAACCGCCGTAACCCCGCACGTAGGGACGACCGCCCCCGGTCGTCCGCAAACAAACAACTGCCGCCGCCCCTTACAGGGCGGCGGCAGTATTCCCACAACCTCTACTTCAACTTAAACTGCGAAATCAATTCCTCCAACACCAACGCCTGCCCGCTCATTTCCTCGGATGCGGCGGCGGATTGCTGTGCGGTTGCGGAGTTTTGCTGAACCACGCGGGTAATGCCGCCGACTGCATCGTTAATCTGCCCGATAGCCGCGGTCTGCTCGCTTGAAGACTCGGCGATTTCGGCAATAATCGTATCACTCTTGTTTATGCCCGACACAATTTCGTTCAGGCTTGCGGCAGTTTCCTGCGCTATACGTGAGCCTAACTCGGCTTTCTCCATCGAGTTTGCAATCAGCCCCGACGTGTTCTTCGCCGCCTCCGCGCTCTTACTTGCAAGGTTGCGGACTTCCTCGGCGACAACCGCGAAGCCTTTCCCGTGCTGACCTGCCCGCGCCGCTTCCACCGCGGCGTTGAGCGCGAGTATGTTCGTCTGGAAGGCGATGTCGTCAATGACCTTGATGACCTTGTTAATATTCGCGCTGGCATCGTTGATTTCCTTGACCGCGTTCATCATTTCGTCCATTTGGCGTGAACCTTTTTCGGCGTTTTGCATAATCGTGTGTGCAAGGTCGGAGGCTTCCGCCGTGCGTGCCGCGTTGTCTTTGGTTTTGCTTGCAATTTCGGTGATGGACGCCGAAAGTTGTTGCAAAGTCGCCGCTTGCTCGGTTGAGCCGCTCGCCAACGCCCCCGAACCGTCCGCAATCTGCGCCGAACTGCTCGTGACTTGTGCCGCCGAATCGTTAATATCGTTGAACATACTGTTGAGATTATCAACAACTTTCTTGAGCGACAACCCGATTGTATCCTTGTCGGAGAGCACGCTGACGTCTACCGCGAGATTGCCCTCCGCAACATTCGCCAACTCCTCGGAGACCTTAATTATGCTGTCCATGTAACGGTCACAGTCGGTAATCAGCTGCCCGATTTCGTCACTGCTCTGCTTGTAGTAATTGAACATTCTGTTGACCTCATCGGAGCAGATAATCTGCCCGGTAGTCGCGGCTTGGTTGAAGAACCGCGCCGTCTCGGTAATCGGGCGAATTAGGCGCACTGTAATCACTCGAATAATTACGGGGATTACTACAATTATGCAGAACAAGCTGATAAGTGCGGCGATTAGTATTGCTTGGTTGGTGTCGCTCAAAATATCCGAAACGGTGCTGACGGCGAAAACTATCCACCCTTGCGGCGTTGTGCTGAACCCTGCAAGCATTTTCTCGTTATTAATACCTCTGAACGTGACGGTGCCGTTCTTGGCAGACTGTGCGTAGGTTATTGCATCTGCCCAGCCTTTGTAAGACTTATCGGTCTTCGCCAATTCGAGATATTGGTTCTCGCCCCGCTCCAAAATACTTATTATGTCGCTGTGTGAAATCATCGAACCGCTTGCATCAAAAGCGCAGGCATAGCCTTCAGTGCCGATTTTAGAGGACTCAATGGCTTCATTGAGGAAATCGCCCGGCAAAAGCATGAAAATCGTGCCGACAATCTGCCCGTCCCACCTTAAAGGCTGTGCAATTACCAACACCATGCGGTTTACAACCGCGCTGAAAAACGGCGGCGTTACGAAAGTGTTACCATTTAGGGCGGCTTGAATGTACGCCCTGTCGCTCAAATTTATTTCCGCCTCGCCCGGCATTACAAGCTCCATACCGTCTAAGTCGGTCAATTTGATAGTGATGTCGTTCCCGAGTGCCGATGACGCCCGCCTTGACGCTGCAACACGCTCCTCAATCGGAGTTGCGGGGTTGGCGAGTTCGCCGATTTGGCTGTATGATGAAAGCTTGCTATGTATGTCGTCGATTTTGTTTGCGGCTGTATTTGCTATGGAAGAAGCTATGTTTTGGTAGACCCGCGCTGCCGCGTCCTTTGCGTTGTTATGGCTGACAATGACGAAAACCACGTTCACGGCGACTACAGTAAACAGCATTGCTGCAATCATTCCGCCGATTAGTGTTACTTTCAGGCTGTTGCGGACTTGCCTATTTGTTGATTCCATGCTACTGTACCCCTTTTATATCATTATTTTTGCAGAAACCTGCCAAAAACGGCAGAAATTTACATACTCTTACTATAATAGTACGAAACGATTTACAATGAAAGTAACTATGGGGGGTATGTTTGAAATTAAATTAAAATTTTTTAAGAGTTTTGCTTTAATTTTAACCTGCCGAGTGTTAATTTTAATTAGGTACTATTCGGATAAGTAAATCTTATAATTAAATTAACGAAAATTTATGCAAAAAAATCTACAAAAAAGTATTGACATTTACGGATTATCCGTATATAATGGAATTATTACATAATGAGCTTGTCCTAACAGACCTATAGGAAGGTTCTCAAAATGAGGGGAAAACATGAAGATTACAGATGTACGCATTAGGAAGATTTTAAACGAAAGGCGGATTTGCGCCGTTATTTCCATAACTTTGGATAACGCTTTGGTCGTGCACGACATCAAGTTGGTCAAGGGTGACGAGCGCATGTTTGTGTCAATGCCGAGCCGCAAAGACGAGGAAGGGAATTTTAGGGACATCGTTCACCCGATTAACCTTGAAACCCGCAAGCTGATTGAAGATACGATAATAGACGCGTATCACGAGCATCTTGCGTCGGAAAGCAACGCGCCGAGAAACAATCTCGCAAGAGATTTTGACGCCATGCCCGATTACGCCGCTGATGAATTGGGAGAACCGGTTCTCGTATAAAATCAAAACGAACAAACCCCCTTGTAGGGGGTTTGTTTTATTTGATTTGCGGGCGGTCGTGCGGGAATTTGTGGCGGTTGTGTGGGAATTTGCGGGCGAACACAGTTCGCCCCTACGTACAAAAAGGATTTCCGGTCGTTGAAAATTTTTCATGTTGGGGGTCGGCGATTGCGTGAATTTTACGGTTGTTTGTGGGGGTTTTCAACGTAGGGGCGAACTGCGTTCGCCCGCAATCCCGCACAACTTAAACAACCCTCTGCCAATCCTTGCCGTCTTGGGTTATGCGGAAAAGCTCGAAGCGGTTTGGGATTGCCGAGCCGTCGTAGTAGACCAAGTCGCCCGCGATGTTGATGTATTTGCAGGCCTGCTCCGACACCAATGTTGTGCTTGTGCCGTCGGTTTTTTTCTTGTACAAAAAGCCGTTATCGCTTGAATCTTGGTAGAAAATCCAATCGCCCGACACGTTTATCTCAAGCGCGGGATGCTCACCGAGCGCGGTTTTGTCGGTGCCGTCGGTGCGGATTTTGTAGAGCCGCTTGTTGTCGCTCATGTTGCTGTAATAGACCCAATCCTCGGTGGCGTTGACGTAAAAGCTGACGTCACCGCCGATTTTTGTACGCTCGGTGCCGTCGGTGCGGATTTTGTATATGCTTTTGTCGTCGTCAATGTTTTGGTAGAAAACCCAGTCACCGACTACGTTTACATAGTCGCAACGGTCGTCGCACAGCTTGGTACGCTCCCTGCCGTCGGTACCCATCTTGTACAAACTCCAGCCGTCACTGCGATTCTGGTAATAAATCCAACCGCCCGCGACGTTTACGTCATGGCTGTCGTCATTATTCAGCTTTGTCTTGAAAAAGCCGTCGGTGGTGATTTGGTAAATCTTCCAACCGTCGTCGAAATTGCAGTAATAGACCCAATCGCCCACCACGTTTATATAATAAATAGTATCGTCGGTCAAGCGGGCCTTGCCTGTGCCGTCAACATTGATTTTGTAGAGGGCGCTGCCGTCGGCGGTGTTTTGGTAGTAAATCCAATCGCCGCTGATTGCCGCAAAGCCGCCGTTTGAGAGGTTGCCGGTGGAGTTGCCGTTGGGGGCGGGGGCGGGTTTTTCGGGGTCAATGGCGGGTTCGGTCGTGGGTTCAATCGCGGGTTCGGTTGCGGGTTCAATCGTGGGTTCAACTGCGGGTTCGGGTTCAATCGCGGGTTCAGTTGCGGGTTCAACTGCGGGTTCAGCCGCAACTTCGGGTTCAATCGTGGGTTCAATCGTGGGTTCGGGTTCAACTGCGGGTTCAGCCGCAACTTCGGGTTCGTCTTCCGATTCCGGTTCCGATTCGGCAAGGCGTTGTTGCAATTCGCGTAGCCGCCGTTGGCGTTCCATCTCGGCTTCGCCTTCGATTTCGGGTTCGGGTTGCACATCTTCCATGGGTTCAGCCACGGGTTCGGGTTCGACTTCAATTTCAACATCAACCTCTACAACCGGTTCGGGTTCTGGTTCTTCCACGACCTCTACAACCACTTCGGGTTCTTCCACGGTCTCAACCACTGCAACCACTTCCGGTTCTTCCACGGTCTCGACTTCGATTTCTGCAACTACTTCCGGTTCGGGTTCTTCCACAGTCTCAACCTCTACAACCACTTCCGGTTCTTCCACGACCTCAACTTCCGCAACCACTTCGGGTTCTTCCACGGTCTCAACCACTGCAACCACCTCCGGTTCGGGTTCAACCACAGATTCCGCAACCACCTCCGGTTCAACCACAGGCTCGACCCCGACTTGCGGTACGGCTTGCGGCATTCCCCCGCCGCCGGGTACAACCTCAACCGCATAAGACAGATTAGGCCTGCGTTTCTTTGCGCGCTTTCGCCAGACCACCGCGCCCGCAACCGCCAAAGCCACAGCGGTTATATAAAAAGGAAGCTTTGATTTACTATTCATTTTTTCCCGTCCTTTCCTGCACTTTACACTTCATAAAATAATACTATCATATATTTTTCCCCATGTCAACATTTTAACTTGCAAAAATTATTTATTAATGGTATAATTAACGAGGGTGAGGAAAAATGAGGATTATTATCATAGGCGGCGGGGAAATTCGGGACTACGATTATATAAGGGCGCGGGTTGCGGAGTTTTGCGCCGATGTGATTATCTGCGCCGACAGCGGGTATAATCACGCCGTCAAAATGGGATTACAAGCGGATTATATCGTCGGGGACATGGATTCGCTGGATTTGTCGAGAGCATTACAAAAACCCCCGAAAACCTGTAAATTTCTACAGTACCCGACAAAAAAAGACTACACCGACAGCGAACTCGCACTAATGCAGGCGCGGGAATTACAAGCAACCGCGATACTTTTCGCCGCCGTCACGGGTAGCCGCGCCGACCACTCGCTTGCGAATATTTTCATGCTGAAAACCTGCATTACAGCAGGGATTGCCGCCGAAATAATCGACGAGTGCAACAGCATTAAACTCATCGACAGCCGCTTGGAAGTCGAGGGCGCGAAAGGCCAACTGCTATCCCTGATTGCCCTAAGCGACTGTGCGGGGGTAAACGTCACAGGCGCGGAATACCCGCTGAACAACGCCGCCCTGAAAGTCGGCGAAAGCCGCGGCGTGAGCAATGTTATGCAGGGGAAAAGCGCGACGGTTACGGTGCGCGAGGGGCTTTTGCTCGTAGTGCAAAATAATTCAGAATGCAGAATGCAGAACGCAAAAAATGCAGAATGCAGAATGCAGAATGCAGAAATAATTAAACTTTCCAAGTTTAATTCCTACGGAAAACAACTTTGACCTATTAAATTAAATTTCAAGGCGCATATCCGGCGGGAAACTGCTTTGAAATCAAATTATTTCTGCATTCTGCATTATTATTTCTGCATTACTACGAAGGAGGAGAATATGGCCGACAGAACAGACGGAATCCACACGATGGATTTTTGGGCGAAGTTTGAGAAAAAGCTGATTGAGGGGAGCGGGATTGCGGATTTTACGCGTAGTCGCGAGAGCCTTGACGGCTTGTGGAATTACGGCATCGACCAGTACGACAGCTGCCTGCGTAACGGCTGGTACAACGAGCACCAAACCGACCCCGACGGCAGGCCGCTACCGCTCGACTACAGCTTTGACGAGTGGGACACGATTCAAGTGCCGTCGTGTTGGAACTTGCAATCCGATAAGCTGTTCCTGTACGAGGGGAGCCTTGTGTACACCCGCAAATTCAGTTACAATGCCGATTGCGAGAGTGAGCGAGTGTTCATAAAATTCGGCGGGGTGAACGAGCGGGCGGCGATTTTCCTCAACCAAACCTACCTCGGCATGCACCGCGGCGGCAGTACGCCGTTTTTCGTGGAGGTTACGCAAGTCCTAAAGCCCGAAAACCGCTTGCTTGTGGTCGCGAATAACACTCGCCGCCCCTCGAATATCCCGATGGACAACACCGATTGGTTCAATTACGGCGGGATTTATCGGAGCGTGGAGCTTTTGCGGCTTCCCGCGACTTTCATTCGCTCGTTTGAGGTGGGGTTACAGCCCGATAGCGGTTTTGAGCAAATTTATGCCAACTTGAAGATTGATGGCGCGGATTCGGGAACAGCTGTTTTGAAAATCCCCGAGCTGAATCTCACCGCCGAAATCGCCGTAATCGGCGGCATTGGCCGGGCAGTAATCCCTGCAAAGCCGTTGCTATGGCAGTTGGACGACCCGAAATTGTACGACGTTGAAATAGAATTTGGCGGCGATATTCTGCGTGAAAAAATCGGCTTCCGGGAAATTCGTGTGCAAGGCTCTGAAATCCTGCTCAACGGCAAAAGCCTGTTCCTGAAAGGCGTTTCCGCCCACGAGGACAGCGTTGCGAATGGTAAGGCCGTGACCGAGGCGGAAATTCGGCAGGTATACTCGCTTGCAAAGGAGATGAACTGCAATTTCATGCGGCTGGCGCATTACCCGCACTCCGAGAGCGCGGCGCGGATTGCCGACGAGGTCGGGCTGTTGCTGTGGGAGGAAATCCCCGTCTACTGGGCGATTGAGTTTAGCAACCCCGATACATACAAAAACGCCGAAAATCAGCTTACAGAGCTGATTTGCCGCGACATAAACCGCGCAAGTGTGATTATTTGGTCAATCGGCAACGAGAACCTTGACGAAGACCCGCGATTGGCGTTCATGAGCGGGTTGGCGGGGCGTGCGCGGAGCCTTGACCCTACGCGGCTGATTTCGGCGGCCTGTTTTGCGGACGGCGAGCTGTTGAAAATCACCGACCGCCTCGCCGAATACCTTGATATAATCGGCATTAACGAGTATTACGGTTGGTACGACCCCGATTTTACAAAACTGCCGAAAATTCTCGCGAACAGCAACCCCGGCAAGCCGGTAGTCATCACCGAATTCGGCGCGGATTGCAGAGCCGGGTTGCCCGCGACCGGGACACGTGACGACATGTTTACGGAAGATTTTCAGCTTGACGTCTACGAAAGGCAAATCGAGATGCTCCGCGGCATAAGCTATATAAAAGGTACAAGCCCGTGGATTTTCTTTGATTTTCGTTGCCCGCGCCGATTGCACCCTGTGCAGAATTATTACAACATAAAGGGCTTGCTGACGGCGGATTTGCGGTACAAAAAGAAGGCGTTTTACGCTATGCAAAGCTATTATGGGGGTTTGTAAAACTTTTGTAAAACTTTCTAAAAAAAATGCTTGACAAGGTTTAATGAATGTTGTATAATAAAATTTAGCGGATTGTGCAAAATTCTGTGACATTTAACAATACAATTATGTAAGGACTTCATGCTATGAATAAAATCGAGCGTTTAACACGAATTTCGGCAATAGCTGTACTTATTTTTGCGGTACTTACAGGCTGTGATACAGGCGGCGAACCCGCGCCTACAGTTGATGAGCCGCCGACTACAGAAACGGAAGATGTGAATATGACAGAAACTTCACAAGAGGAATTAGTGCAATTGCCGCCGCGTGAACCCGTAGAACTGCGCTATGAGGCGGCGGACGCCGAGCTTTTCGGGAATGTGCGGCTTAGTGGCGATTATCTTGAGGGGTTCGAGCAGGACGACGATTATTGCGCCTTCACGGTCGAGATTCCTTATAGCGGATTCTATGACTTGGAGTTTGTTTCTGTTGGTATTGGTGGGGCGAAGGATAATTATGTCTCGGTGAATGGCGAGAGAATCGGCGACGCTCACACGACTGCTGACGGCAGTGTCCCTGCGCTTGTGTCGCGGGTTTACCTCGAGGCGGGCAGTAATACCGTGGAATTTCAAAAGCACTGGGGTTGGGTTAGGTTGGAAACGCTGATAATCACCGACTCCGCGCCGATTGACACCACTATTTACAACGTCTCGGCAAAACTTGTCAACCCCAACGCAAACGAGACTACGCGGCGGCTCATGAGCTACCTTGCCGACTCTTACGGCAGCGTAATCCTTTCGGGGCAGTACAGCGACATGGGGATTTTCGGGGAAGAACCCGGCGTGATTTTCTTTGAAACAGGCAAAAGGCCTGCGGTTTTGGGCTTGGATATGATGGATTACACGCCGTCACGGGCGGCACGCGGTACGTCTTCAAGGGCGGTTGAACACGCAATCGAAATGGACGCACAAGGCGGCATTGTCACCTTTTGTTGGCACTGGAACGCCCCCGATAAGTACCTGCGCCCGAACGGCACATGGTATCGCGGGTTCTACACCGACGAGACTCGCGGAATGGATTTGGCGAAAATTATGAACGGCGATGAACCCGAGAGCTACGATTTACTAATGGCCGATATAGACGCAATCGCCGTGCAGTTGAAAATCCTGCAAGATGCCGATGTGCCGGTGCTTTGGCGGCCGTTGCACGAGGCGGCGGGCCGTTGGTTCTGGTGGGGCGCGGCAGGGCCGGAAGCCCAAAAGCAACTCTGGATTACCATGTACGAAAAGCTGACCTTCGAGCATGGCTTGAATAACTTGATATGGCTCTGGAACGGGCAGGACACCGATTGGTACCCGGGCGACGAGTATGTGGACATAATCGGCGAGGATATTTACCCGGGTGAGCGGGTATATTCGTCACAGGCGAACAAGTTTATCGAGGCGGTGAATTACGCCGACACCCCTAAAATAGTAGTGCTGTCCGAGAACAGCGTGATTTTCGACCCCGATTTGGCACTGCGAGACGGTGCAATGTGGGGATTTTGGGCGACATGGAGCGGCGACTTCGTCCTACGAACCCCCGCCCTGCGCTACTCCGAGCAGTACACCGAAAAGGAAATGTTGCTGAAAGCCTATAACCACGAGCTTGTGGTTACTTTGGAGGACTTGCCGGACTTGAAAAATTATCCTATACGTGATTAGATTTAGGAGGGCGTGCATATGGAAACAAAGGTGAAAATGGGTTCAACGCGGGACGGCTTAATTCTGGCGTTGTGTGCGGTTGTGGGTTCGTTGTTGGTTCTGCTCCTCGCGTATGTTGCGGGTGAGGACATGTCGGTTTTGTTTGCCCCGGTCGGGTTAATCGCGGTGGCTTTGGGGTTCGGCGTGGGCGGTTTTATGAGCATTATACGCATCAAGGTCGTCTACCACTTCGTATTGGGCGAAAAGTCTTTAGTCATCAAGCTTTCGCGGTTCAGCCTCCACGAAATACCGTACGAAGATATTGTCTCGATTGAAACGGATGCACAAAATCAAACGGAAATCAAGTATGTTTACAGGGCAAAGCGCAAAGTCAGTGTCAGGGCGCGGTTTGTCGCGGAGAATCAGGTTGAGTTTTGCGAACAGTTAAAATTGCGTACATTGTGCGAGGGTTAGATTACAGACGATTGCGAAGTTCACGGACGCGCAATGCGCGCCCCTACATACAGTTAGAATATTAGGAGGGATAAGGCTTGTCACATACTCTTAAAAAAGGTAATTACGGTAAAAAAGGCAATAAATTGCGACGGCTTACGGCGCTTGTGCTTTGCGTTGCTGTGTTTTTGCAGATTTCACAGAAAAACGGCGGGGCGTCCGCCGATTCGGGCGAGACCGGAGCAATGACACGGGCAGATGCCGAGGAGGTTCTCTGGCGGTACACGATTGACCCCGACATACCTACCTATGCAGAGTACATAAGCAGTTTCCCTCAAACACGACCCGATAAGTCTTACACTATAGATGCGGGCGATTTCACCCGCTATATGGAAGACGATGCGGAGGTCGTGCCTGTTGGTATGCAGGATTACGACGGCATTAGTGGCTACGCGATACTCACCGAGGAAAATTCCTTGGTCGAATACGAGATTAATGTTGAGCAGGCGGGGCTTTACGATATTTCCCTGTTGTACTATCCTATTGAGGGCAAAAGCTCGGCGGTTGAACGGGCGTTCTTCGTCAATGGTGAACTGCCCTATCGGGAGCTTGCGATTGTTCAGTTTCCGCGGATTTGGCAAAACATAAAGGCCGCGAATGTCCCTGCAAGGGGTTACACCAACCTGATTTGGGAGCAGGATAACCAAGGCAACGACCTCAAGCCTACCATGGTTGAGTCCCCCGAGTGGACACATCGCTACCTGTTCGATTATGACGGCTACATTATGTCGCACCTGCCCGTGTATTTCGAGGCGGGGCTGAACACTATTACCATAAACGCTCTGCGTGAGCCGATGTTACTGCGCTCGATTACCCTCGACAACCCGCCCGGTATACCCACCTACGCCGAATACAAGGCACGGCATGACGCCGCAGGTGCAGTTGCCACCTACGGAAAGTCGGTGGAATTGCAGTCGCAGAATGCAATCCGCACATCTTCACAAATGTTATATCCCGTTCAAGACTCATCGTCGCCCGCACTCACGCCGTCCAGCCCGCGGTTGTTGCTCAACAACACCCTTGGGGGGTACTCGTGGCGTTTCGCGGGGCAGTGGGCTGAATGGGAGTTTTCTGTACCCGAAACAGGGTATTACAACCTTGGGGTCAATGTAAGGCAGAATTTCGTTAGGGGCGCGATTACCTCCCGCAGAATCTCCATAAATGGCGAAGTGCCTTTCGCCGAAATGGACGACTACGGCTTTACATTCTCGCAGAATTGGCGGCAGGAGACCTTCAAGGACGACGACGGAACGCCGTTTTTGTTCTACCTTGAAGCGGACAAGGTACATACCATCCGCTTTGAGTCGGTGCTGGGGCAGTTCTCGGAGGTGACTTCCGAGGTAAGGGTGTCGGTCTACGAGCTGAACGGGATTTACCGCCAACTCATACGGCTTACCGGGGTGACGCCCGACCGACACAGGGATTATCAGATTCGGCGCAATCTGCCGCATATCACCTCTGAAATGGAAATCGTGCGCGACAGGCTTAATGACGTTATAGACGAGATTCGCCGTATCGGAGTTACACGCGGCGGGTACGACCGGGTTTTGGTGGCAATGCGCGACCAGTTGGACCTGCTGATTAAAGACGTTGAAAAATTCCCGCGGGTGTTGGATTCGTTCAAGGAGAATACGCGGGCATGCGGTAACTGGCTCAATGAGGCGTTATTGCAACCGCTCCAATTAGACCAGATACAGATTTTTTCAAGCGACCAAAAGCCCGCCTTAGAAAACAATTCGTTCTTCAAGCGGCTGTGGTTTGAGTTGTCGCGATTATTCTTCTCATTTATTATCGACTACAGCCTAATCGGGAACATCGTGGACGACGACTTGTACATGAACGACACGATTACGCTTTGGATTGGTTCGGGGCGAGACCAAGCGAATATAGTCAAAGCCCTGATTGACAGCGGGTTTACCCACGATACCGGCACAAACGTCAATGTCATGTTGGTGGATATGAACACCTTACTGCAAGCGACGTTGGCGCGGCAAGGGCCGGACGTGGCGATACAAGTCATGGGGCATTTCCCGATGAACTACGGCTTGCGTAATGCCGTCGCCGACCTTAGCATCTTCCCCGACCTGCCCGAAATTGAAAAGCGGTTCCACGAAAGCGCGATGGTAGGGTTCAAATTTGACGGCGCGACTTACGCCTTGCCCGAAACTCAGACTTTCCCGATGTTGTTCTACCGCAAGGATATTCTTGCCGAGTTGGGGCTTGCTGTGCCGACCACGTGGGACGAGGTCAAGGTCGCCATGTCCATACTTGCACAAAATCAAATGGAATTCGCGATGATGCCGAACGAGCAAATTTTTGCTACTCTCCTGTACCAAAACAATGGGCGGTATTATAACGACGACGCGACAAAGTCGGCATTGGACGAGGTTGAGGGTGTCAATGCGTTCAGAATCTTCACCGAGTTTTACACCGACTACAAGCTTGAGCGGGACTTGGTGGTGGAAGAACGTTTCCGTACGGGCGAGTCGCCGATTATCGTCGCGGATTACACAATGTACAACAACTTCCAAGTGTCCGCGCCCGACTTGCGGGG
>Ga0099364_10009977_pt1 | contig 13129 bp, 6 predicted proteins | sample TergutTh196P3_FD_73070 | JGI IMG/M metagenome (GOLD analysis project Ga0099364, IMG submission 73070) | Microcerotermes parvus P3 segment gut microbial communities from Pointe-Noire, Republic of the Congo - Th196 P3 | ecosystem: Host-associated > Arthropoda: Insects > Digestive system > Gut ...
GTCCAGTAAGGATACTCGTCCTGCAACAGGAAACCGATACTATCGCATATTTCGTACCAGCGTTCGGGAGGAAATCCGATGCAATAACGTATTATGCTCCAGTGCATATCTCTAAAACGCTCGTGCAAAGTGACAGTCCACTCGTCGTCCCACGGTAAAACGCCTCTGTCAGGATCTTCAAAGAAACGGTATATACAAATATTCGTTCCTCGTATATAATAAGGTTTATCATTCAGCAGCGCCACTTTTTTATCTGTATCGAAACGGAACGAGCGCATGCCAAACATCGTACGTTTATCATCCTCGCCCGTACTTAACGTCAATTCGTATAAAAATGGCGACTCCGGACTCCATAACTTTGCACCCTTCATATCAATCTCAAAGTCAACCTTTACAAACCCTGATTCCTGTGTTGTTTTTGGCTTGATTTTTTTGGAGGCAACCGTTTTTCCCGATGCAGCTTCAGCGACATGATACATTAACTGCAATCCATTGGGCAAACCGGTTTCTATTTCAGCCACTACACGCAGTTTTTCATTCACAATGTCGGGGACGCACTGGATGTTTTGGATATAAGGCTTGCCGGAAAGAGTAATTTCAACATGATCATAAATTCCGGGAATATATTTTAGTTTTTCAAAATCATTTCCTTCCGGAATATCATCAGGAAGCTGCGATTGGCAGCCTATACCGATGACAATCTCATTGGTTTGACCGGCCGGCAATAAAAACGGCTTGATGTCGAAATAGGAGGGCGTAAAACAATAAAAGTTTTCGCCGGCAAAAATTCCATTGATAAACACTTTGGTATGATACTTGGCTTTAAAAATTTTGAGTTCAATTTTCTCAAAATCCGTTTTTTCAAGATCAAATGTACGTTTATGCCAATACCATCCATCCGGGTACAGAGTGTTAACGGAATCAAGTGCAGGCACAGCCAAATCAACCAACCCCGGCACAGGTATGACTGAATTGTACGAGCCGAGAGGAAATGCTCCGGCCGTTTTGGTGATTTGCCATTCTCCATCCAAACGTATTGTTTGGCGTTGCTCCATATTATTCGTACAGGATGCCCACAGGACAGCCGACGAAACACATAATACAAAAAAAACAATCCGATTCATATAATTTATTTATTAATAGTGATTAATATACCTTAATTATTTTACGGGAATATCCCTTAAACTGAACACATTTTCGCCGTTAAGCGTATATTCGCCTTTCAACAAATAATCACCTGCATGATCCGGTATGACTACCTCGAAAGGGACTGTTAGCACTTCGTAGGGTTTTACATTCACTGCTTTTTGGTAGGTAGAAACAACTTGTCCTGCATTTAAAATACTCAATTGTATTTCCTGGTCGAACGGCTGTTCCAAATCGTTGATCACAAATACCGGAACATTGATTTTATCACCGCAGGCATATTCCTTTTCCCAGGTATCAATCATCAAACCGACAGGAGCAAATGAGGGTTTTACATATTTGTAAAAATTCGGTTCGTAGGTTAAGTTGCGAATATCTATAAAATGATCCGACGTCTGTCCACGGGGTTCTTCTGAACGTGAGTAGGCCAGTCCACAGAAATGTAACATGCCGACTATCTTGCGATGTGCGCGCCAATATTCGGTCAATTCGGCCAGCCGGCGACCATATATTTCCAAACGTTGCTCGGAAGTCAGGTGTTTTCCGTCCCAAAGGTTATCGTATACGCCGTCTGTAAGTGTCGTTGTTGTTCCGTCTCGATTCAACCAAATCCATCCGTATTCGTTAATGATTAGTGGATTATCAAATCTTATGCTGCCATCCCTGCTTTCTTGGGGAAGATTCGGACGACGAATTTCACCAAAAAACTCTTTTTTGTATCCCTCTTCAGGTTCCTGAACATTCGCCCGGCGATACCTTGAATAAAGGTATGGGTGCGTTTCAATAGGGTCTGTATCAGCCGTAGGCGGCGACCAGCCGTTTTCCCACGGTCGACCGGAAAGATCCAGATCACGAACTGCCAGGATAGCCTTACCGGTTTCTTCGGTTACCGATTCATTTTGTCCATCCCAAATCACTACGCTTGGATGATTCCAGCGTTCGCGCATCCAACGACGGTATTCTTCGGCAAGATGTTGCGCTTTGACATTCGGATTGGGGCCGCGGGCGGGATTACCACCTGTCCAGTAAGGATACTCGTCCTGCAACAGGAAACCGATACTATCGCATATTTCGTACCAGCGTTCGGGAGGAAATCCGATGCAATAACGTATTATGCTCCAGTGCATATCCCTGAAACGTTCGTGCAACGTTACAGGCCACTGCTGATCCCACGGCAATACACCCCGGTCAGGGTCTTCAAAAAAACGGTAAATACAGATATTCGTACCTCGCAGGAAATAAGGTTTTCCGTTAAGCAAAGCAACTTTTGTATCGGGATCGAAACGAAACGAACGCATTCCAAATTTGACCCGTTGATCATCAGCGCCTGTACTTAAATGCAACTCATACAAAAACGGCGATTCGGGACTCCACAACTTGGCGTCTTTCATGTTAATTTCGAAATCGGCTTTCACAAATCCATCCTCCAATGTTGACTGGGGCGTGATTGTACGGGATGCAACAGTTTTGCCGGAAGCCACTTCGGTAACATGGTACATCAGTTTGATTTTGTTGGAAGAATTGGTCTCAATTTCGGCGATTACACGCAGTTTTTCATTCACAATGTCTGGAACACACTGGATGTTATTAATATAAGGTTTGTCGGAAAGTGTGATTTCCACATGATCATAAATTCCCGGAATATATTTGAGCTTCTCAAAATCATTTCCATCCGGAATTGTGTCGGGAAGTTGGGATTTGCAGCCTATGCCAATAACAATCTCATTGGTTTGACCGGCAGGCAATAAAAACGGCTTGATATCGAAGTAAGAAGGAGTGAAACAATACAGATTTTCGCCGGCGAACTTACCGTTGATATAAACTTTGGTATGATATTTTGCCTTAAAGATTTTGAGTTCTATCTTTTCGAAATCCGTATCTGCCAGATCAAATTTGCGCTGATGCCAGTACCATCCGTCAGGGTAGAGTGTACCCAATGTATCAATTGCAGGTACAGCCATATCTACAAGACCGGGAACAGGTATCGTAGAGGCAAACATACTGGGTAATTCCCCGCCGGTTTTGGCAATCTTCCATTCTCCGTCCAAACGGATCGTTTGCCGTTTAGGCGAGTTATCCGTACAGGATAAGAAAAAGACAGTCAACACACTAAAAAATAAAAGATTTATTCGGTTCATAAAAATTATTGATCAAGTTGATTAAAAAATGAGTAACGATGCAAACATAGTCATTTATTTTAAAAATATACTGGTATGTACCGGTATATTTAATAAAGAATCCGTTAAAAAGGTGTCCTCAAAGAGAACACCTTTTCCGAAAGAAAACAGTAAACTACCATCCAGGATTTTGTTCTACAACCCTGTTTGTTCTGTCTATTTCCTGTTGAGGAACAGGGAAAGTCATCAACTTCAGATTCGCCGGTTCCGGAACCGTCCATCCCGGTCGTAGCGTCTGTCTTGATTTTTCAATGCGCGGCTTCATATATTCCCAGCCCCATCGCTTCAAATCATATACCCGGTTGGCTTCGCAAGCCAGCTCAACTCTCCGTTCGTGACGCAGATGCGTCCTGAATTCTTCGAGTGAATTTGCAGAAACGTCGGGAATGTCGACCTCTGCAATTTGCCTTACCCGCGAAGCTTTCTTTTCTTCGGGAGTGTCTCCGAATGCTTCAGGGTCATATTTATAGGTATTTCTGGCGCGCGCTCTTACCATATTGATATAACTGCATGCATCACTTAAACTACCGCCGGTTTCAGCCAATGCCTCGGCATACATTAAAAGTACATCGGCATAACGGATCAACTTATCGTTTTTATCCATATTGTCCCGGGTTGCGCGGCGCGGTTCCGGATAGAAGTGTTTACGCGAATGATAGCCATCGCCTGCCGAATACCCTGTATGATTCTGGATTTCCTGTCCTGCAGTTCTATGCGGGAATATATCTCCTGATTCCGTCATGGTATACAAAAGGCGTGGGTCGCCTACTTCAAATGCATCAACCAGGTCCTGTGTAGGACACAGGAAGCCCCATCCGCCAACCCCACGGCTACGAAAATAGGTGGGAATAATGATATCATCGCCCATATTGTTCGTATTGGCGTGAAGTCTTTCGAGAATCGACTCTTTACTTATCAGGTTGTTATTAAAAAACAGGTCGCCAAACTGAGGTTCGAGTTCAAAACAACCTGAGTCTATCACTTTTTTAGCCGCATCGCGCGTTTCGGCAAAATTACCGAAAAACAGTTCTGTTCGTGCCAGTAATGCCCAGGCAGTTTCCTTACTCACACGTCCCCATTCCCGAGTCATGTTCATACTACATTGCGAAGGCAGGTCGTTGGCTGCTTCATTCAATTCACGGCGGATGAACATATTGATTTCTTCGCGTGAAGCGCGTGGCTGAAATTCACCCGGTATGGCAGATGTTTCAAGCAAAGGAACCCCACCGTACACCCGCACTAAATTCAGGTAGAAAAAAGCCCTCAATACGCGCGTTTCGGCAGTGTAGCGATTTTTAAGCGCATTATCGGAAAATGGAATATCGGGTAATTTGTCCAATAAGTTGTTGGCGCGTGAAATGCCCCGGTAGTTCCATTGCCACCAATTCCACAGATCCTGATTTTCAGGCAGAGGGACATAGAATATCAAGTGATTTACAAACGGCCGGTCGTTATCGCTTTCTCCACCTTTCCATGTGTCGTCAGCAGGCATATCGCCCAAATCGTACATCACAACTTCAAATTCGCCCGTCTCGCCTGAAAACCAACTATATACGGCTGTAAGAGCCTGAAATGCTTCTGTCTCGGTCTGGAAAAAACTGGCATCGGTCAAAATGCCGAAGGGTGGTTTGTCAAGAAATGTATCGCCACATCCCGACAAAAGATAAGTTGTCAATCCTATTATAAAAATACTACAATATTTATTCATAACATTTCATTTTAATTCATTCATAATTACAGTGTCATAGTTAATCCAAATGTAAAACTTCTGGATTGAGGATATTGGGAGTAGTCGATACCGAAATTCCTCGGATCGCCATTGTTATTACCTGCCATTTCGGGATCGAATCCCTTGTATTTGGTAAAGGTAAGCAGATTATAAGTTCCAACATATATACGTAAACCGTTGATTGACGCTTTTTGCAGTACCCTGTTCGGCAGATTGAATCCTAATTGAATGTTTTTCAATCTTATGTAGGATCCGTCTTCAACATAATAGTCTGAAGGACGCGTGTTGTATTGCGGGTCAAGATTGAAAGCGAATTCAGTGTTCGATGCTACTCCCGGATCATTGGGTCCTAACGTACCGGGCGCGCGCCACGCTGATTCTATCAAGCCTTCATAGAGATTGAAAGCGCCGGTCTTTTGGTGTGTATAGTATTTGAACGTACGGAAAATTTTGTTTCCTGCCTGTCCCTGGAAGAAAATGCCAAGATCAACACTCTTGTATTGCATCGTCAAGTTAAGACCACCTCCGAATTTAGGGAAGGGACTACCTAAATTATCGCGATCATTGTCGTCGATTATCCCATCTGCATTGAGATCTTTGAATCTTAAATCACCGGGTCGGGCGCCAACTCTGCTCATGGGGTGATTATCAACTTCAGCCTGGCTTTGGAATATACCATCCGTTACAAAACCATAGAAGGTACCGATAGGCCATCCTTCCTGGGTCATCGTAACATTTCCGATACGTTCGTTACCGCCTGGCATGGGAACTCCCTGGAGGTAAATCACTTCGTTTTTGATGGTACTCAGGTTGAGATTGATGGAATAGCCCAGCGGACTTGCAGTCGTGGCTCTTTTCTGATACAGGAGTTGCATTTCAAATCCCTGGTTGCGTACCTTACCTATATTTTGCCACGGGTTATTCGGGTATCCATAATATCCCGGCTGAGGTACCTGCATCAGCATATCGTCTGTATCCTTGATGTAATATTCAATCGATCCGCTTAGTTTGTTGGAAAACATACCGAAATCAATACCAAAGTTCGTTTGTGTGGATGTTTCCCATTGAATGATAGGATTACCCATACTTTGGAGTGAATAGCCTGTGGTTTGAGTTTTGGACGCTCCGAAAATATATCTTTTTTGGTTAGTCTGGGTTACGGTACTCAAAAAGTCATTGTTTCCTACGCCCATTTGATTACCAATCTGTCCCCAACCGGCTCTAAGTTTCAGACTTGATAACACATTCTGGTCGAGATTTTTATAAAACTGTTCTTCCGAGATGCGCCATCCAATTGAAAATGAAGGGAATGTTGCCCAGCGGTATTCTTTCATAAATTTGGAAGATCCGTCGGCGCGCACCGATACGGTTAAGAGATACCTGTCGGCAAAACTGTAATTGACGCGCCCCAGATACGACATAAGCGATCTGTGATTGCGGCCTCCTCCATTGGTCTGGGTTCCCGTACCGGCATCCAATACCCATTGTTGTTCGTCAGAATTCTCATATCCCTCACGTCGTGCATTGAAATTGTCATTATCATCCGCTTCGAGCATGATACCTGCCACTGCACTCACTGAATGATCGCCGAATTTATTGTTAAAACTGAGCGTGTTTTCAAATGTCCAGCTTGAATTATTGTTTAATGATCTGTAATATGAGCTGACATCTGCTTTTTCAAACGGGTCAATGTAGTACTGCGGATTAAACTGATTTTGAGTTCTTACTGACCTGTCGGTCCCTAAGTTACTCTTATAAATCAGCCATGGAAAAATCTTGATGTCCAGTACGGCATTGCCAACCAACCGTAATCGTTCATCATTACGTAACTTCCCATACCGAAGCGCAGTCAAATAAGGTTGGGTTGTATTCGTGTATTTGCCTGTACCAAAGGTGCTGTAATAATTATCGGGATCATAGCCGACCATCCGGTCTTCCATTCCGGGAAAATCCAGTACCTGTTCATAATTTTTTCGAAATACGGGTCCGGTGGGATCGTAAGTAAAAGTAGCGAAAACGACGCCGTGATCCAAATTGTTCTCAAAAATAGAATGCCGGTCTGAATGGGTTACATTGACATTGGTAGTTAACTTGACACGGTCGGAAATATTAAAATCGGCATTGGCGCGCAAAGTCAAACGGGTAAAGTCGGAAAATACAATCGTTCCTTCATCTTTCATGTAACCGGCGCTGGTCATGTACGAAAACCTGCGGTTACCACCCCTGATATTCAGGTTTATATTTTGTACGGATCCGGTGCGGAACATCGTTTTTATCCAATCCGTACCCTCTCTGCTCCCGGTCACTACCGCAGTCGCATTGATGAATGCTTCTTCATCCAGAAATTCTGCAGGGTAGGTAGCCATGTTGTCACGATAAGCTAATCTTTTCCCCAGAAGGAATCCGGAAACCCCTGTCAATTTGGGCAAATTCATGGCATTACTGATACCATAGTAGGTATCTAACCTTATTTCGGTTTTCCATTCGCCATCTGCATTCCCGCGAACTGTTGTAATCAATACAACACCATTGGAAGCGCGCGAACCATAGATTGCAGTAGCCGACGCATCCTTCAGTATTTCCATTGAAGCTATATCGGAAGGATTCAGGTAGTTTATGTCTCTGACGGGAATGCCGTCAACAACATACAATGGGTCGTTGGCGTTATTTACCGTACCAACACCCCGAATACGCACCGATGTGCCCGCACCCGGCGCTCCCGATTCCGACATGATCATCACACCTGCGGCTCGTCCCTGAAATGCCATTTCGACATTCATCACAGGCAGGTTTTTGAATTCTTCGGCATCCACTCTGGTGATGGAACCGGTTACGTCGCTCTTACGTTGAACACCATAACCTACAACAACCAATTCATCCATTAATTGTACATCTTCGGAAAGCATAATGTTAATTGCAGTCCGGTCTCCAACCGTCACTTCCTGGGTAGTATATCCCACAAATGAGAATACCAGTACTGAATTTCTGTTGGGAACAGAAAGCGTATAATTACCGTCAACATCCGTAACAGTTCCAATATTGGCGCTTCCTTTCACTATCACATAGACTCCGGGAAGTGATGCTCCTGTATTATCATTCACCGTACCTCTTATATTGGTTTGAGCGAATGCTGCAGTACATAGCATACATAAACAAAATAAAATGTTTATTCCTTTCTTGTAAAAAAATTTGTTAAAATAATTCATAAAAAATATACATATTAAATTTAGTTTAAAAAAATAATGATTAAAAACAAAATAATACTATTAAATAGTTGTTAGCAATTCGTTCATCTTCCATAGGCATACTATTTATTAAAAGTTAAACAACACATATTATAAAAATTCTAAGGCTTTATTACATGAAAATCATATTTTTCGTCTGACGACTCTCCTATTTTAAGGTACCGCCGGCTGATAACCGGTTGATTTTTGCCTTCGGGATAGTATTCTGCAACCAACAAATATCCGCCTTTTTCATTAGGCAGTTCTATTATACAGGGAACTGTATTTTTTGCAAACGGATCAATACGAATGGCTATATCCTGTTGCGAGACAACATCGCCTTTGCTGTTGATAAGTCTCACTACTGTTTTTCCTGTTGCCGGATTCAAATAATCATTGATGCCCATCAGATTGAAAAACAGGATGCTACCGGGTTTGTGAGGAGCCGGATGTTTCATGTACCGCTGGTCGACCAGATTGATGAATACCGCCTGTGGAGCGAAACAGTGCTTGAACCATTCCAGGGTAGGCGATATTTCCAGATCTTTGATGTTGTTCATGAACCAGTCTCCCGTAAAACCGTAATTATTAGTCAAATGACAAAACGCCAATACGCCTGCAAAAGTCCTTTCAGCACGTATCCATTCCGTTTCCAGCTGCAACCAATAGGCCTGCATTTCCCATCTCTGTTCCGGCGTAGCATTTTCGCCTAAAAAGTAATTGTAATTATTCACTGTCAATTTTGCCGGCCGACCATCCCTCCACAGCCAAATCCATCCGTATTCATTGACCAACTGGGGAACACCGGATTCCAATACTCTCCTGAATCTGTTCCAGTTGTTCAGATCGCCCAAATCGTAAGGTTGCCGTTCGAAATAACTGTTTACAGCCTCCGGACGCATCATTGTTTGTGCCATGTAGAGGTGCGGTTCGTCCATTTCATCATTCGTCATGTGCTCGGCAGTCATGTAGCCGGCATCCCAAATCCGCGTAGGGTCAAGTTGTTTTAATTCCGGGATCAGTACATTTCCGATATAGGCATCCCAGTTTTCATTGATAGCGTCCCAAATAACGATACTGGGGTGGTTTCCATCACTCCACACCCAGTTGGTGTATTCGTTACGCACCTGTTCATCCCATCCATGATTCTGCCAGTAAAACCATTCATTTTGCAGCACGATACCGTATTCGTCACACAAGTCGTACCAGAAGTCGGGAACAAGCCCTACACAGATCCGCATGGCGTTCCAGTCGATAGATTTTGGTATGTCAATCAACATTTTTTTCACCCATTCCCTGTCCCATGCCAGATTGCTGCAATCAGGATCTTCAAAGAAACGCTGGAGGGTGATGTTACTGCCTCTCAAATAGTATCTTTCACCATTCAGTGTAAAAAACTTGCCTCTGGCTGCGAAATCTCTCATTCCGAAATTTACGGTATAAGTGTCTGAAAGTTGACCTCGATCATATATCCTGACTTCGCCTTCATAGAGGAAAGGAGATTCGGGCGACCATGCAACAGGTTCTTCAACAGGTATATTCAATTCAAAATACGTTTTATTGTCTCTTTTTGCACGTCCTTCTAACGTATGGTGAGCCACAGTTCTGCCACTTTTCTTTTCTTTTACCGTAAACTCCACCCGACAAGAATCTTCCATTCGTGCTCCATACTCCATCTGCGGCGGGTACATACTGCGGACAAGCATCTTTGTGGTTACTGTTTTTTTTGCCAAAGATGGCAGGAACAAAACTTTGTCTACCTTGAGTCGTCCGGTTGCCGAAATAAAAACATCGTCCCATATCCCGGGCAAGTAACGGACTTTTTCCTTGTCGGTACTGCCAGCTGCTTCGCTTGGAAGCCGGGCTCGGTCGCCCACTTGAATCAGTATTTCATTGTCCTCACCAAACTTAACGGCGCTGGTAATATTGACATCAATGGGGGTATAACATTCGATGGAACGATCTATCAATATCCCATTGACATACACTACAGTCACATACTGACTCTTTTTGATGGTCAGAAACAGCTGCTGGTCGCTCAGATTTTTGTCAATTTTTATTTTCCGCCTGTACCAATTGTACATGGGAATATAATCCATACCTGCCAGGAAGTTGTAACTTCCTACCGATACAGGATCTTCCGGTCTTTGAAAAAACAGCTCATACTGTTTGATCCGTGGAACAGCCAGATGTATTAATCCGGGAACCGGAATTTTCCTTGTGAATCTCGTCGGAGGAAATGCCGTTTCCGTCTGATCAAACTCCCATTCTCCATTCAGAGGAATTACGGTTCTGCCTTCTTCCTGTGCCAAAAGCAAAAAAGAAAACAGGCAAAAAACGATTATAAATACATTTTTCATAGTGATTATTATTTTTAACTAAAACAAACTTTCTTATAATACAGGAATATCCCTTAAACAGAACACGTTGTCGCCATCAAGCGTATACTCGCCTTTCAACAGATAATCTCCTGCCTGATCTGGAATGGCTATTTCAAAAGGCACTGTCAATACTTCGAAAGGTTTAACATTTACCATCTTTTTGTATGTGGAAACAACTTGTCCTCCACGCAATATACTCAATTGTATCTCTTTATCGAACGGCTGTCCCAAATCGTTGATTACGAATACAGGCACATTGATTTTGTCGCCCCGTTCATATTCCTTTTCCCAGGTGTCCATCATCAAACCAACCGGAGCAAATGCCGGTTTTACGTATTTGTAAAATATCGGTTCGTAGGTTAAATTGCGTATATCTACAAAATGGTCAGAGGTCTGTCCACGGGGTTCTTCGGGACGGGAATAAGCCAAACCACAGAAATGTAATATTCCAGCCATCCCGTTTTTTACGCGGTGGGCGCGCCAATATTCTGTCAATTCGGCTAATCGGCGACCATATATCTCCAAACGTTGTTGCGATGTCAGGTTTGATCCATCCCAAAGATTTTCATATACACGGTCGGTAAGCGTTGTGGTGGTTCCATCGCGGTTTAGCCAAATCCATCCATATTCGTTGATAATCAACGGATTGTTGAATTTTAGACCAGCCGCCCTTTCTTCTCTGGGACGAAAATAATCTGCATCACTCTCCAGCTGTCGGTCTCCGCCAAAAAATTCTTTCTTATAACCATGTTCCGGTATGATGGCAGTCGCCCTGTTAAATCTATTGTAAAGATATGGATGTACTTCACATACATCTGTTTCATCTACAGGAGGCGACCAGCCATTTTCCCACGGACGACCGGAAAGGTCAAGATCACGAACGGCCAGAATAGCCTTACCGGTTTCTTCGGTCACCGATTCATTTTGCGCATCCCAAATCACTACGCTCGGATGGTTCCACCGTTCACGCATCCAACGACGGTATTCTTCGGCAAGATGGGGCGCTTTGACAGTCGGTTTGAAGTTGCGTTCCGGTCTACTTGCCACCCAGTAAGGATACTCATCCTGCAGCAGGAATCCCATGCTGTCGCATATCTCATACCACCGTTCGGGAGGGAAACCGATGCAATATCGCATTACATCCCAGTGCATGTCTTTGAAACGTTCGTGTAATGTTACCGGCCATTGCTGATCCCAAGGCAAATTGCCCCGATCAGGATCCTCAAAAAAACGAAAAATGCAAATATTTGTTCCCCGTATATAATAAGGTTGTTCATTGAGTAAAGCAATTTTTTGGTCGGGATCGAAACGGAACGAACGCATCCCAAACTTGACCCGTTGATCATCAGCGCCTGTACTTAATGTTAGTTCGTACAAAAACGGCGAGTCCGGACTCCATAATTTGGCTCCTTTCATATCAATTTCGAAATCAGCTATCATAAATCCTCCTTCAGATGTCGTCTTTGGAGTGATTTTTCGGGATGCAACAGTTTTTCCCGAAGCGACTTCTGATACTTTATAAATCATGCTCAATCCGTTGGGAGATTCGGTCTCTATTTCAGCCACCACACGCAATTTTTCATTCACAATGTCGGGAACACACTGGATGTTATTGATATAAGGCTTGTCGGAAAGCGTGATTTCCACATGATCATAAATACCCGGAATATATTTGAGTTTCTCAAAATCATTTCCATCCGGAATGGTTTCGGGAAGTTGTGATTTGCAGCCTATGCCAATAACAATCTCATTGGTTTGCCCGGCAGGCAATAGAAACGGCTTGATATCAAAATACGAAGGCGTAAAGCAATAGGGGTTTTCGCCGGCGAACTTACCGTTGATATAAACTTTGGTATGATACTTTGCCTTAAAGATTTTGAGTTCAATTTTTTCGAAATCCGTATCTGCAAGATCAAATTTACGTTGATGCCAGTACCATCCGTCAGGGTAGAGCGTTCCCAAAGTATCAAGCGCAGGTACTGCCATATCTACAAGACCGGGAACAGGTGTAGTTGATGAAAACATGAGGGGTAATTCCCCGTCGGTTTTGGCAATCTTCCATTCTCCGTCCAAACGGATCGTTTGTCGTTTAGGCGAGTTATCCGTACAGGATAAAAAAAAGATAGCCAGCATACTAAAAGTGAAAAGATTTATCCGGTTCATACAATTTATTGGTTAAAATGATTAAAAAAATGATTCGTGTTGCAAATATAAAATTTTATTTTTTATATGGACTAGTATGTACCAGTACATTTTTTTTAAAACAGGATAAAATGAAGAGCGCTTCTGAAAATACAGTAAACAGCACTGCCATCATTGCGAACTTGATCCGCAATCTCCTGAAAAAAAAGGAGATACTGAAACAAGTTCAGTATGACGCAAGAGGTTTGTAGAAGCGCCCGAATGCTTTTCATTCCGGGCGGAGCGAAATTAATGGCGTCACAACAACATCCGGTTCACAAACTTCACAGT